>Ga0182742_1002568_pt1 | contig 19795 bp, 16 predicted proteins | sample eDN5th37CBELigMG_FD_128880 | JGI IMG/M metagenome (GOLD analysis project Ga0182742, IMG submission 128880) | Enriched Miracle-Growth compost microbial communities from Emeryville, California, USA - eDNA 5th pass 37_C BE-Lig MG (version 2)... ... | reverse complement strand
CCGTTCGGCCGGTCGCCGATGCGCTCGATGGTCTGGGTGGCGAACGGGGCGGGGCTCGCGGTCGGGGTCGGCCGCGTCGCCCGCTCGGGCTCAGGCTGCTCGCGCAGGGCGATCACGGCGGCGACGACGACCGGAACCACGGCGGCCGCGAGCCACCAGCGGCGACGCCGGCGCGGCCGCGCCGAGGTCCGCGTGGCGGCCTCCTCGCCGGGCGCGGCGGCAGGCCCGCGCGCGACCATCCGCTCCGGCTCGGTCAGCCGCGTGCCCGTGGCCGCCGCCAGCGCCGCGCGCGCCAGGTCGCCCGCGGACGGGTAGCGCTCCTCGGGCGCCTTGGCCATCGCCCGCGCGACCACGGCGTCCAGCTCGGGCCGCAAGCCGGGCCGCACCTGCGAGGGCACGGGCGGCGGCGCCGACAGCTGCGCCCACAGCTTCGCCTCCTCGCCGTGCGCCTCGAACGGCACGCGCGCGGTCAGCGCGTAGTGCAGCACGCCGCCGAGCGCGTAGACGTCCGCGCGGGCGTCGACAGTGGCGCCGCGGATCTGCTCGGGCGCGACGTAGTCCAGCGTCCCGACCCAGTGGCCGGTGCGGGTCGCGCCCGTGCGCGAGATCATCTCCTTCGCCAGCCCGAAGTCGGTGACGTAGACGTGGCCGTCGTTGTCCAGCAGCAGGTTCGCGGGCTTGACGTCGCGGTGGACGAAGCCGGCGCGGTGGATGGCGTCCAGCCCCGCGGCGGCCTGCGCGACCACGCGCACGGCCTCGCCCACGTCGAGCGCGCCGCCGGCACGCACGAGCGAGCGCAGGTCGCTGCCGTTGACGAAGCGCATCGCGATGTAGGCCAGGCCGTCCGCCTCGCCCGCCTCGTGGACGGGGATCACGTTCGCGTGGTCGACGCTCGCGGCCGCGCGGGCCTCGGCCAGGAAGCGCGCCCGGACCTCGTCGTCGTCGAGCAGCTCGGGCGCGATCACCTTCAGCGCCACCCTGCGCTCGAGCCCCAGCTGCACGGCCCGGTAGACGACGCCCATCCCGCCGCGGCCGACCAGCGACTCGATCCGGTAGCCGGCGATCTGCGCGCCCGGGGCGAGCTGCGGCATAGGCGCTGTATATCCGAACCGACGACGGCCCGTGTGCGTATAGCGCGCCGAGGACCGGAATACGGCGCCCCCTGCGGGACCCCCCTCCTGGCGGGGCGTCGCCTTCTCCTCGCGGCCCGGCCACGGGTGGCCGGGCCGCCCGGAGGACTACTCTCCCGGGATCGCTGCTCCGCCCCGCATCTACGTCACGGGCCATCGCAACCCGGACACGGACTCGATCGCGTCCGCGGTCGGCTACGCCGAGCTCAACGGCCGGCTCGACCCGCGCAACGAGTACGTGCCCGTGCGCCTGGGCGAGATCAACACCCAGACGCGCTGGGTGCTCAAGCGCGCGGGCGTGCCGCCGCCCGAGTTCCTCCCGCACGTGATGCTGCGGGTCAGCGACGTCATGCGTGACCGCTTCCCGCAGGCCGGCACGGGCGAGCCCGTGCGCGAGGTCGGCATGCTGATGGCGCGCGAGGACCTCGACCTGGTGCCGATCGTCGACGAAGACGGCGCGCTCGCGGGCGTGATCACCGAGCGCGCGCTCGCGCGCCGCTACATCCGCGAGTCGCGCGAGCCGTCCGAGCTCGACGCGCCGACCAGCGTGGACGCGATCGTGCGCGTGCTGGAGGGCGAGCGCGTGAGCGGCGAGGGCGGCGAGGTCTCCGGGCAGATCTGGTGCATGGCGATGGACATCGGCCGGCTGCCGAGCGAGATCGGGCCGGGCGACGTCGTGGTCGTCGGCAACCGCGACGACGCGCAGCGGGCGGCGATCGAGCTCGGCGTCGGGCTGCTCGTGACCAGCAACGGCACGCGGCCGGTGAAGGAGACGCTGGCGCTGGCCGAGGAGCGCGGCGTCCCGGTCGTCAGCTCGCCGCTGGACTCCTACGTGACCGCGCGCATGATCACGCTGTCGGCGCCCTGCCGCGCGCTGCTGGACCCCAACCCGCTGACCGTCCGCCCCGACGACCTGCTCTCGGACGTCGCCGACGAGGTCAAGGAGGTGCACTACCGGGCGGCGGTCGCGGTCGACGCGGCGCGCCACCCGATCGGGCTGGTGACGCGCACGGACCTGCTCAACCCGCGCCCGCGGCGCGTGCTGCTGGTCGACCACGCCGAGCAGGCGCAGAGCGTGCCCGGCGTCGAGCAGGCCGAGATCGTCGAGATCCTCGACCACCACCACATCGGGTCGATCGAGACCACGATCCCGGTGCGGGCGACGTTCGACCCGGTCGGCTCGACCGCGACGCTGGTGATCGAGCGCTTCCGCCAGAACGGGATGGAGCCGAGCGGCCCGGCGGCGACGCTGCTGCTGTGCGCGATCATGTCCGACACGGTCATCCTCAACTCGCCGACGACGACCGAGCGCGACCGCGCCGCGGTCGAGTACCTGGGGCGGGTGCTGGCGCTGGACCCGATCGCGCTCGGGCGCGAGATGTTCGAGGCCACCTCGGACCTCGAGGGCGTGCCGGCGGAGGCGATCGTCACCCGCGACGCCAAGGAGTACGAGGTCGGCGGCGGCAACACGATCGCGATCGCGCAGGTCGAGACCGTGGGCCAGGGTCTGCGCGACCGGCGCGCCGAGTTGCTGGAGGCGGTCTGGGAGGCGCGCGAGCGGCGCGGCTACTTGCTCTACGCGCTGATGGTGACCGACATCCTGGCCAAGGACACCGACCTGTTCGTGGCCGGTGACGCCGGGCCGCTGGAGCTGGCGTTCGGCCGCGAGGCCGACGGCGGCGTGATCCACCTGCCCGGCGTGATGAGCCGCAAGAAGCAGGTTGCGCCGAAGGTACTTGCGGTCATGTGATTGCGGGTAAGGTCGGACGCATGGCCCTGATCAAGCGCAAGAAGAGCCGCAAGCAGCAGGCCGCCGACCTCGCGGTCGACTACCTCAAGCTCAAGGCCGTCAGCAAGGCGGTCAAGAAGACGCCGATCCTCAAGCGCGTCCCCGTCGTCCTCGGCGCCGGCGTCGCCGCCCTCGTGGCGACGAAGGCCGTCAAGGGGCGCGGCGGCGAGCCTGCCGTTGGCTGAGCTGATTCCCGCCCCGGCCGCGCTCGAGCGCCGGCCGGGGGAGCCCGCCCCGCTCGGCGAGGTCAGCTACGAGCCGCTCTCCGGTGGGCCGGAGAGCTATCGGCTGACCGTCGCCGAAGGCGGGGCGGTGACCGTCGCCGCCGCCGACGACGCCGGGCGCGCGCGGGCGGCCGCGACCCTGCGCCAGCTCGAGGGATCGTCGGCCCCGCTGGTGATCGAGGACGAGCCGCGCTACGGCTGGCGCGGCGTGATGCTCGACGTCGCGCGCCACTTCTTCGGCGTCGAGGACGTGCTGCGCTTCATCGACCTCGCGGCGCTGTACAAGCTCAACGTCCTGCACCTGCACCTGACCGACGACCAGGGCTGGCGGCTGCAGATCGACTCCTGGCCCGAGCTGACCGCGGCGGGCGCCGCGACCCAGGTCGGCGGCGGGCCCGGCGGCTTCTACACGCACGCCGACTACGCGCGGATCGTCGCCCACGCCACCTCGCACGGGATCACCGTCGTGCCCGAGATCGACGTCCCGGGCCACGTCAACGCGGCGCTGGTCGCCTACCCCGAGCTGGGCGGCGGCGAGCGGCCCGAGCCCTTCACCACCTGGAGCTCCCCGGGACGCTCGCTCGACGTGGGCTCCGAGATCGCCCTGCGCTTCCTCGGCGACGTCGTCTCCGAGCTGGTCGCGGTCACCCCCGGCGACCACATCCACCTCGGCGGCGACGAGGTCGAGGGCATGGACCACGACGCCTACACGCGGTTCATGTGGGACGCCTGCACCGTCGTCCTGCGCCACGGCAAGACGCCCGTGGTCTGGGAGGAGGCGGGCGTGGCCACGCTCCCGCCCGGCACGGTCGTCCAGCACTGGTCCGACGCCGCCCCGGCCCGCGCCGCCGCCGAGCAGGGCCTGCCGCTTCTGATGTCCCCCGCCCCCCACGCCTACCTGGACCAGAAGTACGACGAGACCACCGAGCTTGGCCTCGGTTGGGCGGGCGCGGTTGAGGTCCGCGACGCCTACGACTGGGACCCGGCCGCCGTGATCGACGGCGCGGACGTGCTCGGCGTCGAGGCCCCGCTGTGGTCGGAGACGACCGAGACGCGCTCGGACGTCGACTACCTGGTCTTCCCGCGCCTGCCCGCGCTCGCCGAGGTCGGCTGGTCGGCTGCGCGCGACTGGGAGGACTTCCGGGCGCGGCTGGCCACCCACGGCCCGCTGCTCGAGCGCCTCGGCGTCAACTTCCACCGGTCCAAGCAGATCGACTGGCCGTAGCGGACGCCATGGCATCGGTGGGCGGTCGCGGTACTGCGTTGGCGTACCGGTGACCGAACACCAGGGCGATAAGGGGGGGAGGGGGGCGGTGGCCGGCCCGTTCACTCGCTCCGCGGGTTCCGTTCCCGCGCTCCGCGGCTCGTTGGCCGTGCAGGGATACCGTCTAGGTACGGGCCACGGAGACAGCGGGTGATCGTTAGCGATCACCCGCGGCCGTTCTGGCCCTTCTCGTAACACCTTCGCACGTTCGAGTTGGCGCGCCGGTGGGGGTGCCCCTCTGCGCTTCACCCACAGGAAAGCTCCGAGCCGCACCCCCCTCGATCGATATATCGAGAAGGGCAGAAACGGCCACGAGACCGCGTGCGGATGTCCCACTGTCTCCGTGGCCCGTACCTTGACGGTATCCCTGCACGGCCGCCGTGTACACGGGCGCGGGCAAGGGGCGCACGAAGGCCCGAGCGAGCGATTCAAGCGCCGCTCCCCCTCCCTTATCGCCCTGGTGTTCAGTCGACAGAGCCGCCCGCGCGCTCAGCGGCGCAGCGCGCGCACGCGGCGGAACTCGGCGATCTCGGGCGCCGGGCCGTAGCGGTCGGGGCGCGCGAGCAGGCGCGGCTCGAGCTGCTGCTCGCCCGCCGGCGTGACCCGCAGGGCGCGCCGGCCGGGGCGCGAGGAGACGACCTCCTGCAGCTCGGTGCCGCGGAACAGCAGGCCGACGCCGTCGTCGGCGGCGTAGCCCGGCGGGAGCGAGCCGTCGGCGATCGCCGCGCGGTAGACGGGCAGGCGGGCGGGCTCGCCGTCCATGTGCACGGTCATCGACCCGGACAGGAAGCCGAGGCCGGGCGCGGGGGCGGGGTGGCCGAGCGACTTGGTGATGCCCCACTCGAACCAGCACATCGCGCCGGCGCTCAGGCCGGCGAGGACGACGCCGGCCTGCCAGGCCTCGCGCAGGATCGCGTCCAGGCCGAGCGCGCGCCAGACCGCGAGCAGGCCGAGCATGGAGCCGCCGCCGACGTAGATGACGTCCTGGGCGAGCAGGGTCTCGCGCAGCGGGATCGGGCGCGAGCCGAGCCGGAAGAGCGCGATGTGGGACGGCTCGCAGGCGCGGGCGCCGAAGGTGGCGTGGAACTGGCGGATCTGGGCCTCGCCGTCGCCCGAGGCGGTCGGGAGCAGGCAGATGCGGGGCATCGCGCTCGTCGCCAGCGAGAGCACGTAGTCGTCCAACGCGGGGTTGTCCGGCTCCATCGTGAAGCCACCCCCGCCCATGGCGAAGATGGTCGGCTCAGGCCGCGGCAAGCGCGATCTTCGGCTTGTCACCGAGATAGGTCGCCTCCAGCGGGAGCTCCGCGATCTCGTCGCCGACGGCCTCGACGCGGTAGGCGCGCGCCTCGGGCCGGGAGAGCACGACGCGGTGCAGGTCCTCGCCGACGAAGTGCAGCGCCGCGCCGTCCGAGGCCGCGTAGCCGGCCGGCAGTGACCCGTCGAGCAGCGCGGCGTGGTAGGCCGGGCGCCGCCCGGACTCCTCCTCGTAGTGCACGGCGTTGGAGTGCGGGAGGAAGCCGAGCCCGCGGTAGGGCTTGGGGTCGTGGTGGTAGGCCGTCAGGCCTGAAGCGAACCAGCACAGCGAGCCGGCGGACACGCCGACAAGGATGACACCGGCCTGCCAGGCGGCGCGCAGGTCCTCGTCGATCCCGTGCGCGCGCCAGACGCCCAGCAGCGACAGGATCGAGCCGCCGCCGACGTAGATCAGGTCCTGCTTGAGCAGGTGCTCGCGGACCTTGCCGGGCCCGCAGTCGCGCCGGAACAGCGAGATGTGCGAGGGGTCGCAGATCTCGCTGGAGAAGTGGCGGTAGAAGCGGACCACGTAGTGGTCGGCGTCGCCCGAGGCGGAAGGGAAGAAGCACACGCGCGGCTTCTTGCGGCGGCACAGCGAGAGCACGTACTCGTCGAGCAGCGGGTTCCCCGGCTCCATGCTGAAACCGCCGCCACCGTAGGCGATGATCTGGGGTGGCCGTCCACGTGCCATAGCGCCGAATGTAGGGTCGCCGCCCACCCCTGACCCGGTACCGGGAGTACAAGCCGGTTCGACTTTCTGTCCTGCGGTCGACCTCAGGGCGAGCGCGGGCCGGGCAAGTGTGGACCGCGGGGAGGGATACACGGCCCGCGCCTCCGGGCACGCTGGCCCGCATGAGGACCGAACTGCCCGAGTGGGCGCGCTGGCGGGCCAACGCCGAGGCCTGGACGGTCGGCATCGAGGAGGAGGTGATGCTGCTCGAGCGCGACGGCGCGCCCGCGTGGCGCTCCGAGGACGTCCTGCGCGCGCTGCCGGAGGAACTCGTGGCCCACACGCGCGCCGAGACGCACGGGCTCGCGCTCGAGCTGGCGACCGAGCCGCACGCGACCGTCGCCGCCGCCGCGGCGCAGCTGCGGCACCTGCGCGCCGGCCTGGCCGAGGCGGTCTGGGGACTCGGGCTGCGCGCCGCGGTCGCGGGCACGCACCCGCTCGTGCGCGCCGAGGACGTGCACGTCTCGCCCGGCGCCCGCTACCAGTACCTGCACTCGTCGCTGCGCGAGCTCGCCCGCCGCGAGCCGACGTTCGCGCTGCACGTGCACGTCGCGGTCCCGGACGAAACGCTCGCCCTGCGCGCCTTCAACGGCCTGCGCGCCCACATCCCCGTGCTGCTGGCGCTGGCCGCCAACTCGCCCTTCACGCGCGGGCGCGACAGCGGCCTGGCCTCCGCCCGCACGCCGGTCTTCCAGGCCTTCCCGCGCACCGGGATCCCGCGCGAGTTCTCGAGCTACGGCGAGTACGCGGAGGCGGTCGACGCGCTGCTGCGCTGCGGCGCGATCCCCGAGCCCACGTTCATCTGGTGGGACGTGCGCCTGCAGCCGCGGCTCGGCACGCTCGAGGTGCGCGTGATGGACGCCCAGACCCGCATCCGCGACACCGCCGCGCTGGCCGCGCTCGTGCAGTGCCTGGTCCGGATCGAGGCGCTCAACGGCATGGCCGAGGCCGAGCTCGTGCACGCCGCCGAGGTGCTGGACGAGAACCGCTTCCTCGCCGCCCGCGACGGCATCGACGCGCAGCTGCTGGACCCGCAGCGCGACCGCCGCGTGCCCGCCGCCGGCCGGCTGGCGACGCTCGTGGACGCCTGCTGGCCGCACGCCCGCGCGCTCGGCTGCGAGCGCGAGCTGGCGCTGCTCGCGCACCTGGCGGGTGACCCGGGCGCCGCGCGCCAGCGCGCGATCGCCTCCGAGGGCCTCACCGCCCTGCTGCACACGCTGCAGGCCGAGTTCTCGCCGCCGCGCCCGCAGGTCGCGCTCGCCGCGTAGTCGAACGAGTTTCGACACGCGGTCGGTTGGACGGCGGCCGCGTCCCGAACAGAATCCCGCCAGGAGAAAGGGTGCTGCACACCGGGTCTCCGGACTCTCCTCCCTCGGGACCCGGTCAACGCTGGCGGATGCTCCCCCGGCCGGGCCTGGACAACCCGGCCGGGGCCGCCGCAGGCAGCCGCAGCTCCGCGATCACCGCGCGGTGATCCGAGCGCGGGATGCCCACGACGTGCACGCGCTCCACGCGCACGCGGCGGTCGACCAGCACGTGGTCGATGGTGATCGGCAGCGCCCGCCGCCGCGCCGCCGGCCACGTCCACGCCAGGCCCGCGCCGGCCGCGTCCGCGGCGTCGACCCAGCCGCGGCCGAGCAGTTCGCGCAGCTCGGCATGATCGAGCGTGGCGTTGAAGTCGCCGGCCATGATCGCGACGTCGCCGCGCGCGTCGGGGGCCGGGAGCCGCAAGAGCGACCGCCGCCAGCCCGGCGCGGACGCGCCGTCGACCGGCGGCCACGGATGCACGGCCTTGATCCACACGGGCGGCGCGCCCGGTACGCGCAGCCGCGCCTCCGGCTGCGCGCGGCCGAGCTCGTTGGGCGCGAGCCGGACGTCGCGCAGCGGGAAACGCGACCGCAGGGCGGTGCCCGGACCGCCGGCGCGGCCGGGGTAGCGCCCGTCCGCGTCGACGCGCCCCAGGAACCCCGGCAGCGCCTCCTGCAGGCTGAGCACGTCGACGTCGTGCTCGCGCGCGACCCGCAGCACGGCCGCCGCGTCCGCCTGCCCCACCCAGGCGTTGAACGTCATCACCACCAGCCGCGGCCCGCCCGCCTCGGGCCTGGGGCCGGCCACGCCGCGGGGCACGACCGCGACCGCCAACGCCACCGCGGCGGCAGCGGCCACGAGCGCCACGACGCGCACCCGCAGCGCCAGCGCGACCACCACCGGCACGAACGACGACAGGGCCACGTACGGCGTGAACGCGACCACCGCCACCAGCGGGTAGCCGAGCGGGAACCCCGCGGTCCGCACCGCGGCCCACAGCACCCACGGCGCCGCCACCAGGACCGCGATCAGCGTTCGCATCCCTATGCACCGTAGGCGGGAACCTCCCCGCCGCGACCGGTGTATCCCGGGCGTCGACCCGAAAGGAGCGCGCCATGCGCCGCCTGCTGCTCGCCATACCGCTCGTGCTCGTCCTCGCCGCGCCCGCGTACGCCGGGGGCTGGGCCACGGTCGGCATGAGCTCGACGCCGGCGGGCCTCGGGCCCGGGGAGCCGTGGAACGTCGAGCTGACGATCCTCCAGCACGGGCGCACGCCGCTGGACGGCCTGCAGCCCGCGATCACGATCATCAACGGCGACGCGCGCGAGACCTTCCCGGCCGAGCCGGCCGGCAAGCCCGGCGTCTATCGCGCGACGGTGACGTTCCCGGCCGCGGGCACCTGGAGCTACCAGGTCGACGACGGCTTCATCTCCGAGCGGCCGCACACGTTCGCGCCCGTGCAGATCAGCGCGAGCGCCGCGGCCGACGACGGCGGGCCCTCGCCCGGGCTGCTCGCCGGCGGCCTCGCCCTGCTCGCCGCCGCGGCCGCGCTGCTGCTCGTGCCGCGGCTGCGCCACCACCCGCAGGCGGCGTGAGAGCCACCACCCTCGCCGCCGGCGGCCTCGCCTGCGCGGGGGCGGCGATGACGATCGCCGCCTTCGCCGGCGAGGGCCGCCCGGAGCCCGCGCCCGTACGGGCCGAGCGCGGGCCGCAGGTCTTCGCCGAGCAGGGCTGCGGCTCCTGCCACGCCTTCGAGCCCGCCGGCGCCACCGGGCCGATCGGCCCCGACCTGGCCCTGTCGCTCACCGGCAAGCCGCGCGACTACGTCATGGAGTCGATCGTGCGGCCGAACGAGCAGGCCGCGCCCGGGTACGAGGGCGGCGGCATGCCCGAGGACTACGCCCAGCGGATCGCCCCGGACGACCTCGAGGCGCTCGTCACGTTCCTCACCGAGGGCGCGGGGTAGCCTTGCCGCGTGCTCGACCATGTGGACATCCGCGTCTCGGACGTCGAGGCGTCACGCCGCTTCTACGACACCGTCTTCGCCGTGCTGGGCAAGGGCCTGGCCGAGGACAGCGAGACACACGCCGACTGGCGCGACTTCGCCGTCCACGCCGACGGTGAGCCCGTCACCCGCCGTCTGCACATCGCCTTCCACGCCCCGCGCGAGCTCGTCGACGCCTTCCACCGCGCCGGCGTCGAGGCCGGCTACGCCGACGACGGCGCGCCCGGGCCGCGCCCGCAGTACTCGCCCGAGTACTACGGCGCGTTCCTGAAGGACCCCGACGGCAACAGCGTCGAGGCCTGCTTCACCGGCAACGAGCGCAAGGCCGGAGCGATCGACCACCTGTGGCTGCGGGTCGCCGACGTCGCGGCGTCCACGCGCTTCTACGAGACGATCGCGCCGGCGCTCGGCTACGAGCTCGTCCGCCACTCGGACGCCCACACCCAGCTGCGCAGCCCCGCGCTGTCGGTGTCGTTCGTCGCGGGCGAGCCGAGCGAGCACGTGCACTTCGCGTTCCGGGCGCCCGACGACGAGACCGTGCGCGCCTTCCACGCCGCGGCCGTCCAGGCCGGCTACACGGACAACGGCGCGCCCGGCGAGCGCCCGCACTACCACCCGGGCTACTACGGCGCGTTCGTGCTCGACCCCGACGGCAACAACGTCGAGGCCGTCAATCACAACCTCTGAAGCAGCTCCCGCCCGGCGGCGATCTCCGCGTCGTCGACGATGTGGTCCATGCCCTCGAAGACGTCGAGCGTGACGTCCGCCCCGAGCTCGGACAGCACCGTCGCCGTCTCGCGCACGCGCCACACCGGCACCCAGTCGTCCGGGTCGCTCGTGCCCATGTAGACCGGCGTGCCGTCGAAGGACCCGCGCCGCGGCGGCTCGGTCCGCGGCGGCCCGATGAACCCGCCCGTGTACAGCAGCAGGCCGCCGTAGCGGCCCGGGTGGCGCAGCGCGTACTCCGAGGCCAGGCACGCGCCCTGCGAGAACCCGCCGAGCACGACCCGCGAGCGGTCGAACGCCCCCAGCAGGCCGTCGACGACGCCCAGCGCCGAGCCCAGGAAGGGCTCGTTCTCCTCGACGGGCGCCAGGAACGACTGCGGGTACCACGTGTGGTCGCGCGCCGCGGGCGCCAGGAACGCGACGTCGTCGAGCGCGATCCGGTCCGCGAGCGCGAGCACGTCCTCGACGTCGCGCCCGCGCCCGTGCAGCAGCACGCAGACGGCGCGGGCCTCCTCGACGGCGGGCCCGCGCCGGCCGACCGGCTGTCCCTCGTGGATCACATCGTGCAGCTAATCACGCGCCGCGGCTGTCCGCGGCCAGCGCCGCCAGCACCTCGGAGGAGTAGTGGTCCGAGGCCTGCGCGAACGCGACCCGCTCCTGCACGTGCGCGCCGAAACGGGTCTTCTCGAACGTCGCGCCCATGCCGAGCAGCACGCGCTTGGCGCCCAGCGCCCGGCCGCGCAGGATCGCCTGGCGCAGCGCCTGCCGGTAGGCGCCGTGCGAGCGCACGAAGTCGTAGTCGAGCCCGACGACCATCGGCGCGTAGTGGCGCGCGCCGATGAAGTGCGCGCCGAAGGCGACCACCTGGCCGGTCTCACGCAACGTCAGCGTCATCAGCTCCCACGACGGGTGCTCGAGCATGTGGCGCAGGAACGTGCGCGGCAGCGGGAAGGCGTTGAGGTCGCGCCCGCGCGCCTGGACCGCCAGGTAGAGCTCGTACAGGCGGTCGAGCAGACGATCGTCGGCGTCGCCCTGCAGGAACGCGACGTCGTAGGCGTCGTCGAACGGCAGCACGGACTTGCGCTGGTGCACGCGCGCCTTGACCGACAGGCCCGCCAGCCACTCCTCGTCGCCGCCGGCGACGGGCTCGTAGACCAGCGAGTCCGGCAGCGAGGTCTTCACGTAGCCGCGCTCGCGGATCGCGTCGGCCAGCTCGCGGTCGGCCGAGTGCAGGTCGCGCAGCACGATCGTGCCCGCGTCGGCCGCGGCGGCGTGCTCGGAGACCGCGTTGAGCAGCAGGTCCAGCGCGCCCTTCCAGTCCGCGTTGCGGTCCAGGTACAGGTGGTCGCCCTCCGTCAGCAGCGAGCCCATCGCGAAGTGCCGCGACGTGAGGTAGTACGGGTCCTCCGCCCGGCGCTCCTCCACCCGCTCGGAGACCTCCGCGGAGGCGAGCATGTCGTCCTTCCACAGCGCGGCGGTGAAGAACGTCGCCAGCACGGGGCGGCCCGCGCGGTTGCGGACGAGGTAGTAGTGGAAGTCCCACCGGTCCTCGGGGCGCTCGCCCTCGCCGAACGCGCGCTCGAGGAACTTGAGGCCGTCGACGGTGAACGTGCCGCGGTCGCCCAGCAGCGCGTCCCACTCGGCCGCGTCGAGCGCGTCCGCGGACCGGTGGTGGGAGAGCGTCAGCTCGGCGCCGACGATCTTCTCGTGCCGCCGCCGCGCCGCCTCGCCGCCGCGCTCGAGCGCCGCCGGGACGTGCACGGAGAGCGCTTCGACGAGGGCGCGCACGTCGTCGAGGGTGTGGTGCAGCGTCAGCGTCATCCGCACCCCGGCGTGCTTCATCGGGACGGCCGGGAAGCCGGCGTAGTTGGTGTAGAAGCCGTCGTCGAGCAGGCGGCGGATCACGTCCTGGGCGACCGCCGGCAGCCCGAGCGGGACGTAGCGGATCGGCGTGGTGTCGCGCGAGGCCAGCGGCAGGCAGAACTCGTCGGCGAGGTCCGTGAAGCACTCGATGCGCTCGCGCAGCGCCGCCTGGCGCCGCGGCAGCTCGTCGGACAGGTGCAGCTTGGCCGAGGCGATGGCGACGCCCAGCATCGGCGGCTGGATCGGCCCGGAGAAGATCATCGGCCCGCCCGCCAGGCGCACGATCCGGCGCATCTCGGGGTCCGGGAAGACGATCGCGCCGCCCGCGGCGGCGAAGGACTTGTTCAGCGAGCAGGCCGCGACCACGCGCGGGTGGCCGCCGAGCACCTCCAGCGCCGGGCCGCGGCCGTGCGTTCCCGCCCAGCCGACGCCGTGCGAGTCGTCGACGTAGAGCAGCAGCTGCGGGTGGCGGTCCAGCAGCTCCCGCAGCGCCGCGAACGGCGCCAGGTCGGCGAACATGCTGTAGACGCCGTCGGCCATGTACCAGATGCGCTTGTGCTTGGCCGACAGGCGCTGGATCATCGCCTCCAGGCGCCCGAGGTGGTTGTGCCGGATCAGCTCGACCGTCGCGCCCTTGACGCGCAGCTGGTTGGCCGCCATCTGCACGCTCGCGTGGACCTGGTGGTCGAGCAGCACGGCATCGGTGGACTCGACCAGCACCGGCAGCGTGGCCATGTGCCCGAGCGACGTCGTCGGCACCACCAGCGTGTGCCCGCCGAAGACCTGGTCGAGCAGCGCTTCGAGCTCGGCGTACTGGGGCGAGGACAGGTAGGCGCGCGAGGAGGAGAACTGCGTCCCGTAGCGGTTGACGGCGTCGATCGCAGCTTCGCGCAGCCGGTCGTCGAGCTCGAGCCCGAGGTAGCTGCAGGAGCCGAAGTTCAGGTGCGCTCGTCCGTCGAAGGAGACGGTGCGGCCGTCCAGTGCCGCATCGTCCGGGACGAGCTGCAGCAGCCCCTTGCTCACTGCCTCGCTCACGGTCTCATCAAGAATGGCCAGGCGCTCTTCAGCTGTCGGCACGTAGTTCCCCCGGGGTTCGTAGTACACGAACCACCTCGGCAATTCCGCGCGCGGACTAAACCGTGCATCGCTCACTGTCCGCCTCAAGACACGGCGGGATCGTCCGAAATCACTGGGCAAGTGCTTCGCCTGCGGTCCCTCACGTTTCCCTCGACCCCCTTCGCGCGCCTGCAGCTGATCCTGCTGGTGCTCGCGGAAGCCGGCGTCGTCACCGCGGCCGCCGCGACGTTCGGCGCTCCCCCCGCCGAGCGCGCGGTCGCGCTGCTGGCGGCGCTCGGCCTCGGGCTGTACTGGATCGTCGCCTACAACCGCGGCCGCTTCGCGCTCGTGCTCGAGCCGTTCGAGGCGCTCGCGGTCCTGCTGCTGCTCGAGGCGGCGTCCGGCGACCCGCTGCTGCCGCTGCTCGGCCTCGTGTTCCGCTCGACCTACGGCGGCTTCGCCCGGGCGCTGGCCCGCTACGCGCTCTGGATGGGGATGCTCTTCCTCTCCCACGCCGACCTCGGCCGCGAGCAGATGGCCAACGACCTCTCGCGCGCCATGGGCACCGCGCTCGTCCCGTTCTTCGTCCCCGCGCTGCGGGCGGCGTTCCGCAAGTCGGAGATCATCCAGCGCCGGCTGAGCTCGATCGTCGAGAACTCGACCGACGTGATCACGATCGTCGGCGCCGACGAGCGGATCCGCTGGCAGGCCGGGTCGATCCGCGGCGTGCTCGCGCAGGACCCGGCCGCGCTCGTCGGCTCCCACATCCGCGAGCTCGTGCACCCGGACGACCGCGTCGCGCTCGACGGCTACTTCGCCGAGGCCGCCGGCCATCCCGAGCACACGCGCAGCCTGACGCTGCGGCTCGCGCACGGCGACGGCGGCTACCGCCACTTCGACGTCGTCGCCGCCAACCGCCTGCACGACCCGGCGGTCGAGGGCTACGTGCTCAACATGCGCGACGCGACCGACCGCCGCGCGCTCGAGTCCGAGCTGCGCTCGCTCGTCGCCCAGCGCGAGCACGACGCGCTGCACGACCCGCTGACCGGGCTCCCGAACCGCCGGCGGCTGTACGCCCGCCTGGAGGAGGCGACCGCGCTGGCGCGCACCGAGCGGGCCAAGTTCGCGCTGCTGCTGATCGACCTCGACCACTTCAAGGAGCTCAACGACACGCTCGGCCACCACGCCGGCGACCGGCTGCTGCGCGAGATCGGGCCGCGGCTGGAGACCGGGATCCCGGGCGCGGACCTCGTCGCCCGCGTCGGCGGCGACGAGTTCGCCGTCCTGCTCGGGCACGGCACCACCCCCGAGCAGGCCGAGGAGGCCGCCGCCGAGCTGGCGCGCGTGATCGAGGAGCCCTTCCGCTTCCAGGGCCTGACCCTGCTCGTGCGGGCCAGCATCGGCATCGCGATGTTCCCCGAGCACGGCCGCGACGTCGAGACGCTGATGCAGCGCGCCGACATCGCCATGTACTCGGCCAAGGCGCGCGGCGTCGGGCACGAGACCTACAGCGCGTCGCGCGACGGCCACTCGCGCGCCCGGCTGGCGCTGATCGGCGAGCTGCCCGAGGCGATCGAGTCCGGCCAGATCGTCGTCCACTACCAGCCCAAGTTCGACCTGGCCACGGGCGAGGTCGCGGGCGCCGAGGCGCTCGTGCGCTGGGACCACCCGCAGTTCGGGTTGCTCGGCCCGGGCGCGTTCCTGCCGCTCGCCGAGCAGACCGGGCTGATGCGCCCGCTCACGCTGCGCGTGCTCAGCGACGCGCTCGGCCAGTGCGCGGCCTGGAGCGAGGCCGGCCTGGACCTGCCGGTCGCGGTCAACCTCGGCGCGCCGAACCTGCTCGACCTCGGCCTGCCCGTCGACATCCACGAGCTGCTGGCCCGGTGGGACGTGGACCCGGCGATGCTGCAGCTCGAGATCACCGAGACGATCGTCGCCGCCGACCCGGTGCGCGTGATCGAGATCATGCAGCGCCTCGGCGAGCTCGGCATCTCGCTCTCGCTCGACGACTTCGGCACGGGCTCGTCCTCGCTGGCCTACCTGCGCGAGCTGCCGGTGCAGGAGCTCAAGATCGACAAGTCCTTCATCCTCGGCATCGACGAGGACCCCGAGGCGGCCACGATCGTGCAGACGATCGTCGAGCTCGCGCACAACCTCGGGCTGCGCGCCGTCGGCGAGGGGATCGAGACCGAGGAGGCCTACCGGCTGCTGGCGGGCTGCGGCTGCGACTACGGCCAGGGCTTCCTGATGGGCCGGCCGATGCCGGCCTCCGAGCTGCAGGCCCTCGCCGCCCGGGCTAACTCCCCGGCTTGACCGTCATCAGGAAGACGGCCAGCACGATCAGGAAGCCGCTGATGGCGCCGATCGTGCCCTCGCGCTGCACCTTGCCCAGGTAGTCGTCCGAGAGCTTGGTCGCGCCCCCGGCCAGTTCCTGCTCGGCCTGCGCGGCCAGCTTGCGGTCGGTCGGGATGAAGTAGGAGCCCTGCATGCCGCCCAGGATCAACGCGATCAGGAACGTGCCGCCGACCCATGCCTCGTCCATGCGGTCGCTGTCGAGCGCCAGGTAGATCCCGCTCGCGATCAACACCAGCAGCGCCGGCGAGGCGAGCTTGCGCTGGACGTTCATGCTCAGGTGGTGCACGAACGGCATGTAGCGCGCGTCGAGCTTGAGCGCCAGCGGATAGGCGATCGAGAGCGCGAACGTCGCACCCAGGCCGACCACCGCGCCCGAGATGTGCACCCACTTGAGAATGTTGTAGAGCGTGAACACCCGGCGGACCCTACAGCAGGTCCCCGACCGCCTCGGGGAGCTGTTCGGGATCGCCGATCACGCGTTCGGCGCCCGCCAGCTCGTCCGCGTCGCCGATCCCCCACGTGACCCCGATCGCCGGCAGGCCGTGCGCGTGGGCGGCGACGACGTCGAAGCTGCGGTCGCCGACCATCACCGCCTCGGTCGCCTGCAGCTGGTCGAGCGCGCGGCCGAGCGTCTCGGTCTTGGGCTCCGCGCGCGCGTCGAGGTCGGGGCCGGCGACGACGTCGAAGTGCCCGCGCAGGCCCATCGCCGACAGCAGCGGCTCGGCGAACGCGAGCGGCTTGGAGGTCGCGACCGCCAGCCGGTGGGCCTTGAGCGCGGTCAGCGCGGCGGGGATGCCCGGCGTGACCGTGGTCTCGGTCAGCATCGCGTCCTTGTAGCGCTCGCGGTAGCCGTCGATGCAGGCGTGCACGAGCGGGTCGTCGGGCGCCACGCCGAGCAGCTCGCTGAACGCGAACGCGAACGGCGGGCCGATGTAGGGCAGCAGCTCCTCGTCCGGGCGCGCGGGCAGCCCGAGCTTGGCGAACGCGTGCTTGACGCAGGCCAGGAAGACCGCGCGCGAGTCGACGAGCACGCCGTCGAGGTCGAAGATCACCGTCGGCATCGCGCTCGATTCTGGCAATGTGCCGGCAAGGCCCGGGCAAGGCGCGGCGCCCAGCATGCGCCGCGATGACTTTCCGCAGTATCGCTCTCGCCGCCGCGCTCACGCTGCTCGCGGCCGCGCCCGCTTCCGCCGACTCGATCGCCTACATCAAGGACGGCAACGTCTGGCTGGCCACGCCGGACGGCTCACGCCAGGTCCAGGTCACCACCTCGGGCTCCTACTCCTACGTGTCCCAGGCCGACGACGGGACGATGATCGCGCTCGCGCCGGGCGAGCGGCTGCACAAGCTCTCGCGCACGGGCGCCGTGCTCGCCGACTTCACGACCTACGTCAGCGACGGCGGCCCGGTCAGCCGCTTCAAGGGCCCGTTCAACCCCGAGATCTCGCCCGACGGCAGCAAGGTCGCGTTCGAGTGGTTCAACGACGCCTACCACCACGAGCCGGGCTGCTCGGACCAGACCGTGCCGCCGTGCGCGGTCTACACGCAGAGCCAGGGCGTCGGCGTGACCGCGTCCGACCGCTACACCGGCCCGGAGGTCTACGGGCTGATGACGGGCTGGATCTACCCGCACTGGGTGACCGACGACCTGCTGCTGCGCTCGTTCTCGGGCGCGGTCTTCAACGACGACGCGGTCTTCACGCCGCTCGGCGGCGCGGCCGACCCGTGGTTCTACGACGACCAGCAGGGCTACGGCGTCGACGACGTCGAGCTCTCGCGCGACAAGGCCACCGTGATCGGGATCGCCGGCGCGGAGAGCGAGAAGCTGCGCGTCTACCGCACCACGTTCGACCCGTTCACCGCGCCCGAGTGGGACCACCGGCCGTTCGCCCAGGGCAACCAGCGTGTCGCCGAGCGCTGCTACGAGCTCGACGGCAAGTTCGAGTCGACGACGCTCGCGCCCGACGGCCGCGGGTTCGCCTACGGCACGCCCGAGGGGGTCTACGTGGCCGCGATCCCGGCCGGCTGCGCGCCCGGCGACCGCGGCACGCTGCTCGCCGCGGGCGCCCGCTTCCCCGACTGGGGCCCGGCGGACGTGCCCGCCGCCGCCACGCCCGAGGGTGGCAGCGGCTCGCCCTCGGGCCCGCAGCAGGACGCGCCGGCGCCCAAGCTGACCCTGCGCGCGCGCCGCGACGGCCGCGTCACGGTGTCGACGCCGGCCGCGGGCCGCGTCACCGTCACGTTCAAGCTGGGCCGCCGCACGGTCGGCTCGCGCACCTTCACGGTCAAGGCGGCGACGACCAGGACCGTGCGCGTCAAGCTCAAGCGGCGGGCGCGCGGCAAGGCGACGGTGAAGGCCACGTTCCGCCCGAAGACGGGCGCGCGGCTGACCGCGACGGCGCGCGTGAAGCTGCGCTGATCAACGCGCGGCGGGCGCGCCCGGCGGGCGCGCGCTCGTCGCCACCCGCGCGCGCTCGTCGCCACCCGCGCGCTCGTCGCCACCCGCGCGCTCGTCGCCACCCGCGCGCTCGTCGCCACCCGCGCGCTCGTCGCCGCCGACGCGCCTGATCGTCGCCCGCGTGCGAGGTGAGCCGGGAAACCCCCGGAAATACGTATGAAACCGGCTCACCTCCGCAAGCCGAGGCGGCGACGCTGCAGCGCCTGGCGGGCCAGGCGGCGGTCGCGCTCGCCGAGGCAGCCCGGCCGCGGAGGCGGCGTCAGCGGCGCAGGGTCGCGCGGGCCGGCGGGCCCGCACGGCCGTCGGCGGACAGCGCGACGACGGTGACGACCACCGGCCCGCGGCCGCCCACGTGCGTCCGCGGCCGCCGGACCATGCGCGAGCGCGTGCTGCCGTCGGCGAGCAGCAGCGAGAGCGCGTAGCGGGCCGCCGCGGGCTGGGCGCGCCAGCGGATCGTCGCGCCCTTGCGCCGCAGCCCGCGCACGCGGGTCAGCTTCGTCGGCCGCGGCGCGGTGAAACGGGCCACGGTCCCCTCGAAGCGCGGGAGGCCGCGGCGGGTCACGGTCGCGACGAGCCGGCGCGCGCGGCCCGGTCCCGGCGCCGGCGTGAACGTCCGGCGCCCGCGCGCCCGGCCGGTCTGCAGCACGACGCGCGAGCTGCCGCGGCCGAGCTCGTTGAGCACGAGCCGGTGGCCGCCGGGCAAGCCGCGCCAGCTGAGCGTGCGGCGGGCGCCGCGGCCGCTCACCCGCACCCGCAGCCGGACCGGCGGCAGCGGGTCGGCGACCGCGACGCGCGCGGCGCCCGTGACCCGCCAGCGGCCCGCGGCCGGGCGGCGCAGGATGAACCAGGTCGTCCCGCCGTCGCGCACGACCAGGCCGGCGGCGCTGCGGCCGGGCGCCGCGAGCCGCACGCCGCGCGGGCCCGTCAGCTCCGGTGCTCCGTCGGCGGCGACGGCGAGCACGCGCGTGCCCGAGCGGACCGAGAACGCATGCGGTCCGCCGGCCTGCGCCGATCCCGCGCGGAAACCGCCGATGTCGCACGCGTTCACGAACGTGTGCAGCTCACCGCGCCACAACCGGGCGAAGCCGAAGCGCTCGCCCTGCTCGCCCGCGCAGACCGCGTACCCGCGGCTGGAGAGCACGGCCTCGGCCCGGAAGTCGATGCCGTCGCCGGCGCCGAGCCCCGGGACGCGCAGCGCCCCGAAGGCCTCGACGTTGAACTGCCTCGTAGCGCCGTCGAACCAGCTCGAGCGGATCTGCGCGAGCGCGCCGTAGCCGCCCACCGTGAGGTCCAGGCCGCCCTCCAGCTCGACGCGCGCCGGCGTCGTGTACCTGACCTTGGCCTGCGCGACCTCGAACTCCACGAGCTTGCCGACCCCCTCGACCTCGAGGCTGAAGCTCTCGGGCGGCAGGAAGGCGGGGACGGTCAGCCTGATCGTGCCGTCGATCGAGGCGACCTCGCCTTCGAACAGCGGCGGCAGCTCGAGCTTGGGCCCGAACGAGATCCCGGCGCTGCCGGCGAGCACCGCGTACGGGCGGCCGTCGATCGTGGTCGCGCTCAGCTCGGCGCCGACGCGCTGCAGGAACACGATCGG
>Ga0182742_1002567_pt1 | contig 19796 bp, 16 predicted proteins | sample eDN5th37CBELigMG_FD_128880 | JGI IMG/M metagenome (GOLD analysis project Ga0182742, IMG submission 128880) | Enriched Miracle-Growth compost microbial communities from Emeryville, California, USA - eDNA 5th pass 37_C BE-Lig MG (version 2)... ... | reverse complement strand
TGATTCGACTATATTCGCATAAATGCTTCATATTTCCTCAGCGAATTTCATACTTCGATTACAAATTTCACGAACCCATCATAATGTTCTCAAAATGATAACAACAATCATGAAAATATCATAATAATTTACATTTAGAACACAGACATTCCCATATTTCATCAAGTAAGATGAGATTGTTGTCAAAGTTTCTGCCGACTACCGCAGCTTGCAGCATGTAAAGGGAAGTGAAAGAGAAAAATGTCAAAAGCACTGATAAAAGCAAGTTTGGCGGGAGTGATCGCGGCGGCGGCGGCCGTCTGCTGGTTCTGGCCTACAACGGCTAAGGTAGAGAGCGCGATGATTGACGAAGGAGTTCATGTGAAATTTAAAGCCAACGGCTCGGTCATCGAAACTTATTCAGGACAAGCGTGGCATCCGTATTTCGCGAAAGGGGTGAACATCGGAGCGACGACTCCCGGCCATTTTCCCGGAGAATTATCTGTTACTAAAGAAGACTATATTCGCTGGTTCAGGATGATTCAAGAATTGGGCGCAAATGTGATTCGAGTATATACCATCTTGCAGCCAGAATTCTACGAAGCGCTGGTTACATATAATGCAAAGCACGAAGAGGATCCGTTGTTCTTTATCCAGGGCGTATGGAGTCCGGAGGAGCAATTGATTGAGGAGCAAGACGCGTTTGACCCGGACATTAAGCAGCAATTTGAGCAAGAAATCAAGGATGCGGTAGACGCGGTATACGGAAAAGCGAAGCTCAAACCTGAAGCGCACTCGGGTAAAGCGAGCGGAACCTATCTATACAATGCGGGGCCGTATTTGCTGGGATGGATTATCGGTACGGAATGGGATCCGAAGATGGTGGATCGCACGAACCGGCTGCATGCCGAGATGCCGGACTACGAAGGGGTCCATTTCCGAAGCGCACCGGGAGCGAATGCTTTCGAGAAATGGCTGGCCGAGATGGTAGATATTACAGCTCAGTCTGAGCTGAAGCACGGATGGCAGCACCCGATCGCATTCTCCAATTGGGTTACGACAGATCCGCTGGAGCATCCGGGAGAGCCGTTGTTTGAAGAAGATTTGGTCAGCGTCGACCCGCTTCATGTGGAAGCCGTTGATTGGGAGGCCGGATATTTCGCTTCATATCACGTGTATCCTTATTATCCTGACTTCTTTAGGCACGACGAAACGTTTCAAACGTTGACCAATGAGAGGGGCGAAATCGATAGTTACCGAACGTACTTGAATCAATTGAAAGCGTATCATCGCGGCATTCCGATCATGGTCACGGAATTTGGCGTCCCGTCATCGCTGGGTGTTGCGCATCTGGATATGCTGGGACGCAATCAAGGCGGACATAACGAACAACAGCAAGGGGAAATCAACGCGGAGATGTTCCGGCAAATTCACGAAGAAGGATATTCCGGCGCGATTCTGTTCGCTTGGACCGACGAGTGGTTTAAGAAGACATGGAACACACTCTACTATGATGTTCCCGACCGCAGGGCCTATTGGTACAACACCCTGACGAATGAAGCGCACTTCGGCATCCTTGGGATGTATCCGAGCAAGCACGAAACGATTCTGATTGACGGCGACCCCTCGGATTGGGACAAGCTGAACAAGATGGACAAGCAGCGGTTGGATGTGGAAGCGGCTGGATTTGAAGAGATCCAGGCCGCTCATGATGAAGGATACCTCTACCTTCTCATTCGGTTATCCGAGCCGTTCCATCCAGCGCAACAGGCGATTTACATCGGTGCGGATACGTTGCCGGGCGGGAACCGCCAGGCGCAAGAGCTTCACGGGAAGGTACTCGATGAAGGACTCGAGATGCTGATCGAACTGGCGGAGGAACAGACGGGCCGGATCAAAATCGCTTCGAACTACGATTTCCATACGCGGCTGTTCCATGAAGCCGGGATGAAGCCGGTCGATCCGAATGCATTTCAAGATAACTCAGGGATATTCCAACCGTGGAGGCTGGTAGTGAATTACCAGATGGAATATCCCGACTCCAGGGTGAATCTGCCCTTCGAGGATATCGAGGCGGGCAAGCTGCAGCGAGGAAACGGCAACCCGGCAAGTCCGGATTATAATTCCCTTGCGATGTGGCAAGCGAGCGGAGACATCCTGGAGCTCCGGATTCCCTGGATGCTGCTCGGGTTTAGCGATCCCAGCTCCTTGCGTGTGATTGATTACGGAGCCAAGAGCGAAGGTAAGCTGCCGACGAAGATTGTGGATGGAATCCGGTTCATTCCTTGGATCGTAGATCGAAAGACGGAAGAAGTCATCGGACTTGATGGGATGGCGCCGTATCCTGTATCAGAACAGCCGCTCTATACGTGGGATGGCTGGGAGGACGTGGATGTGGAATATGTGGAGCGCCCGAAACAAAGCTACTTCATCCTGCAGGAGGCTTATAAGGAAGTGAACGGACCGATCGATGAACTATTGGAGTAACGGAAGGAGCTTGTAAGGTGTATTCGCATATGACCTCAGCCGTGTATATCGTGTATGGCTTAATCGCGGTAAACCTTGTGTTTGCTGTTGTGCTGTACGGGATCAAATTTCGAAATGTGAAACAACAGAAAGCTCATGAACGGTTTCACAAGAAGTTTAAAGATTACCTGATTTATATCCAAGCGAATATAGACAGCGAAGAACGATTGCGGGTGCCTCCGGGCCGGATGAATCGCCTTGAATTCAACCTGCTGCAGGAGCGGTTGAACGATATGATCGAATCGTTCGCAGGGGAACAACGGGAGAAGCTGATTGACCTGTGCGGACAGATCGGGTTTCCAACGTATCATCTGCAGCGGCTGCGCGGCAGGTCCTATCGCCGCAAGATTGACGCGGCCTATCACTTGGGCTGTATGAGAGTGAAAGAGGCGGTGCCGGCGATGTTAGAGCTGCTGCGGCGCCACAAGGCGGATTCCTCGCTCTTCGTCATTGCCCGCGCAATCGCGAAGTGCGCGCAGGATCCGAAGGATATCAAGGACATGGTTCATATCCTGTTATCCAAGGGCCGAAGCATTCCGGATCTCATCGCGGATATGATTGAAGAATCGAGTATCGACCAAACCGCCTTGTTCGCACAATTCATTCAATCCGGTCAACCGGAGCTGATCCGCATCGGCTTGGTCGGTTTGAAAGCATACACCGCACCGGAGATGGCTGCGGCCGTCTATCGGTTGATGGACTCCAGCAACAAAGAGATTGAAAGAAAGTCGATTGAGATTTATTTGAACTCAACTGTATTTTTACCGGCGAATGTCGTGAACAGGCTGCTCGGGCACGCTGACGCGGAAATCCGGCTGCTGACCGTTCAAGCGTTGTCCGAGCACAGAAATTCCGCTTACGCCGGCGCGTTGCGGAATGGGTTGAAGGATCCGGATCCGCGAGTCGTTCACGCCTCGGCCAACGGTTTGCTTCGTATGGGAGAGAAGGGCATGCTCCTCTTCTGCGAAGCCGCCAAGGATTCCCGGGATTCGGGTGAAGGCACGGTCTTGCAGGACATGATTGAAGAAGAGCTGCACAGCTTATCGGCACGCACGCAAAATGTCAACTACCTGACGCAGTATAACGCATTGTTGTATGCCTATGAAAGAACATTCGGCAAGAACAAGCGAATCTATCGGGTCGTTTAGAGGAGGTGGTTGGAGTGGGGGACATAATCAGAATTATTGAATATTACCTTCAGGATGCGTCATGGTTGAACGGCTTGCGGAGCTTTCTATTCGCATACAGCACTTTTGCGGTCTGTTACGTCATCGCCATTACTTGTCTTTATTATCTCATCTTCGGTCTATCGATTCGGAAGACGTTCGCATTAAAGAGGGGCATTCGCTATAACCGAATGAATAAATTGTCCGGGTCTGCGCATGTTCCTCCGGTGTCCATCTTGGTTCCGGCTTACAATGAAGAGCTGACGATTATCGAGAATGTCCGATCGCTGCTGTCTCTCCATTACCCGGAATACGAAGTCATCGTCGTGAACGACGGCTCGAAGGACGGCACGTTCAATACGATGATCGAGGAGTTTCGGTTGGAGAAAATCAATCCGATCCTGAGCAGTGATCTTAAGACAGCGAAGATAAGAGGAATTTATTATAATCCCGAATACCCTTCTCTCTACTTTATCGACAAGGAGAACGGAGGCAAGGCGGATTCGTTAAACGCCGGAATAAATCTCTCACATTACCGCTTAATCTCTACCATTGACGCGGACTCGCTGCTGGAGAAGGACGCGTTGACCCGGATTGCTAGAGTCTATATGGAAAACCCGGAAGAGACGGTTGCGGTGGGCGGGAATGTACGCATCGTCAATAGCTGTACGGTGGAAGACGGCATCGTCAAGAACGTCAGGTTCCCGAAGAAGCTGCTGCCCGCCTTGCAAAATGTCGAATATTTGAAGGCTTTCCTGGGCGGGCGCATCGGGTGGAGCGCGATGAACGGATTGATCATCGTATCCGGCGCTTTCGGGGTATTTCAGAAGGATAAAGTCATTGCGGTAGGCGGTTACCGCGGCGGATACCCCGGGGAAGACATGAACATCGTGATTAAGCTGCACCGTTATTGTTTGGAGAACAAAATTCCATATCGAGTCGCCTTCTGCCCCGATGCGGTTTGTTGGACGCAAGCGCCGGAAACCTATCGGATTCTCAGCAGCCAACGAAAGAGGTGGGGACGCGGAAACTTGAAAAACATGATTGAGGAAGGGATCCATATGGTATTCCGGCCGAAGTACAAAGTGTTCGGTTTATTGACGCTGCCGTATAACATCCTGTTTGAAACACTGAATCCTTATGTTCGCATTTCCGGACTGTTGGCCATCATCGGTTACTGGTTGTTGAACATGACGGATTGGAGCACATTGGCGATCTTTGGTCTCATCAATTTTCTTTCCTGCTTCGTCCTGAGCCTTGGCGCGCTGTTTATCGAAGAAGTTACGTTCAGCCGATATCCAACGGTCGGCGATCTGAACAAGATGCTGCTGTATTCCCTCTTCATGTTTCTAGGTTACAGGCAAATCGGGGTGTGGTGGAGATTGATGGGGCACATCGATTTCTTCCGGAACAATAATACATGGGGCACGATGGTAAGAACGAATTTCAATAAGTGATGCTGAAATGAAGATTGAGGGAGTGGATGAAGTTGACGGTGTTAGTGCGAGATCCATTACAACTGATGACAAGGCAGCTGCGGCAATTGGCGCAAGAGGCCTATGCAACAAACCAAGCTTGCGGCGTGATCCTGACGACCTGCACGAATACGAACCCAAGGTTTCTGGTCCAATTGGAATCGTTCCTGAACAAACACGAAGCCGAGCTCGAGATTGAATGTTATTTCGATGATCATTCCCGGGTACTCGGCGTCATCTTGGCGGGGCGGAAGCTCGCCAGCACCCATTATACGGCTCTGGTTTGCAAGGAATTTCTGGAGCGGTACGACCTTCTCGACGGACAATTGATTGCCGCGAGCTTTCCGGAAAGCGGGGAGCTGACAGAGCCTGTTCTGTCTCAGCTGATCCGAATGGTGAAGGAAGCGAAGGAGAAGACGAGGGATATCCGGCTCTTTGTGAATCAACCGTCATACGGGGGCGTCTCTACTATTCTAGTTGCGGATACCGAAGAGACGAGCCGGGAGTTTATTAAGCTAAGGTTCGAAATGAAGGGGTACGAGGTGCATGAGGCGAGAGACGGATCGGAGGCGCTGGCGAAGTTTTCACAATACGCCCCGGACGTTGTCATCACAGAGCTGAATTTGCCGGTTCTCGACGGGTATCAATTAATTCACAAAATCAAGGAGGAGCACGAAGACGGCAAAGTGATCGTATTAACGGACAAGCATCTGACGAAGGATATGAACCGCGCCTTCGAAATCGGCGCCTCCGATTACGTGACGAAGCCGTTCTCCTTCTCGGAATTGGAGTGGAGAATTAAGAGACTGCAGTTCGTGTAATGTCGCAATAAATCAATATGAGACCGAAAGGCGGAATGATATGATGTACTTTAACGCTTTGAAAGAAAAAATTCAGAATAAAACGGCAAAAGCAGGTGTGATCGGGCTTGGGTATGTCGGACTGCCGTTAAGCATGGAAATGGTGAAAGGCGGATTTATGGTATACGGAATCGATCTGGATGTCAGGAAGGTGGAAGCACTTCGCAGAGAAAAATCCTACATCCAGGATGTCTCGAGTACGATGGTCGCCGACGCGATTCAGTCGGGCGCTTTCCACCCGACAACGGATCATGCTCTGATCGAAGAGCTGGATATCATCAGCATCTGTGTCCCGACACCTCTGAGCGACAATCAGGATCCGGATACTTCCTACATTAGAAGCGTAGTTCAAGAATTGAAGAAACATATGAAGCTGGGCACGTTAGTGATTCTGGAAAGCACGACGTATCCGGGGACTACAGAGGAGTTAATCCAATGCGAGCTGGAGGCGCAAGGCCTCAAGGTCGGCCGGGATTTCTTCCTATGCTTCTCGCCCGAACGCGTGGATCCGGGAAATCAAAATTACAACACCTACAATACGCCGAAGGTCATCGGCGGCACTACAGAAGCGTGCAGCGAGCTTGGCGTACTTCTATATAGCCATGTAGTGATGACGGTCGTGCCGGTTTCTTCGCCGAAGGTGGCGGAAATGTCGAAGCTGCTTGAGAACACGTTCAGAAGCGTAAACATCGCTTTCGTGAATGAGCTTGCGATGATGTGCGACCGAATGGAAATCGACGTTTGGGAGGTCATTCGGGCCGCTTCTACGAAACCGTTCGGATTTATGCCGTTCTATCCGGGGCCCGGCATCGGTGGCCACTGCATTCCGCTGGATCCGATGTATCTGTCGTGGAAGGCGAAGGAGTTCCGTTTTTACAGTAAATTTATCGATCTTGCGCAATCGATCAACGAGAATATGCCGGATTATGTGTTGAATGTAACCTCCCAAGTGTTGAATCGGTATGCCAAATCCATTCGAAATTCGAAAGTATTAATTTTGGGAATGGCTTACAAGCCGGATGTCGATGATCTGCGGGAATCTCCGGGCTTAGAGGTGTTTAAGCTGTTCAAAGAGAACGGAGCGAGAGTGGAATACTACGATCCCTACGCGACATCGTTCAGGGATGAGCATGGCCGCACCGTTCATTCCGTCAAATACGACGCGGCGGCCTTCGCCCAATATGATTGCATGGTGTTAATCACGAATCACCGGTGCTTCAGCTACCATGAGCTGGCTGCGCTCGGCGTCCCGATCATCGATACGCGCAACGCGTTCGCCGGGGTGACGAGCGATAACATCTATAAGCTTGGCACGGGGATCAAGAAGTCGGAAGTGAAGGTGGCCGTCGGCATCTAGAGGGGGAGATCCAGCATCCTAAGATTGGGCCGAACGAAATTATGGATATCTGTATATTGCTTATCGATACTTGTTCTCATCACCGCAGCGGCGACGGAAGGGATGATGAAGCAAGCATCGCCGCATAAAGGCACATGGATTTGGGAGACGGCCATGATTACGACTCATCCAGAAGAGTTGTTAGCCTTCTCGGAACAGAATGGCGTGACTCACATCTATTTGTACATCGATCGCAAGAATGTGGCTCCGGAGGAGTATTCTCGTTTTATTCAAGAAGCTTCGAAACGGGAGATTCAGGTAGAGGCGCTGGGAGGGGATCCTTCCTGGGGGCTGAAAGAGAAACGGCAGTATCTTCAGGAATTTATCGAATGGGTGGCAAGCTACAATACCAGCGTCGATGAGGATGCAAGATTTCGCGGCATCCATCTCGATATCGAGCCGTATTTGCTGCCCGCATGGGAGACGGATCAGGAACGCGTCGTTGAAGAGTGGCTGTCCAATATGGAATTTGCGGTGAACCAAGCTCGATGGCTGGGCGGATATCACGTTTCCGCGGATGTGCCATTCTGGATCCATCAGATTGGAGTGCCCGGTTATGAAAATAATGATGCAGGCCGGTGGATGCTGCAACGGTTTGATACGTTGGTTCTGATGGATTACCGGGACCGCGCCGCGGGAAGCAACGGGATCATATCGAATGGGATCGATATGGTGGCTGAGGCTTCATCGCTGAACACATCGGTTGTGATTGGTGTCGAGATGGCCCCGAGCAGCGAGTCGGGTGCGACCACATTTTACGAAGAAGGCACCGAGGTGATGGAGCGGGAGCTTGACATGACTAGACGATACTTTGAACCGTACAGCGGATTTCAAGGCGTTGCGGTTCACGGATTTACAGAATGGATGTCTGCTGATCAGAAAGGAGAATGAACGTATGAAGACGTACGCGATAATTTTGGCTGCAGGGAAGGGCAGCCGGATGCAATCGGACCTCCCGAAGGTGTTGCACCGCGTCGGCGGTGTGCCGATGGTGGAGCATCTGGTAAACAAACTGGAAAAGCTGGCTGTTGATGAGATTTTTGTCGTGGTTGGGCACCGGGGGGAGCTTGTGAAAGCGCATCTCGGTTCGCGCGTGACGTACGTCGAGCAGCGGGAGCAGCTTGGCACGGCGCATGCCGTCATGCAAGCGGCGCCGCTGTTGGAGGGGAAGCAGGGAAGAACGCTTGTGCTTACCGGCGATACCCCGCTGATTAAGACCTCGACGATGAAGGATTTGATTCGAATCCAGTATGACCGCAGATATTCAGGCGTCGTTCTCACGTCGATCATGGATGATCCGACAGGATACGGCAGAATCCTTCGCGAGCATGATACAGGGGACATTCTCGGCATTGTAGAGGAGAAAGACGCGACGCCGGAGCAAAAGCGCATTCGCGAAGTCAATACAGGAATCTTCTGTTTCCACAATCAACGATTGTTTGAGGCGCTGCCGCATATTCGCAATCATAACGCGCAACGGGAGTACTATTTAACGGACATTATCTCGGTCATGCGGAACATGAGGAGTGCCGGGACGCCGTCAAGATTCGTATCGAAGGTGCTGCTGGATTCCGCGGAAGTGATCGGGATTAATACCCGTGAACAGCTGGCCTTGGCGGAGATTCTGTTGGATGACAATATGCTGGCTGGTTAAACAAAGGAGATGGAGGATATCGGATGAGAAGATATTTTGGCACAGACGGTATTAGAGGTGTAGCGAACGCGGAATTAACCCCTGAATTGGCGTTTCGGATCGGACGGTTCGGCGGATACGTCCTAACCCGAAACAAGATCGGCGGAAGACCGAAGATCGTGATCGGACAAGATACGCGGGTTTCGGGCGATATGCTTGAAGCCGCGCTTGTCTCCGGCTTATTATCTATTGGCGCAAGCGTCATCCGGTTGGGCGTCCTGCCGACCCCGGGCGTCGCGTTCGCGACCATCGCGCTTGAAGCGGATGCCGGGGTGATGATATCGGCATCGCATAATCCTTTGGAGGATAACGGGATTAAATTTTTCGGGAGCGATGGGTACAAGCTGTCGGATGAGCTGGAGGCCGAGATCGAGGCACTCCTCGACACGGATGAGGAGAAGGACCAATTGTTCGGCGTTGCGCCGCGCCCGGTCGGTTCGGAGGTCGGTACCGCGCAGCTTGGTTGTGAAGAAGCGCAGCAACGATATACATCGCACTTAATCTCAACAGTTGAACACCGTTTCGATGGTTTAAAGATTGTTCTGGATTGCGCGAACGGAGCGGCTTCCTATCTTGCTCCGAAGCTGTTCTCCGAGCTCGGAGCGGAGACGGTCACGATCGCCGGTGAACCGAACGGCATCAATATTAATGAAGGCTGCGGTTCAACGCATCCCGAGCAGCTTCAGAAGGCCGTGTTGGAGCATCAAGCGGATATCGGCTTCGCCTTCGACGGCGATGCCGATCGGTTGATTGCTGTTGATGAGAACGGAAGCATTGTCGATGGGGATCACATTCTGTTTGTCCTGGCGAGGGATATGGCGAAGAAAGGCCGCTTGCAGCAGAATACCGTGGTCGCCACTGTGATGAGCAATCTTGGCTTATCGATTGCCCTCGGGAAGCATGGAATTCTGTTGAAGCAATGCAGCGTTGGGGATCGGTATGTAATGGAGGAGATGGTCAAGGGTGGTTATCTTCTTGGGGGAGAGCAATCGGGGCATATGATTATGCTCGATTACTCGACGACGGGAGACGGCCTGCTTACTGCTCTACAGCTGGCGAACGTCATGAAGTCGGAAGCCAAACCGTTATCCGAATTGACCTCCGGGATGGTAGCGTATCCGCAGCTGCTGGTGAATGTCCGCGCGACCCATAAACAGAAGCTTAAAGGAAACGAGAGAATCCGTGAAGCGATCCGGTCGGCGGAGCATCGAATGAAGGGCAAGGGAAGAGTGTTGGTGCGTCCTTCCGGTACGGAGCCCCTCGTTCGTGTCATGGTGGAAGGGCCGGACGAACGGGAGCTCCCGCTCATTGCGGAGTCGATTGCGGATGTGATCCAGGAGGAGCTTTCCAATAGCGTGGTCTACACATGAGAAAATTAGGAGCCGCAATCTGCATCACGGTTGGACTCGCGGTTGGTGCAGCCGGCGGATTCATCTTTGCTTCGGGTGCCGTCGCGGAAGAGACCTTTACGATCACGTCGTCGCCGCTGCCGGGGGGCGGGCTGAAGCTTCCTCACAATGAGAGGCTTCACCTGTCTACGGATCATCGATGGCTGGCTTCCGAAGGCCATCTGTCCGATTTAATCCGTCTGCAATGGACGGGAGACCGGGCCAAGCCGGCCATCGCATGGGCTGATGAGCAAGGCAATGATAAGACCGCCATCGTCTCCCACGCGATGGCGAATAACCCGGAACAAGCCGATCATAATCATATTTCCATCGAGACGACGATGTCCCCTGACGGCGAATACGCCAATCAGCTTTTTACCAGATTCGAGATTCCGTTCGATCAGGACGTGGCCGAAATCCGGACGCATTCCTCGAATTTCAATGTGATGGACGGGATTTTACGGGTCGCCGGATCGGAAGGGGTCAAGCGGGATTTGCAGTTCGCGAAAACCGATATTGGCAATGACATCACGCCGAGATGGACCGTCCGGGCAGACGCAGCGGAAGAAACAGGCGGGAACAAAGGGTCGAATTTACAGATTATTCGTTATTCCGATGAAGGGGAAGCGCTCGATGCTCCGTTCAGCATCGACCGAAGCACCGGTAACGTTGGCATCGGCAGTACGGATGCAACGTCGAAGCTGGATGTGAATGGCGACCGGATCCGCATCAGGCAGCCGATGACACCCGCATCCTCATCCGCTGAGGGAAATGAGGGAGATATTGCATGGGATCATGAATTTCTGTACATCTGCGTCGCGGAGAATAAATGGAAAAGAATTCCTCTAGAAACTTGGTAGAAATGCAACAGCCTAAAGCAGCAGCTTTGCTTTAGGCTGTTTGTTTTACCCGGAAGTCCTCACACCTGCTAACGGCGGCGGGTATATGTCTCGAAGACCACATCGACCAATTCTCCCCGTGTCATTTCCTTAATGTAGCTCTGTCTTGATTCCATTAAGGAATGGTTCAATGCGGATTGGATCCAGCCGTGAGCCCACGGGGAAGAACCTTGTACTGCTGCCCCTTCCGACTCCGGCAGGTTCAAGAGTTTGGCCATCACAATAAGCGCTTCTTCCATCGTGATCTTCGCGTCCGGGTCGAAGACGCCGCCGCCCCTTCCCTGCATCACACCCATTCGATGTGCGGTTTCAATCCACCCGTAGAACCAGAGATCCTGAGGAACATCTTGGAAGCTTGCCGTTGACGGCTGAACCGTTGTCGCTTCCGTAAACCCGCTCATTCTCGCGGCAATGGCTGCTAACTCGGCGCGGGTTGCACTCTTCTCGAACCCTGCTGATCCGTCGGCATAACCGGTCATAATCCCGGCCGCCTTAAGTTCCTGAAACCGTTGTGTTAAGCGTATTTCCTCCCGTTCTTTCATTATCTTAAAAGAATCATAGGAATGAATGGCAACGCCCCCGAACCCGGAAACGCCGGAGTAGGCTTGGTAAATCGCATCCAATTGGTCATTCATGTAGCTGACTTTCTTATGGTGATACGTAATCCGTTCCGGAATTTGCTCGCCGTCCGGCGGCATCGTTTCGGTTCCGATGTACGCAATCTTCCCTAAGCTTCCTGCGTATTCGACGTCATTCCGGGATAACTCGATCTGTTCGTCCGCGTTGTCCCGGTAAGCCATAATGGAGACCGAGTCCACAATGTCCAGAATGTGATGGCTTAACGGCTTACTTGCTCCGTTATACGTGACGGTTCTGGGATGATCGCTTGCGGCATACCAGAACGGGACCGCGGCATCCAACGCGAGGCGTTTTCCGCTGTCATGTTCCGCCACTAGTGCGGCTGCGTTGTCCAACAATCGTAAAAACTGCGAGCTGATCTCCTCCATGTGATCCGAAAATCCGGATAGTGTGTAAGGCTCAATGTCCAGCTGTAAGCCATCGAACGGATTCGACGGATGGTCAGCATTAAAATCCAACACTTGTCGGATATGCTCAAGCGCGTAAGCGTGGCGATCCTCCAAGGCCCATGAGGCTTCTCCCGCAAGCGCGTACAGGCGAATCCCGTGCTCGTGCGCCCGTTGGATCAGATCGGCGTATGCCTCAGGATGATCACTTAACGTCAGCCTTGTGCCGACGAACAGTAGATTGATGTGATTTACCAGCGCAAACTGAATGAGTTGTTCCCGTTGCTCCTCGGTATGAACGGAATGGTAATAATCCCAAACCCACATTCCCTTCGCCTGAACCGGATCATCTTTGGCTTGGAGCGGACTTGCGGAACATAATAACAAGCAGGAAGCGATACATAACATGATGAATCCTTTCATTAGACCTCTCCACATGTTGAAGATAATGTACCTCAATAATCAGACGCTACTAAAGAGAGAAAGGTTTCGAGCGGCGATCATCTCACGGAATTTCTCCATACGATGGACGCTTGGATCTTAAACGGTGCCTTGTCCGCCTTCCCCTGGATCATCTCCAGCAGCTCCTTCGCGGCCAAATACCCGCTTTCGTAACGGGGGATGGTTACGGTCGTGAGTCCCGCCATCGCCGCCGCGTCGGAATCGTCAAACCCAGTAACGGCAATGTCCTCCGGCACTCTGATCTGATGCTCCTCGAACGCTTTCATCACCCCGAACGCCATGTTATCGTTCGCGCAAACCAGCACCTCAGGATAATCCTGGCTCAAGATCATCAGCTTTGCGGCTTGGTAGCCGCTTCGTTCTCGATAGTTGCCGTGAAAATAATATTTCGGGTCGAACGGGATGCCGTTCTTCTTCAATGTGTCCGTAAACCCCGTGTAGCGTTCCTTATGATCCAGCGTGTGGTTCAACCCCCCAAGAAATCCGAACTTCCGGTATCCTTTATCCACCAAGGTTTGAACCATATCGCACATCACCGGGTAATTATCGACGATGACACTCTTCACGTGAATACTGCCGCTTGGCAGAACTCTGTCCATCAGAACGGCCGGGAAGTCTTGCCTCGCCATACGGGTAAAAATTTCATCTGATATGCTTCCGTCCAAGCAGATGGCACCGCGCACGAAGCTCCGCTTCGTCAGTTTTTGGCTGGACCGGTTGGTGCAGACGATCAAATCATACCCGTTCTCCATAAGACAGTCGTTGATTCCCTCTATAATTTTTAAATAAAAATCCCGATCGAAGTCGCTAAAGATGAAAAGGACCGTATCGGCTTTATCAGTGTTGGTTTTCTTTGGACCGGGAGGCAAGGAATATCCGTACTCGGAGCAGCATTGTAAAATCCGTTCTCTGGTTTTCTGGCTTACATTCGTTCGCCCGTTCAACACGTTGGATACCGTCGAAACCGATACGCCTGTAAGCTTAGCGATCTCTTTCATGCCAATCACGATAGCTACCTCCATTCGGCACGAACCATTTATATAAAAAATCTGAAGTAAAACAAGATCAAAAGGGCAATTTTTACCTCATGCTTTAATAGTATTTATATTGAGAAGTGTCATTGCTTACCACTCATTATGAATGATTGGGGGAATTCACTTTGGGAAAAGTGAAAACGTCTTTAGGGTTATTGGCTGCATCTCTGGTGGTCGCGGTCGCGGCGGGGTGCAACAGTGCTGCCCCGGCGGATTCAAAACTGCCGAAAATCTCCATTTTCCAATCAAAGGTAGAAATCGCGGAATCGTTGGAAGCCCTTACGCAGAAATATAAAGAAGAAACCGGAAACGAGGTTGAGGTTTGGGGTTCCGCCGGAGACGCTTATGTTACACAGTTGCAAGCGAAGCTGGCCGCCGACGAAGGCCCGACGATCTTCAGCGTTGGATCCGGGTCGGAAGCCGAGAAGTTTAAGTCCTATTATTACGACATGTCCAATGAACCGTACGTTCAGTATATCGCCCCGAATATGGAACTAACGTTTGACGGTAAAATCTATGGATTCCCGTTAGGCGTAGAGGGCTTCGGACTTGTCTATAACAAGAGCATGGTGGACCCGAGGAACGTCACGGATCTAAATTCCTTCCAACAAACGCTGGAAGCGCTGAAAGCAGAGGGCAAGAATGGATTCAGCCTGTCGCAAGAGGCCTATTTCTTAATTGGGCATATCATCAATACGCCGTTCGCGCTGCAGCCGGACCCACAAGGCTTCATTGAGAAGCTGAACAAAGGCGAGGTCAAGATGGCGGAAACGAAGGAATTCCAAGAGTTCGGGAAGTTTCTGGATGTCATCAAAGCAAGCGCTGTCAATCCGCTGGAGGTCACATACGATTCACAGATGGGTGACTTTGCGACAGGCAAGACCGCGATGGTACACCAAGGCAATTGGAGCTACGGCATGCTGACGGATTACGGGGATTTAGGCTTTGAGATCAGTATGATGCCCTTCCCGTTAGCAGGCAACGACAAGCTGGCGGTCGGGGTGCCGGGAAGCTGGGTCATCAATAACGGCGCCTCTCCGGAGGAAATCAAGGCGGCGAACGAATTCTTAAACTGGCTGCTGACCAGCGAAACGGGACACAACGCGATTGTGAACGAATTTAAATTCATTCCGGCGCTGACGAATATTGAAGCGAACAATCTGGACCCGTTATCTCAGGCCGTGTTCGAGGCGACAAGCAGCGGGCAAACCATACCGTGGGCAATGAATTACTTCCCGCAAGGCATTATCGTTAACGATTTGGCACCTGCGGCACAGGAATTCTTCCTGACCAAAGACATGACCGGCGAACAGTTTTTGCAGAAGCTGGACGAAGCATGGGCGAGAGCCGCGAAATAACGAAAGCAACGAAAGCCTAACCGCAGCTATGTCGTTAGGCTTTCGTATTTTATGAATACGGAAAGAGTGATGGGCCTTGAAAACGAAGTTCGATAAAGCGTGGTTTGCATTATTTACGATTCCCTTATTCTTCATCTTTGCAACCGTTGTCATTATCCCCTTTGCGATTGGGATCCTGTACTCTTTCTTGAGTTGGGACGGCATTTCCGCGAATCCGAAGGTATTTGTGGGAATGGACAATTTTGTACAGCTATTCCGGGACGATCGCTTTCTCGCCTCCGCGTGGACTAGCGTAAAGTTTACCATTTTTGCGCTGATCGCCGTGAACGTGCTTGGTTTGGTGTTCTCGCTGCTCGTTACGGGCGGTCTTCGTATGAGCAACGCGGCACGAACGATGTTTTTCATGCCGAACCTGATCGGCGGATTAATCCTAGGGTACATCTGGCAGTTTATTTTCACCGATGCCTTCAAGTTTATCGGTCCATCGACCGGGCTCGACAGTATATTTTTCAATTGGCTGCTTCATCCGCAATTCGCGCTGTATGCGCTGGTCATTGTGTTCACCTGGCAGATGGCGGGATATACGATGATCGTGTACATCGCCGGCATTCAAGGCATCCCCGATGAGCTGCTGGAAGCGGCGAAGGTGGACGGGGCGAACGGGTGGCACCGGCTTACCAAAATTGTGTTTCCGCTCTTAATGCCCGCCTTTACGATTTGCCTGTTTCTCACGCTCTCCGGCGCTTTTAAAATATTCGATGTGAACCTCTCCTTAACGAACGGCGGCCCGATGAACACAACCGAGCTGTTCGCGTTGAATATTTACAACGAAATCTTCGGATACAGCCGGTATGGTCTCGGCCAAGCGAAAGCCATCTTGTTCTTCCTGATCGTGGCGGCCGTTACGTTGACCCAAGTCGTCATTACGAAGAAGAGGGAGGTTCAGATGTGATGAAACGGGTAAACAAAGCATTGTTCGAAGCCTTCCTGTTTCTCCTTGCGCTGACCTTCCTGTCTCCGATCTATATCATGCTCGTGAACTCTTTCAAGAACCGCGCGGAATTGTATCAGAACGTCTTGGCTTTGCCTTCGTCCTTAAGCTTTGAATATTACGGGGAAGCGATTCGGAAGATGAATTTCTTCACCGCCTTCGGGAATTCCCTGTTTGTCACGCTCGTTTCCGTGGGGATCGTGGTCGTTCTCGCTTCCATGACGGCGTGGATGCTGGTCAGGACGGATAACCGATGGAGCAAACTCATGTTCATGACCTTCGTCTCAACCATGTTAATCCCGTTCCAGACGCTGATGATGCCGCTCATGCAGGTGATGGACTGGATTCGGGATGTTCTCCACATTCCGATGCTGAATACGCATGGCGGTTTGATTTATATGAATGTAGGCTTTCATGCAAGCATGGCCGTGTTTCTATATCACGGATTTATCAAATCTGTTCCGATTGCTCTGGAAGAGGCCGCTACCTTGGACGGCTGCAGCAAATTCGGCGTCTTCTGGAGGGTTGTGTTTCCGATGCTGAAGACGATCACGATTACGATTGCGATACTAGACGTGATCTCCATATGGAATGATTATTTGCTTCCGTCGCTCACCCTTTCTAATAAAGCGCTCCGAACAATCCCGCTGTCTACGTTCTACTTCTTCGGGGAATTTACGATTATGTGGAACCTTGCGATGGCCGGATTAACGTTAACGATTATCCCTGTCGTCATCTTCTATGTTTTTGCCCAAAAATACATTATTAAGGGGATTACAGCGGGGGCGGTAAAGTGAAATATTGCAGTATATTTTAGGCATGGTCGGACGGACTGGAAATGCTCCAGTTTATTTAGCATGAAGTAGCGGTTTCAGGCCTTTGAACTGGAATAGCTCCACTTTAATTTCGTAATTTTTTGAGAAAAGCCCTTTTTTGCGAAAATAGACGGGAGGAATTCCAGTTCAATAGTCGAAAAATGCTCTAACGGCGAAAATAGAGAGGAGAAATTCCAGTTCAGCTAGGGAACAGCTTAGGACGCCGTCAGGCGTTCCTTTTATTTCGGAGGGATATCATTGACTATTTCATTGCGGCCAATCCATAGAAGCTCGTTCCGGATTTATATAGGAAAAAAAGTCTACCGCCTCAAGCGATACTACGATTGGTTTTTTGGAGGAATACAGTACGCTAGAACAAAGAAAGCCTCGTTATTGCCGTATGTCGTTTTTACACATCAGACTCCCTTGCTCCGCCGCCTGAAAGATGTGGATATGTGGCTGCAGCACAATAAAGTGAAAAATTTGAAGATCGCGTCGGAACGGCTGAACCGGCTTGTTATCAAACCGGGGGAGACGTTCTCCTATTGGCGGTGATCGGGAACACCACAAGAAGAAAAGGCTACGTTGACGGCATGATCTTGTTCTATGGAAAGGTGATTACCGGTGTAGGCGGCGGACTGTGTCAGTTATCCAATCTCATCTATTGGATGACATTGCATTCTCCTTTGACGGTGACCGAGCGGTATCGCCATAGCTATGATGTGCTTCCCGATTCCGGGAGGAGTCAGCCCTTCGGAAGCGGCGCAACCTGTGCGTACAATTACATCGATTTGCAGATTAAGAATGAAACAAATCATGACTATCAATTGGTGGTTTACGTAACCGATACCCATCTGGTGGGGGAATGGCGAGCGAGTGCTCCGCCGACTAAAATCTACGAAGTCTATGAGAAGGAGCATTGGATCACTCATAAATATTGGGGAGGGTACGTAAGGCATAACAAGATCCATCGAAAGATTTATAATATTGAAAATGAACTGCTCGACGATGAAATGATTACGGAGAACCATGCGATTATGATGTACGAACAGATGCTTTCCGCTGCACCTGCTGAACGAAATCCGGCGAGGGAGCCAATACAATGAAAAGTCGGATTCACGTTCCCGACATGAACGGGTCAGCGTTGCTGGGAATGAAGGGGTATACCTGACTGACTCCATAAATCATCAGCTTCTTTGGATCGTTGATACAAGCGATGGAAACATACAGTACGAAATTAGAACATCTTCTGAGAGGCAACGAGAGAGTGGATCTTTGCAACCGCCGAGGGGTTGATGTGAGCAGAGGGAGATCGTTGATTTTTGTATGAAAAATCATACAACCGCGACCGTATTTTAGGTCATAGGAGCTGGTTTGTACGAAAATTGACACAAATTGCAGTGCACATCGAGCAAATGCTTATGTTTTGTATGAAAAATCATACAAAACATCAAAAAATGCTGTTGAATGAATCAAGGTTGTATGAAAAATCATACAACCTTGATGATCGCTGCGCGAAATGGTGTCAGTGGCTAAAGAAGGCCAATTGAATGAAGAACAAGACAGCAAATACATAGAAGATCGGGTGAACGTCCCGCCATTTGCCTCTAATCGCTTTCAAAATCGGATACACGATAAACCCAACGCCAATGCCGGTGGCGATGCTGTAGGTTAACGGCATCAGCACGATGATCAAGAAAGCAGGGAATACGACCTCGAAGTCATTCCATTCGATTTTCTGCACTACACTGATCATTAGAAAGCCGACAATAATTAAAGAAGGCGCAGTAATCGCCGGAATCGAAGCCAAGACGGATACGATGGGCGAGAAGAACAGCGTAAGCCCCAGCAGGATAGAAACCGTTACCGCTGTCAAACCGGTTCTGCCGCCAACGGCTACGCCCGCGCTGGATTCGATATAAGCCGACGTCGGGCTTGTCCCAAGAACCGAACCCGCTGTCGTTCCGACCGCATCAGCCAACAATGCTCCCCGGGAACGCGGGAATTTGCCGTCTTTCAACAATCCGGCTTGCTCCGCAACGCCAAGCATCGTCCCTGTCGTATCAAACAAAGTAATGAGTAAGAATGTAAAAATGACAGCATACAGCCCATTGGAAAATACGCCAGCAATGTCCATCTGAAATGCCGTTTCCGAAAGTCCGTTCGGCAGAGCCACGAATGTTGCCGGCAGCTCCAACAAGCCCATAAACCAAGCGATGACAGCGGTAATCAGCATTCCGATAAATAAATAACCTTTCACCCGATAAGACATAAGAATCAGCGAAATGATCAACCCGATGACCGTAAGCAGCGTCATTGGCTCAGTCAACTTGCCGAGGGTCAATAGGGTAGACGGGGAGTCTACAATGATTCCCGAATTTTGCAGCCCGATAAAGGTAATAAATAAGCCGATGCCTACCGTGATCGCATGCTTCAAGCTCGTCGGAATCGCGTCCAGCAGCATATAGCGGAATTGGGTTAGCGACAGAAGGATGAAGATGACCCCTGCAACAAACACGGCGCCAAGCGCGGTTTGCCACGAAATGCCGCCGCCCGCCACAACGCTGAAGGCAAAATACGCGTTCAACCCCATTCCCGGAGCGATAACGATCGGATAATTCGAAGCAAGGCCCATGATCAACGTACCGATGATGCTTGCCGCGATCGTAGCCACGAATACACCGTGAAAGTCCATCCCGGCTTCGCTTAATATCCCGGGGTTTACTATG
>Ga0182742_1002566_pt1 | contig 19805 bp, 17 predicted proteins | sample eDN5th37CBELigMG_FD_128880 | JGI IMG/M metagenome (GOLD analysis project Ga0182742, IMG submission 128880) | Enriched Miracle-Growth compost microbial communities from Emeryville, California, USA - eDNA 5th pass 37_C BE-Lig MG (version 2)... ... | reverse complement strand
TGGAGCGGTGCCCGATACGACGCCGTTGCGGATCTCGTAGCCGTCGGCGGTGACGCCGCGCAGCGTCTCCCACGGTCCGGCCGGTGGGTTGAGTGTGACGTGGGTGGCGGTCGTGATCTTGGTGGCGGCCATCTCGGTTGTCAGGTCGATGAGGCCGAGGCCGTCGGTGTCGCCGCCTTCGATGCCGTGCGGGTCGGTGATGCGGCGTCCGGCCAACATCGCGCCGCCGCAGATGCCGACGATGCGGGTGCGGGTGGCACGGATCGCGGTGTCGAGGTGCCGGGCGATCATCCAGTGCATGTCGGCGGTGACGTGCTTGGAGCCGGGAAGGATGACGAGGTCGGCGCCGTCGAGGTCGGCGGGGGTGGTTGCCCAGCGGACGTGCGCGGCGTGTCCGAGCAGGTGCCACTCGTCGAGGTTCGATGCGTACGGGTAGCGCACGATCACCACGCGGGGCGCGCCCGGGGGTGCTGTGGCGCGGATGCTGCCGCCTTCTTCGTCGGGGAGTTCGTGGGCGAGCATTGGCAGCACCCCGACGTGATGCATCCCGGTGCGTTCGGTGACGAGGGTCGGCGCAGGGTCGAGCAGGGAGGCGTCGCCGCGAAATTTGTTGAGCACGAACCCGGTGAGGCGGCGGCGCGTCGGGTCGGGCACGAGCGTCCATGTGCCGACGAGGTGGGCGAACGCGCCGCCGCGGTCGATGTCGGCGACGAGGATCGCGGCGGCGTCGGTGTGGTCGACGATGCGGTTGTTGACGAGGTCGTCGAGGTTGATCTCGGCGGGGCTGCCGGCGCCTTCGATGATGACGAGGTCGTGCTGGTCGGCGAGGTGTTGGTACGACTCGGTCATCGGCGGCCATAGCGACGGGCCGCGTTCGCGCCATGCCATTGCGGTCAGGTCGGGTCGGGCGACACCGTGCACGATCACCTGGCTGCGGGTGTCGGCTTCGGGTTTGAGCAGCACCGGGTTCGTGTCGACGGTCGGCTCGATGCCGGCGGCGCGGGCTTGGAGCCACTGGGCGACGCCGATCTCGCCGCCATGGACGACGCGTGCGTTGTTCGACATGTTCTGCGCCTTGAACGGGGCGACGTCGATGCCTTGACGGGCGAACCAGCGGCACAGGCCGGTGACGACCAGGCTCTTGCCCGAGTTCGACGAGCAGCCGAGGACCATCAATGGCCGGAGCCCGCTCACGTCGCTGGCGCCCCGTCGGCGAGTGCGCGAAGGGCGGTGACGAGGCGGTCGAGTTCGGCGTCGGTCGGCACGGCGATGCGGTGGATGCCGGGTAATCCGAACGACGTGCAGTCGCGCACGACCACGCCGTGCGGGGCGAGCTCGGCACGCAGGCCGGGCCGGTCGACCAGCACCCAGCACGCCTCGGTGTCGGTCACCGCCAGACCGCACGTCTCGAGCGCGGCGACGAGTTCGCGTCGCCGGTCGCGGATCGCGGCCGCCCAGCCGGCCAGGTCGGTGAGCGCGACGAGCCGCTCCGTGACCGTCAGCGCGATCCCATTCACCGACCACTGTGGTTGCCGGCGGCGGAGCGCGGTGGCAGCGGCTGGGTCGGGCGCGATTGCGTACCCGAGTCGCAGGCCGGGGCAGGCCCACAGCTTGGTGAGTGACCCGAGCCGCCAGGTGTCGTCGTCGCCGCGGGTCCAGGTACCGGTAGCGAGCGGCCAGAACGCTTCGTCCCACACCCGCGCCGTGTCGCCGGGGGCGGCGAGCTGGCCGAGCGGGTTCGAGGGGTTCGATCGCCACCGGGGCGCGTCGGCGCTCACGGTGGTGAGGTGCCGCGCGTAGAGCGAGAACTCCGGTGCCTCGACGTGCCCGCTCGGTTCGAGCGCGGCGACCAGCGCGATCGCCTCGGCCCCGCCGTTGGTGAGCACCAGCCGATCGCGGTCGACCCCGATCACGTCGGCCAGCAACGCTTCAGCCTTGGCGGGGTCCGGATAGCGGCGTACGGTCGCGGTGGCGTCGGCAGCGACCGCGGCTACGTCAGGGGCGAACGGGTTGAGGCTGGCTGATAGATCGACCACGTCGTCGACAGCGACGCCGAGCGACGCCGCGACCGCGGCTGCGTCACCGCCGTGGGCGCCGGCGGGCGGGACACGTGACGCCGGGCCGGACCCGGGTGGAATCGATGCGTTCAGAAGTCGATTCCCTTCTTGGCCCGGTAGCCCGCCCGGTAGGCGTGCTTCACGTCGCCGATCTCCGACACGGTGTCGGCGATCTCGATCAGTGCGGCATGCGCCTTGCGGCCCGTGCAGATGACATTGACGTGCTCGGGTCGGGTGCGGATGGTGGTCACAACATCGTCGATGTCGATCCACGCCCAGTTGATCGGGTAGGTGACCTCGTCGAGCACGACGAGCTGATGGTCACCGGTCTGGATCACGCCTTTGGCGTGTGTCCACGCGGCGGCGGCAAGCGCCTGGTCCTGGGAGAGGTCGGCGGAGTCCCAGGTGAACCCGTCGCCCATCGCCCACCAGTCGACGCCGAGCTGTTCGGCCACCTTCTGCTCGCCGGTGTGCCACTTTCCGGACTTGAGGAACTGCACGACCGCTACGGGCCAGCCGCGGCCGACACCGCGCATCACGACGCCCATCGCAGCGGTGGTCTTCCCCTTGCCGGGTCCGGTGTTGACGAGCACGAGCGATGGTGCCCGCTTCAGGTCGTCGGGTCGGGGGTCGTCAGTGGGGATGTCGGTCGCTTCACGTTGTGGCATGTCTGTCTCCTTCAGGTTCGAGATGGCCGGGACGCTCGGGAGGGTCGGTGTGCGGTGTGCGCACGGGCACGACGACGGGGTGTCCGCGGTGGTCGATGACGTCGACGTGGGCGCCGTAGTGGCGCTGGATCTGCGGGCCGGTGAGGACCTGGATGGGTGGGCCTTCGGCGACGATGCGTCCGTCGGCGAGTAGTACGAGGTGGTCGCCGTACTGGGCGGCGAGGGTCAGGTCGTGCATCGTCGACACGACGGTGAGCCCGAGGCGGCGGCGCAAGTGGTCGATGAGTTCGAGCACGTCTTGTTGATGACCGACATCGAGCGCCGCGGTCGGCTCGTCGAGCAGCAGCACCGCTGGTTCCTGGGCGAGCGCGCGGGCGAGGCTGACCCGCTGGCGTTCACCACCCGACAGCGTGTCGACGCGACGCTCGGCGAGCGAGGCGAGCGCGAGCTGGTCGAGCGCGCCGTCGAGGCGTTCGAGGTCGTGTGCGCTCTCGGACCCGAACGGTCCGATATGGGGTGCGCGTCCGAGCAGCACGTACTGGGCGACGGTCATGCCAGCAGGCATCGCCGGGTGTTGGGCGACGAAGCCGATCAGGCGGCTGCGGGCTCGCAGGTCGAGGGTGGCGAGGCAGACACCGTCGACATCGAGGCGCCCGGTGTGGGGGGCGAGCCCGGCGATCGCACGGAGCAGCGTCGACTTGCCGGCACCGTTCGGGCCGATCACGTTGATCCAGTCTCCGGTGCCGGCAATGAAGTCGGTCGGGCCGAGCAGCACAGTCTTGCCAGCGCGCACGGTGAGCCCGGCCGCATATACCGCGGGACGGTGTCGGGCGGTCACGACATCGCCACCCGGCTCGTCCGCAACAGCAACAGGAAGAACGGTGCTCCGACGATCGCGGTCAGCACCCCGATTGGAATCTCTGCCGGGGCGAGCAGCGTTCGCGCGCCGAGGTCCGCGAGACACAAGAACGTGGCGCCGCCGAAGACGCACAGCGGCAGGATGCGACGGTAGCTCGGCCCGGTACGGAGCCGGATGGCGTGCGGTACGACGATGCCGACGAACGCGATCAGGCCGCTGACGGCGACAGCGGCCGCGGTGGCGAGCGTGGCGGTGACGACGACGAGGAGCCGGAGACGGGCCGGGTGGACGCCGAGCGATTGCGCTTCGTCGTCGCCGAGGGCGAGCACATCGAGGCGCCGTGATGAACCGACCAACACGGACAAGGTGACGGCGGCAAACGGGGCGAGCAGAGCAAGCTCGTCCCAGCTGGCGGTGTTGAAGCGGCCGAGCAGCCAGGCATAGACGTCGCGGATCGCTTCGTCGTCGCGCTGGAGCAGCAGCGTCTGCAACGCCGCGAATAGGGCCGCGACGGCGACGCCCGCGAGGATCAGCGATGCCCCTGATCGGCCGCCGGCGGCCCGGCCGAGCGAGTACGCGAGCGCGACCGCGACGAGCGCGCCGGCGAACGCGGCCGCGGTGATGACCGGTCCGGTCGCGCCGAGCGACGAGCCGGTGTCGGAGATCGCGAAGGTGACGCCGAGGCCTGCGCCGCTGGCGACGCCGAGCAGGTACGGGTCGGCGAGTGGGTTGTGGAACGTGGCCTGGTAGGCGCCGCCGGCGGTGGCGAGCACGGCGCCGACGGCCGCCGCGAGCAGCACCCGTGGCAAGCGGACCTCGGTGATGATCGCCGCGACCGTCGGCGACGCGTCGTGCTGCATGTCGATGCCGGGTAGCGCGTCGACGAGCACAGCGACGGCTTGGCCGGGGCTGATCCCGACCGCGCCGAACGCCGTGGCGATCACCACGGCCGCCAACGTCACCGCTGCTCCAGCGGTGATCGCGAGCGGTGGCAACCGCGTCGGATGCGCCCGATCGGTCATGAGCCGCCGATCAACCCGTCGACGATCGCGGTGACGAGTTCCACCACCCGCGGTCCCCAACGCGACGCGATGTCGGGGTCGAGGAAGGTCACCTGACCGTGGGTGAGTGCCTGCAGAGCCGACCAGCCAGGTCGGGCGGCCAGGTCGTCCACGGTAGGCAGCGACCCATCGGTGTGGGCCACAAACAGGTGACCGGGGTCCGCTCGGAGCACGTATTCGGCAGACAGCTGTGGATACGGCCCTGCGGCGGGATCGACGCCGTCGGCGATGTTCACCATCCCCGTCGCGGCGAGGATCGAACCGACGAACGTGTCGGAGGTGAGCGTCTTGTAGTCGTCACTCATCTCATAGAAGAAGCGGCCCGGCAGTGTGGCGCCATCGAGCCGGGCGAATTGGTCATCGATCGCCGAACGCATCTGTGCGACCAAGGCGGCGGCTTCGTCGGTGTGGCCGGTCGCTGCGCCGACCGTGTCGATCTGCCCGTACACGTCGTCGAGGTCCGTCGCGCTCGGCAGCACGAGGGCCTGGATCCCGACGGTGCCGAGTGTCGCGGCGATGCCGTCGACGTCGCGTGACACGAGCACGAGATCGGGGTCGAGCGCGCCGATCGCCTCGACATTCGGGCGGAATCCGGAGAGCTCCGTGACCGGCAGGCCGGCAGGGAAATCGGAGTAGGTGTCAACCGCGATCACCTGGTCGCCGGCACCCACGGCGAACACCATCTCGGTCAGCGAGGCCGATAGGACCACGATCCGTTCCGGGCGGGACTCGATCGTCACGTCGCCGTTGCCGGCGGTGACGGTCACCGGGAACCCGGTGGCCGGCACAGGAGCGTCGGTGTCGATCACCGGGGCAGGGTTCGACTCGCTGACGTTGACGACGGGCGCCGCACTCGACTCGCCAGCAGCGTTGCCCGGCGCGCTTGCCGTGTCGTCAGCACCGGAGCGGTCGCTGCCGCACGCGGGCAGCGTGAACGTCAGCATCGTGAGCGAGATGATCGCCGTTCGTGTTCGCCTGGGCATCGGCACCCTCCTGTTGGTCGAGGGTGACGCCGCAGGCCACGCGTCGCGGGCCCGAATCGGCTCCAAACCTCGAGAGCTCCTGATTCGATCTCGGCGCGAAGGCGACCTGACTCACCGGCCGCGAGCGGCCGGAACACAGTTGCGGGACAGTGCCGGGATCGCACCGGCTTCGCTCCGCGGCGAGTAGCGCCACCGTACCACCGGATCTGCGGTCCCGGCCCAACCTGTCAACGACTCAACGGCGCGATCTCGCGCACGCGCGGACGAACCGCTCGGCAGGAGCGGCGTCGGCGCCGAGGTGTTGGTGGAGGTAGGTGGCGAGCAACGTGGGGGTGGCGTGGCCGTCGGTCCGTTCGCCGAACCGGGATGACAGCGCCAGCGCCTCGCCGGCCGGTTCCAGCGTGGAGTAGTGGAACTCGTGACCGCGCACGGTTGTGCCGACGGGGATGACCGGGTTGGGGCGGAGCGCGGTCGCGTGCCGATAGCCGAGGGTGAGGCGGTCGGTCATCGTGCCGGTTGCGGCGATGGCGCCAGCGAGCGGTCGGGTGTCGAGCGAGTCGCTGAGCCACAGCAGGCCACCACACTCGGCCCAGGTGGGTAGCCCGGAGCGGACGGCGGAGCGCACCTCGGCGAGCAGCCGCGCGTTGTCGGCGAGCCGGCCGGCGAACACCTCGGGAAAGCCGCCGCCGATCACTAGTCCGTCCACGTTGTCGGGAAGGTGTTCGTCGTGCAGTGGATCGAACGCGACGAGGTCGGCACCGGCACCGGCGAGCGCATCGAGGTTGTCGCGATATATGAACGTGAACGCTGGGCCACCGGCGACCGCGATCCGCACGTCGGCGACCTTGACCGGTGCCGGGAGACGATCCGCTACCAACTGCCGGGCGCTCCGAGCGGCATGGGCGATGGCGTCGAGGTCACAGCTCGCCGTCACTGCCTGGCCAAGCCGATCGATTCGCGACACGACGTCGTCGAGTTGTTCGCCCACGGGGACGAGGCCGAGGTGCCGGTCACGCCACTCGAAGGCGTCGTCTGCTGCGAGACAGCCCCACACGGGCATGCCGATCGTTGCCAGCGCCTCGGTGAGCAGTTGACGATGACGGTCGCTGGCCACGCGGTTGAGGATCACGCCGGCGACGTCCACCGTCGAGTCGTGGTCGCGGTAGCCACGCACGAGCGCCGCCACCGACGCACTCATTGCGGAGCCGTCGACGACCAGCACCACCGGCGCGTCGATGAGGCGGGCGACGTCAGCAGTCGACGACAGTGTGTTGTCGACCGCTCCGTCGAACAATCCCATCACGCCCTCGATGACCAACAGGTCGGCGCCCGCTGCTGCCCGCACGGCGAGCGGAGCGATCGCGTCGGCACCGCTGATCCAGGCGTCGAGGTTGCGTGGCGGGCGCCCAGTGGCCAGCGCGTGGTACCCGGGGTCGATGAAGTCGGGGCCGACCTTGCACGACGCGACCGCGACGCCACGGGCACGGAACGCTGCCATGAGTCCGGTCGCCACGGTGGTCTTGCCGACACCCGAGTGCGTCCCCGCCACCACGAGCCGAGCCACCATCGCCACGAGTATAGCGCCACAGTCGGGCCGACCGCCGAGCGACAAATGCCCGCTCCACGAGACGGCGTGCTAACGTCGCCCACGTCGAACGGGAACACCGGTGCGAATCCGGGGCTGTCCCGCAACTGTCACCAGGTAGTGACGCTCCAACGAAGAATGACCACGGCCCTCGCAGGCTGGAAGGTCGGAGCCGAGCAGCGATCTGGGAGCCAGGACACCGATCGACGCAACCAAGCGAATACTCCAACGACGCGAGGAGACGTCATGAGATTCACCCGTTCCACGGGCGCGGCTTTGGCCGCGTCCCTGCTCGTCCTGGCTGCGTGCGGCAGCGACGACGATGACGCCGTTGCTACCGGCCCCCGAACTCCGGTCGAGACATCTTCGCCGGAAACCACCGTCGCAGAGCCCGTCCCTACCGCACCGGCCCCGGATACGACGTCGACCACGGCGACCACCCCTCCTGACGAGGACGGAATCGACAACTGCGGCGTCGCCGTCCCAGTCGGTGCGGCACCCGGCCGGATCGTCACCATGAATCAGGGGGCGACCGAAATCGCACTCGCCCTCGGGTTCGGCCAGCAGATGATCGGCACCGCCTACCTCGACGACGAGATCCTGCCCGATCTCGCCGCCGCCTACGACGCGATCCCGGTGATCAGCGACGAATACCCGTCACTCGAATCGCTGCTCGACCTCGATCCCGACTTCGTCTACGGCTCCTACGCTTCCGCGTTCCGCGACGAAGCAGCTGGCGACCGCGGCGCGCTCGCCGACCTCGACATCGGCACGTACCTGTCTCCGGCAGCGTGCCCGGACTTCCGCGAGAGCGGCAAGCCGCTCACGTTCGACATCGTCTTCCAAGAGTTCCGAGAGATCGCCACGATCTTCGGAGACCCAGACGCCGGAGACGCACTCGTCGCCGAGCACCAAGCGATCATCGACGAGGCGTTCTCGGCCGACTTCGAGGACATCACCGTGTTCTGGTGGGATGGTGGCCTCGACGCCCCCACCGTCGGCGCCTGCTGCGGCGCGCCGGGACTGCTCATGAACGCGGTCGGTGTCACCAACATCTTCAGTGACCTCGAGGGCGGCTGGGCCGAAGGAAGCTGGGAGGCCGTACTCGACGCCGACCCCGACGTCATCGTGCTTGCCGACGCCGAGTGGGATCTCGCCGCCGACAAACGCGCCCACGCCGAGTCCGACCCCGCACTGTCGGCGCTGACTGCGGTGCAAGAAGGCCGGTTCGTCGTCGTGCCTTTCTCGGCGACCACGCCCGGCGTCCGCAACGCCGCCGCAGTGAACGAGCTCGCGACGGCGATCGCCGCCTTCGGCCTCACGGACTAGAACCGGTGCGCACCGCGCGGTTCACCGCGGTGCTGATCGTGCTTGTCGTGACTGTCGTGGGCTCCGTGCTCACGGCCATCACGATCGGGCCCGCCGACATCTCGGTCCGCACCGTCTGGACGGTGATCGTCGACCATCTCGGCGGCTCGGCGAGCGGCGTGGCCCGCAACCGTGACCACATCGTCTGGGAGCTCCGCCTGCCACGGGTGCTCACCGCCGGGATCGTCGGCGCCTCACTCGGAATCATCGGCGCCGTCATGCAGACCCTCACCCGCAACCCGCTTGCCGACCCGTACCTACTCGGCGTGTCATCGGGAGCGTCGCTCGGCGCAGTGATGGTCCTCGTCGTCGGCATCGGCTCCGGCACCGGCGCACTCTCGATCGGAGCGTTCGTCGGTGCGATCGCCGCGTTCACACTGGTGCTGCTGTTCGGTCGCCGCGGACGTCGTCTACTGCCGACCCGGATGGTGCTCGCCGGCGTCGCCGTCGGCCAGTTCTTCAGCGCCTGCATGACTGCACTGATCATCTGGGTGGGCAACCCCCACGCCACCCAGAGTGTCACGTTCTGGCTGTCGGGGTCGATGAGCTCAGCCCGCTGGCAATCCGTGGCCATCGGAATCACCGCACTTGCCGGCGTGCTCGCCCTGGCGATCTGGCACGGCCGGGCACTCAACGCGTTCGCGTTCGGTGACGACGCTGCCGCCACCCTCGGGATCGACGTCGACCGGCTGCGCTGGCTGCTCTTCGTCGCCACCGCGTTCCTCACCGGAGTGATGGTGGCGATCAGCGGCGCGATCGGCTTCGTCGGCCTCGTACTGCCACACGCCGTGCGGTTCGTCGTCGGACCCAACCACCACAAGGTGCTGCCCGTGGTCGGACTCGTCGGCGCCACGTTCCTCATCTGGGTCGATGTGCTCGCCCGCACCGCGTTCGCACCCCGCGAACTCCCCGTCGGCGTGGTGACAGCGTTCGTCGGTGTCCCGGCGTTCATCGTGTTGATGCGACGGGCGGAGATCCGCGGATGACCCTCACCGTCGCCGGCGTCACCTGGACAATCGGCGAACACACGATCCTCGATCACGTCGACCTCACCGTCCCGACTGGGCAGATGGTTGCACTCATCGGGCCCAACGGGTCAGGCAAGTCGAGCATCCTGCGCTGCATCGCCCGCCTCCAGTCGTTCCAGCACGGCACCGTATGCCTCGACGGTTCCGACCTCGCTGCGCTCCCTCGCCGGGCGCTCGGCCGCCAACTGGCACTCGTCGAACAGCAAGCCGGCACCGACCTCGACATCACCGTGCTCGACGTCGTGCTGCTCGGACGCACCCCCTATCAGCGGCCGTTGCAGGGCGAGACCGAACAGGATCTTGAACTCGCGATCGCCGCGCTCCGCAACGTCGGGATGCACGACTTCATCGACCGCTCGTGGCACACGCTGTCAGGCGGCGAGCGACAACGCGTGCATCTCGCCCGCGCCATCGTCCAAGAACCAACCATCCTGCTGCTCGACGAACCCACCAACCACCTCGACGCCCACCACCAACTCCAACTCCTCGCGATGGTCCGCGCCGCTGGACTCACCACACTCGCCGCGATCCACGACCTCAACCTCGCCGCCACCTACTTCGACCGGCTCGCCGTCGTCGACGCCGGTCGCATCCACACCGCCGGCACGATCGACGAGGTCCTCACCACCCAGATGTTGCGCGAGGTGTTTCGCGTCGATGCGACGATCGTCCGGCACACCGACCGTCGCCCGGTCGTCGTCCTCGACGGCCCCATCCTCGAAGACGGCCAGCGATGAGCACGATGCGCCAACGGCGGACCAACGCCACACCCGACGAGAAACGCAAAGCACGCGCGCTCGCCGCCCTCGGCGGTGTCCCATACCTTCACGCCCTCTACACACTGCGCACCCTCGACCGTCTCGCCGGCCGCATCGACCTCGGCGACCTCGCCGCACTCCTCGGTGACCGCGACGACCAGCGACCCATCGGCCTTCGGGTTGACAGCACAGACCTCCACCACCTCGACCGGCTGTTCACCCTCGACTTCGACATCGGCGACATCGGCACCGTCACGACCGGAGCGACCATCGAGACCCGACTCCTCCTCACCATCGCCATCGACGACATCACGATCCACTACGAGCACATCCTCGGCGGACCCCTGCATCCCGCCGGCACGTGGCAAATCGACACCAGCGAGCTCGCCGACCAACTGACCGCCGAGATCAAACTCGCCAACCCATCACTCGTCGCCCACGCTCACGCGTCAAGCCGCCCAACCATCGTCCCGATCCCCGCCGACACCGACGGCACCTCACTCGCCGCGGGAGCGCTCACCCGCACCACCCCGCTCGTCGCCCACTGGCCGACCGCTCTGCACGACGTCGCCGATCAGCTTCTCGACGCGGTCGAGCCGACAGACCGGATCGTCGTCTACGACCTGCGCGGCACGCGCCGATGGTCGGGGATCGACCTGCCCACCCACCAGATGCTCTGGTACCAACACCCCACTACGTACGCTCCGACCCGATGATTGACCCGACCACTGCGCTGCGGGGGCGACATTGCTGACCGTGCTGCTGGGTGGAGCGCGGTCGGGCAAGAGCGCGCTCGCCGAACGGTGGGGGCACGCCCACGCGACCGATGGCGGCTCGGTCGCAGTGTTGGCGACCGCGGAGATCATCGACGACGAGATGGCCGACCGGATCGAGCAGCACCGCTCGCTGCGCCCGGCCACGTGGGTGACGATCGAGGAACCGCTCGACCTCGCCCGCGGCATCAAGCTCGCGCCGCCCCACGCGTTGCTGATCATCGACTGTCTCACGACGTGGCTCGGGAACCTGATGTTCCACGGCGTCGCCGGCGATGTCGACGAACGCGCCGACGCCGCCCTGGCGGCGATCGCCGCCAGGGTCGGGTCGACCGTCGTGGTGTCCAACGAGGTCGGACTCGGCATCGTCCCCGCCGATCCGGCCACCCGCGAGTACCGCGACGTGCTCGGACGTCTCAACCAGCAATTCGTCGACGCCGCAGATCACGCCTACCTGCTGATCGCCGGGCGCGCCCTTCGGCTGGACCCGATCCACGCGTTACCCGGCACATCCGGGCCGCCACGCCGGGTGACACCGCCATGAACCCGATGGCCGGACTGCTCGGCGCGCTGCGATTCCTCACCCGCATGCCGCTCCCCGGACCCCACGACATCCCCCACCGGCGCGTGGTGCCCTGGTTCCCACTGGCCGGCGCGATCATCGGCGCGACCCTCGGCGCAAGCGCAGTCGGACTGACCGAGATCCTGTCACCGCTCCTCGCCGCCACGATCGCCGTCGTCGTGGGAGTGATGCTCACCGGGGCGTTCCACGAAGACGGCCTGGCCGACATCGCCGACGCATTCGGCGGCGGGTGGCACCGCGAGCAGCGCTTGACGATCCTGAAGGACTCCCGGCACGGCACCTACGGCGTTGCCGCGCTGTGCTGCTCGATCGTCGTTCGCGTCGCCGCGGCCGCCACGATCGCCGGCGAGCCACACGGCAACGCGGTCATGTTCGCCGGGTTCGTCGCTGCCCACACGTTGGCGCGTGCCGCCGCGGTCGGTGTGCTCGGCTTCGTCCGCCCGGCCGCGCCCGACGTGCAGGGGTTGGGGGTCGCCGCGGGACGCGAGCTTCGACCACTGGTTACCGTTGCCTCGATCGCCGGGGGCGTGCTGCTGGTGGCGATCGCGACGGGATGGTGGGTCGGTCCGTTGGCGATCGCTGCAATGGTCGGTGCGTTGGCAGTCGCGGGGCTCGCGGTGCGCAAGATCGGCGGGGTGGTCGGCGACGTGCTCGGCGCGGCCGAACAGGTCGCCGAGTGCCTCGTGCTGATCGCCGTCGCCGGCCTCGCCGCACACCACCCGCTCTGGTGGGCGTGACCCGCCGTCGGGTAGGGTCGGCTCGTCCGAACGGGAACGCCGGTGTGAATCCGGGGCTGTCCCGCAACTGTCACCGGGGAGCGACCCCTCACGACGCCACGGCGCGAGCTGGAAGGCGAGGGTGAGCACCGATCCGGGAGCCAGGACACCGAACGGGCGCCGTAACCGAGTTCCACGAGGATGGAGAACAACCGATGACTGCAACGCTGACGCCCGGCTCGGGCGTGGCCCCGATGCACGTTCCCGCGGTCGCCTGGGTGGCCGCCGCCGTCGCAGCCGCCTGGCTGTACCTGATGCTCCAGGAGAACGGGGCGATCCTGACCCACTCCTGGGAGCACCTGCATGAGCTGTTCCACGACGGACGCCACGCCCTCGGCGTGCCGTGCCACTGAGGCGGCCGACATGACCTACACCGACGTAGTGAAGCGCGCCCTCATCGCGGGTCTGATCATGAGTGTCGTGACGGGCGTGTACATGCTGACCGTGGTCGAACCCGTCGTCGACCAGGCGATCGCTCTCGAAGAGGAAATGTCAGCGGCCGAACCGGCCGAGGCAGCCACAGAGGAGGGCCACCACGACGAGCCCTTGTACACGCGCAGCCAGCAGAAGGGTGGCGGGGTCGGTGCGATGGTGCTGTACGCGCTCGCGCTCGGGCTCGTGTTCGGCACCGTGTTCGCCTGGCGTCGCCACCTGTTGCCCGGTGCCGACGACTTTGGCCGGGCCGTGTGGCTGGCGCTGATGGGCTTCGCCGCGTTCGGTCTCGCACCGGCGATCAAGTACCCGGCGAACCCGCCGGCGGTCGGCGACCCGGACACGGTCGGTGAGCGGACGTTGCAGTACGTGAGCCTGATCGTGATCTCGCTCGTGCTGATCGTCGCGTTGTCGCACCTGTCGAAGGTGCTGCGCGCCCGGTTCGACGACCCGACCCGCATCGTCACTGTCGCGGCCGCCGCCGTCGTGCTTTTCGGAGTCGCGTTCATCGCGCTGCCCGGCACCCCAGACTCGATCGACCCGGCTGTACCGGCACGGTTGGTCTGGGACTTCCGGCTCCGTTCGGTAGGTGGTCTGGCGTTGATGTGGATCGGGTTCGGGCTGGTGTTCGGCTGGTTCCTCACCCGCTCGTCGGTCACGACTGGTGAGGCCCCGTTCGGCGGCGTCGCCGAAGAGCGGCGGCCCGTCGCCTCCGACGCATGACGCCATCTCCGGGTGAGCTCATGTCGCCGGTCGCCGCGCTTGCCGCGGTGACCGGCGCGGCCGACTACCTCCGTGTATCGGTGCGCAACTCGACGAGCGGCGACGAGTGGCTACCGACCTCATCGTTGGTCCACGACCCCCAGTTCCTGTTTGAGACGATGCGAACCGCGATGGATGGGCGCGGCGTCGAGCGCGACGACATCGGAATGTCACTCCTCGTGCAGGGTTACGCATTCCGCATCGCGTCGGTCGCAATCGGCAGCTGGCTGGCCGCCGGCCGCTGCGTAGATGTGTCACCCGACAACGCGTGGGTCCGCTTCGGACGCAACCGCCCGTACGCGGTGTTGCTCGATACGGCGCGCTGGGCCGACCGCGGCGGCACCGACGACGGTTCGATGGCAAGCCTCCACCGGCATCTCGTCGACGATCACCTAGCGCCGTTGATCGACACTGCACGCGCCGCCTGCCGCGTTGGGGCTCGGACGCTGTGGTCGAACGTCGCGTCGTCGTGTGCTGAGTCGTTCGGCGTCTTCATGCGCCTCAGCGACCTGCCCGACCACGACCGTTGGCGGTCAGTGCGTCATGCGGTGACAGAGTTCTTCGCGACTGCGCGTCCCGAACTTGCTCGTGGCGGGCACGTCGTGCCGATCGGGCCGATATGGGCTTGGCAACGCAACGCCTGCTGCCTCTACTTCCAACACGCCGACGGCTCGAAGTGCGGCGACTGTTCGCTGCACAGCGCCCCCGAACGCGACGCACGCTATGAGCGGATCCTGAAGGACGTGATGTCGTGATCCTGTTCGGATCCAACGCCGACACTGAGCTGCTGGCGATGCGCGCTGCAGCTGACGCGCTCCCGGCTGAGCTCGGCACAGTCCGCTGGTTCCATCCCGATCGGGTCGGTGGGGTGCCGTCGCTCGACGGGGTGCGGGTCGTGGTGTTGCGGCTGCTCGGCGGCGCCGGCGCGTGGGACGGGTTTGCCGACCTGCGCGCCCGCTGCGCAGCCGACGGTGTGGCGTTCGTCGCGCTCGGCGGTGAGGCCCGGCCCGATCCGGACCTGCTCGCCGCGTCGAGCGTCCCGGCCGGTGTCGTCTCCGAAGCCCACCGCTACGTGGTGGCCGGCGGTCCGGCCAACATGGCGAACCTCGTGCGGTTTCTCGCCGACACGGTGGCGATGGACGCCGTCGGGTTCGACGCGCCCGCACCGGTCGATGACGTCGGCGTGTGGGACGGCGCCGGCCTCGGCGCGCCCGGCGCCGAACGCGATCCGGCGCGTCCGCTCGTCGCCGTCGTGTTCTACCGCGCCCACCTCGTCGCCGGGAACACCACCTCGATCGCCGACCTGTGCGCGGCGATCGAGGCCGCCGGCGGCGACGCGGTGGCGATCTGGACGTACTCGTTGCGGCGCGACGACGCCGGCAACGTGCGTGCGCTCGGCCTGTGCGCCGAACTCGGCGTCGAATCGATCGTCACGTCGACGCTCGCCGCCGGTGAGGCGGTCGCCGACGGTGACGGTTGGGAGGTGCCGGGCATCGACGCGCTCGGCGTGCCTGTGATCCAGGCGCCGTCGTCGGGCAGGTCGCGCGCCGAGTGGCTCGGCGACGACGCAGGCCTCACGCCGCTCGACGTGGCGTCCGGTGTGGCCATCCCCGAGTTCGACGGGCGTGTAATCGGGCCGACGTTTGCGTTCCGGGAAACGGTCGACGACGACGGCGTCCCCGGTTCGGAGATCGTCGTCACCCGTGCCGACCCCGAGCGGGCGGAACGGCTCGCCCGCCTCGCCGTGCGCATCGCCCGCCTCGGCCGCGTCCCCACACCGCAGCGGCGCGTCGCCGTCGTGCTGTCGGCGTACCCGACCAAACGGGCGCGGCTCGGTAACGCGGTCGGCCTCGACACGCCGGCCTCCGCGGTGCGTCTGCTGGAGCGGATGCGCGCCGACGGTTACGTGGTCAGGCGGGTGCCGGCCGACGGCGACTCGCTGATGGACGAGTTGGCGGCCGGGTTCACCTACGACCAGCCCCGCCTCACCGCCGCTCAGGTCGCGGTGGCCGCCGGCTCGCTGCCGACTGCTGCCTACGAGCAGTGGTACGCCCAGCTCCCGACCTCTGTACACGACGAACTCGAACCGTTGTGGGGCCCGGCACCAGGCGACGTGTACGTGACCGACGGTGCGTTCCACTTCCCCGGCATCGACCTCGGCAACGTACTGGTGACGATCCAGCCGCCCCGCGGCTTCGGCGCCGACCCGATCGCCACCTACCACGCCCCCGACATGCCACCGCCGCACCACTACATGGCCTTCTACCGGTGGCTGGCCACGCCAGCCGCGGACGGCGGGTGGGGCGCCGACGCGATCGTGCACCTCGGCAAACACGGCACCGTCGAGTGGCTGCCCGGCAAGGCTCTCGCCCCGTCGGCGGGCTGCTATCCAGACGCGGCGGTCGCCGACGTGCCGTTCTTCTACCCGTTCGTCGTCAACGACCCAGGTGAGGGCACCCAGGCGAAGCGCCGTACCCACTCGGTGATCGTCGACCACCTGCCGCCGCCGCTCACCCGCGCCGACACCTACGACGACCTCGCCCGCCTGGAACAACTCCTCGACGCGCTCGCCAACGCCGAAGCGATGGACCCTGCCAAGGTGCCCGAGCTGCGCGATCAGGTGTGGGAACTGCTCGTGACCGCAGAGATCCACCGCGACCTCGATCTGGGCGACACCGCACCCGACGAGGACCGCTTCGGCGACATCGTGCGCGAGGTCGATGGCTACCTGTGCGCGCTCAAGGACGCCCAGATACGTGGCGGCCTGCACACGCTCGGCGAGGTGCCCGCCGGCGAGCAGCTCATCGACATCGTGCTCGCCGTCACCCGCCTCCCACAGGCCGACGTCCCCGCGCTGCGCGCCACCGTCGCCGACGAGCTCGGCGTCGACCTCGCGGACGCCGACCGCGTGACGATCGACCGGATCGAAGCGCGCGCCCGCGAGCACGTCGAGGCACTCGCCGCGACCGGCTGGGATGCGACCTCGACTCACGACCCGACGTTGCGGTGGGTGGCCCAGACGCTGATCCCCGCGCTCGAACGGACCACCGACGAAGTCGACAACCTGATGGGCGGCCTCGCCGGCCAGCACGTGCCCGCCGGACCGAGCGGAGCGCCCACCCGCGGCGCGGCCAACGTGCTGCCGACCGGACGCAACTTCTACTCGGTCGACCCCAAATCGATCCCGTCACCCCTCGCCTGGCAAGTCGGCAGCGCGCTCGCCGACCGTCTCGTCGAGCGCCACCTCGACGAGACCGGCGAGTACCCCACCACGGTCGGGCTCGTGCTGTGGGGCACCGCGGCGATGCGCACCGGCGGCGACGACGCCGCCGAGGCGCTCGCGCTGCTCGGCGTGCGACCACGCTGGGATGACCAGACCCGCCGAGTGATCGGCCTCGAGGCGATCCCGCTCGACGAGCTGGGCCGCCCCCGGATCGACGTGACGCTACGCATCTCCGGATTCTTCCGCGACGCCTTCCCGCACGTGATCGCCCTGCTCGACGACGCCGTCGCCCTCGTCGGATCGCTCGACGAAGACCCGGCGTCGAACCCAGTCCGTGCTGCCGGCGCCGACGACGCCCGGATGTGGGGACCGCCGCCCGGCGGCTACGGCTCGGGCATCCTGCCGATCCTCGAACAAGGATCGTGGCGCACCCAGGCCGACCTCGCCGACGTGTACCTCGCCTGGTCGGGTTTTGCCTACGGCCGCCACCGCCACGGCGACGCCGACCCCGGCGCGATGCGCCGCCGGTTCGCGGCGATCGAGATCGCCGTCAAGAACCAGGACAACCGCGAACACGACATCTTCGACTCCGACGACTACCTCCAAGACCACGGCGGCATGGTCGCCGCCGTGCGCGCCCTCACCGGCAACGCACCCAAGGCATGGTTCGGCGACTCCGCCAACCCAGCCGACCCCAAGGTGCGATCGCTGCGCGAGGAGGCGGCCCGCGTCGTGCGCAGCCGGGTGCTCAACCCAAAGTGGATCGCCGCCATGCAACAACACGGCTACAAGGGCGCGTTCGAGCTCGCCGCGACCGTCGATTACCTGTTCGGATACGACGCGACCGCGGAGGTGGTCGAGGACTGGATGTACGAACGGGTCACCGACGCCTACGTCGGCGACGCCGACATGCGCGAGTTCTTCCAGCGCTCGAACCCATGGGCGCTGCGCTCGATCGCCGAACGGCTGCTGGAAGCCGACCAGCGCGGCATGTGGAACGCCAGCGACGCCGCCCGGACCACACTCGCCGATGCGGTGCTTGAAGCAGAAGGCTGGGAAGAGGCCCGATGACGGTGCCCGCGGCGCGCTCGTTCCCGTTCGACGCGGTCGTCGGTCACGACGACGCCAAGCTCGCGCTACGCCTCGCCGCACTTGATCCCCTGATCGGCGGGGTCCTCCTCCGTGGCCACAAGGGATCAGCCAAGACGACACTGGCTCGCGGGCTCGCCGAGCTGCTCGACGGCGCGCCGTTCGTCGAACTGCCCCTTGGCGCCACCGAGGATCGCGTCGTCGGGAGCCTCGACACGAGGGCTGCCCTGTCGGGCGGCGAGATCGAGTTCCACCCCGGCCTGCTCGCCGCGGCCGACGGCGGTGTGCTGTACGTCGACGAGATCAACCTGCTCGCCGACCATCTGGTCGACGTGCTGCTCGACGTCGCCGTGTCGGGACGCAACGTGGTCGAGCGCGACGGCGTGTCGCACCACCACGACGCCCGGTTCGTGCTCGTCGGCTCGATGAACCCCGAGGAGGGCGAACTACGCCCGCAGCTTCTCGACCGGTTCGGTCTGTGCGTCACGGTCGAGACGACCACCGACCTCACCGCCCGCGCCGAGGCCGTCCGCCGCCGCCTGGCATTCGACCGCGGGGAACCGTTCGCCAGCACGGGCGCGCGACGGGCTGAATCGAGGGTCGCCGCCGAGGCCACGATCGACGACGCGGTGATCGAGGCCGCCAACCGACTCGCCGTCGCCGTCAACGCCGAAGGACTGCGCGCCGACCTCACCCTCTGCCGCGCCGCGGCCGCGCACGCCCGCCTCGACGGGCGGAATCAGACGACCGTCGACGACATCGCCAGAATCGCCCCGCTCGTGCTCGCCCACCGCAGCCGCCGCGGCCCGTTCGACCCGCCGGTCCTCCCATCCGAGGCGATCGAACAGGCACTCCACGACGCACTCAGCGAACCCAACCAGCCTGACCACAGCGACGACGACGGCCAGCCCGACGCCGACGAGCCGGGGACCGACGACCCGTCGGACCGGCGCCCCGGCGACGGCAACGCCCCACCACGACCGCTGACGATCGGCGACCCTCGCCGGCCGCCCACCGCACCTCGGCCACGCCCGATACCGTCGCCACGCGGACGAGTCATCGGCGACGTCCCCGCCGGACCGAGCGACGCCATCGCCGTCGTCCCCACGGCGCGACGCATCGCCGAGTCCGGTCGCGCCGGAACCGACGTGGCCCGCGCCGCCGTCCGCGTCGCCCACCAGCGCCGCACGATCGTGCTGTGCGTCGACCTCAGCGGCTCGATGGGCGCGACCGAACGCGCCGAAGCAGCCTCCGGCACCGTGCTCGGCCTGCTCACCTCCGCCTACGAACGCCGTGAACGGGTCGCGCTCGTGACCTTCGCCGGCACCGACGCCGACGTCGTGCTCACCCCAACATCGAGCATCGAAGTCGCCCGCCACCGCCTCGACCACCTCCACACCGGAGGCGAGACCCCACTCGCCGCCGGACTCGCGGCCGCACACGACGTCGCCCGCCGCGCCCGCACCGCCGGCGACGACGTGCTGCTCGCCGTGCTCACCGACGGCCGTGCCACCGGCACCCCAGACGCCCTCGACACGGCGATCGACGCCGCCGCAGCGATCGGCACCGCCGACCTACCGGCCATCGTGCTCGACTGCGAATCAGGACCAACCCGCCTCGGCCTCGCCCAGAAACTCGCCGACGCCATGCGCGCCCATCACATCAACGTCGACGACCTCACTGCCACCGCCATCCTCGGGAGTGTCAGATCTTCGGTGTAAGTGGCCTGGCCTGGCAGGCTGGTCCCCGGGTGGGGTCTGGCCGGAAGGACAGGCAGGATGAGCGAGCTCGCCGAGACGA
>Ga0182742_1002565_pt1 | contig 19810 bp, 17 predicted proteins | sample eDN5th37CBELigMG_FD_128880 | JGI IMG/M metagenome (GOLD analysis project Ga0182742, IMG submission 128880) | Enriched Miracle-Growth compost microbial communities from Emeryville, California, USA - eDNA 5th pass 37_C BE-Lig MG (version 2)... ... | reverse complement strand
TTGCGCTCCACCAGCGCCGAGCCGCGGATCGTGCGAGCGTAATAGGCCCATTGGGTGACGACCAGCGCCAGGATGATCTTGTCGACGCCTTGGCCGAGGATGGCGAGGAAGATGAGCGCGATGAGGATCGCCGGGAAGCTGAGCTGGATGTCGACGATGCGCATCAGCACCGCATCCAGCCGGCCGCCGACATAGGCGCTCGTCAGGCCGATGGATGCGCCGATGACCAGCGCGATCGCCGCGCTGGAGAGGCCGACGAGGATGCTGGTGCGCAGGCCGTAGAGGATGGCGCTGAACAGGTCGCGGCCCTGCGTGTCCGTACCGAGCAGGTAGACCGTGCCGGACATGCTTTCGGAGCCCGGCGGCAGGCGGCCGTCCATGATGTCGAGCTGGGCGAGGTCATAGGGGTTTTGCGGCGCGATGACCGGGGCGAGGACGGCGGCGAGGATGAAGAGCGCCACCAGCACGAGGCCGGTCAGGGCGAGCTTGTCGTGCAGCAGCGCGGACAGGAGTTCGCGTGTCGGTGAGCGCGACGCCGGGCGATTGCTGTCACTGGCGGCGTGGACGGACACGGGCGCAGGGTTTTCCTTGCTCATCACGAATTCCCCTCGAGGCGGACGCGGGGGTCGACGATGGAATAGAGGATGTCGACCAGGAGGTTGATGACGCTGAACATCACGACGGTAATCATCAGGTAGGCGAGGATGACCGGGCGGTCGAGCACGCCGATGGCGTCGATGATCAGCTTGCCCATGCCCGGCCAGGCGAAGATCGTCTCGGTGACGACGGCGAAGGCGATGAGCGAGCCGAGTTCGAGGCCGATGACGGTGATCAGCGGGATCAGCGTGTTCTTCAGCACATGCACGGTGACGATGCGGCGCTCCGGCAGGCCCTTGGCGCGGGCGAAGCGGACGAAATCGAGCTGCATCGTCTCCATGACGCCCGCGCGCGTCAGGCGGATGACGAGCGATATCTTGAAGAGCGCGAGGTTGAAGGCCGGCAGGAGGAGGTGCGACAGGCCGTCAAGCGTGAACAGGCTCAGCGGCACGCCGAGGACCGACACCGTCTCGCCGCGGCCGGAGGCCGGCAGCCAGCCGAACGTAACGGAGAACAGCATGATCATGACGAGGCCGATCCAGAAGGTCGGCAGGCTGAAGCCGAGGATCGAGAAGGTCATGATCGACTTCGAGACGAGGCTCTTTGGCTTCAGCCCGGCATAGACCCCGAGCGGAATACCGATCACGAGCGCCATGAAAAGGGCGACGAAGGCCAGTTCCAGCGTGGCCGGCATTCGGTTCAGGATCAGCGTCAGGGCCGGCTGGTTGTAGACGAAGGAATTGCCGAGATCGCCGGACAGGGCGCGGATCAGGAAGAGCCAGTATTGCTCCCAGACGGATTTATCGAGACCGAAGGCCCGGATGACCTCAAGGCGCTCTGCGGGCGTTGCAGTCGGGCTGAGCAGCACGTCGACGGGATTGCCGACGAGGTAGAGGCCCGCGAAGACCAGGATAGACATGACGAAGAGCGTGAGGACGGTCTGTATCGACCGGCTCAAGAGATATCCACTCATGACTGTGTGCCTTCCGTGTTTTTCCCGCCGGGCGTTTCATCGCCGTAACGCGTGATGCGCTCGATCAGCAGATCGATGAAACCGGCTTCATCGACATCGGTGACGACGGTGGCATTGGCCTTCCGATCGGTCTTCCCGAAGAAATCGGCATAGGTATGTCCCATCGTCAGGCCGGTGATCTCGACGCCGACGAATGCCTTGCGGCTGGCGAACAATGCGGGGCGAAGCAGCCAGGCGATCGTGGTCGCGTCGTGGATCGGCCCGCCCGGCCGGCCGAACCGCTCCACATCGGAGCGGTCGAAGGCGGTGAACAGGTTGAAGAGCGCGCCGCCCGCCTTGCCGCCGCGGCGGAACCGGTCGATATGCCGCGCCGTGAACAGAGCCTGGAACGTCATGTCGAGCGGCATCAGCACGATCGGTACGCCGGAGCGCAAGACGATATCGGCCGCGTGGGGATCGGCGAGCATGTTGAACTCGGCCCAGGGCGTGCGGTGGCCGAGCGCGGTGAAGGCGCCGCCCATGGCGACGATCCGGCCGATGCCGCGGGCGACATCGGCATGCTGGACCAGCGCCAGCGCGATATTCGTCATCGGCCCGATGGCGCAGACGGTGATCGGCGCGCCGGCCTCGGCCGCCGCGCGTGCCGCGCGGACGATGAAACTGACCGCGTTCTCCTCGACCGGCAGGATACCTCCGGGATCGACAAGCCTGTCGTCGAAAGCGCCGATATGGGCATATTTGCCGAAGACCTGATTGCGGACGAGCGGCCGATCCGCCCCGGCATGAACCGGCACGTCGTGCCGGCCGCTGAGGCTCACGAGCTTGCAGGCATTGGCGAGCGTATCGCGAAGGGGCACATTGCCGGCGACGACCGACAGCCCGAGCACCTCGATCTCCGGCGAGGCGAGCGCCATCAGGATCGCGGCGGCGTCGTCCATGCCCGGATCCGCATCAATGATGATCCTGTGCGCGGTCATGCGACAGCCTTTTCGGCATAGCGCGCCAACCGTTCGAGGAAAAGGGCGATCACGCCCTCGGCGTCGACCCTGGTGACGATATCGGCGTTCGGCGCAAGACCGCTCTTGCCGTACCAGTCGGCGATCGTCTGGCCCATGCAGAGTTCGCTTTCGTACTCGACGAAGATGCGGGCTTTTTCCGTTTGAAACAGATGCGGCGCCAGAAGGTAGGCGATGACGAGCGGATCGTGCAGCGGGCCGCCGCGCGAGCCGTAGCGGCCCACGTCGTTGCGGTCCCAGAAGGCCATCAATTCGGCGAGCGTCGTGGAGATGCGGCCGCTGACACGGGAGAATTCGGCGACATGCTCTGGCTTCAGGATGACCTGGTGGGTCGCGTCGAGCGCGAGGGCCACGATCGGGATACCGCTCGAAAACACCACATGGGCCGCATGGGGATCGGCAAGCACATTGTATTCCGACGTCATCGTACGGTTGCCGGGCTCGCGATAGGCTCCGCCCATCATCACGATGCGCTCGATCCCTTCGGCGATATGCGGTTGCACGCGCAGCGCGACGGCGATGTTGGTCAGCGGCCCGAGACAGCAGAGGGTGATGCGCTCGCCCGTCCTTGCCGCCGCGCCGAGCGTTCCGATCAGGAAATCGACGGCGGAAACAGGTTCTGCCTTCTTGAGCGGTTCCGGCAGGACGGTCTTGCCGAGGCCGCTCTCGCCGTGGAACTGTCCATGGATCGGATCGCGCAGCATCGGCCGGAAGCAGCCGGGATGGACAGGGATCTCGGGACGTCCGCCGAGTTCGCATACCTGAAGGGCGTTGCGGACCGTCCGCTCCAGCGGCTGGTTGCCGCACACGGGGGTGATGCCGAGAATATCGAGTTCCGGCGACACGAATGCGGCGAGCAGCGCAATCGTGTCGTCGATGCCGGGATCGCAGTCGACGATGATCGAAATCGGCTTCATTCTCAAATTGCCCTCGATGTGGAAATGGACCGGGTCAAAGGGCGCCGATGTCGCGCAGCACGCCGGCGATTTCAGCTCTTGCCGGATCGCCGAGCGGTATTTGCGGCGCTATCGGCGCACCGACCGCGAAGCCCTGGAGGTCGAGCGCCGTCTTGATACAGGGGGCGATCGAATATTTCGCGAAGATCTCGTTGACCCGCCACAGCGGCCGCTGCAGTTCCATCGCGCGTGCCCAGTCGCCCGCCTTCGCCGCCTCGTAGAGCGCGATGCTCTGGCGGGGAACGATGCAGGCGGGCCCGGCCATCCAGCCGACCCCGCCGATCATCATCACGCAGACCGGGATATGGGCGGAGGCGGCAAACACCTCCATCCGGCCGCGCGTGCGCTCGATGATGGACAGAAGCCGGCCCGTATTGGTCGAGGCATCCTTGATGTAGCGGATATTCTCGATACGGCTCAGCCGGTCGATCACCGGCAGGCTCAGGTCGGAGCGCTGGAATTGCGGGTTGGTGTAGAGCACCACGGGGCGCCCCTTCGCGGCCATGGCAATGGCCGTGAAATATTGCTCCACCCCTTCGTCACCGAGTGGGAAATAGGTCTCAAGGACCGCGAGAATGCCGTCCGCGCCCGCCTCGACCATGTATTCGGTCTGGGCGACCGCGTCGGCGGTCGAGGTGGAGGCGACGCCGGCCACCACCGGCACGCGCCCGCGGTTCGCCGCGATCACCGTGTCGACCACCTTGCGGCGCTGCTCGCCCGACAGGTAGGCGAACTCGCCCGTGCTGCCGAGCGGGGTCAGGCCATGAACGCCTTCGGCGATCAGGTGATCCACCAGATCCGCAAGGACACGCTCCATGACGTCTCCGGATGCGTCGACCGGGGAGACGAGATAGGGGAACACACCGCTGAAAGACATGGCGGACCGCTCCTTTCGTTCGGATCAGTTCGGCTTCACATAATAGGGCAGCGTGTAACCGTCGGAGCGACCGGCATAGGCGAGGTCGGACTTCAACGCCCAGGTGTTCGCCAGATAGAAGACCGGGATGACGCCGAGGTCGCCCATGGCGATCTCTGTCGCCTTCCTCAAGAGCTCCTCGCGCTTGGCATCGTCGAGCGTTGCCCGCGCCTCGTTGAGCGCCTTGTCGAATTCCGGGTTGGAATAGCGCCCGCGATTGCCCTGGCCGGCCTTTTCGCCATAGGTCTCCAGGATCGGACCGAGCACGCCGGAAGCTTCCCCGGTCTCGACCGCCGCCCCACCCATGATGAAGCTGAATTCCAGGTTCGAGGCGCGGGTGAAATAGACACTGCCCGGCAGCGTCGCCACCTCGGTCTTGACGCCGATGCGGCTGAAGAACTGGCCGATCGCCTGCGCGATCTTGGAATCGTTCGGATAGCGGTCGTTGGACGCATGGAAGGTCAGCGAGAAACCGTCTGGATAACCGGCGTCGGCAAGAAGCTGCTTGGCCTTCTCGGGATCGTAGGGATCGACCTTGATTGACGGATCGTAACCGAAATAGCCTTCCGGAACGACCTGGCCGGCGGGCACGCCCTGGCCGTCCATGATGCGGTCGACCAGCGCCTGGCGGTTGATCGAAAGCGACAGCGCGCGGCGGACCTCCGGCTTCAGGAGCGGGTTCTTGCCGTCCGGCCCCTTGGCGAAAGGCGATTCCTCGCGATCCTGGTCCATGTGGAGATACATGATGCGGTTGCCGGCGATGTTGACGACCTTCAACTGGTCGGAGGCTTCGAGCCGCTTTGTGTCGGCGGTCGGGATGCTCTCGATCATGTCGACGTCACCGGACAGCATGGCGGCGACGCGCGCGCTGGCATTCTTGAAGACGCGGAAGGTGACCTTGTCCCAAGCGGCCGCCTCGCCCCAGTAGGCGTCGTTCCTGGCGAGGATCACATTGTCGTCCGGCGACCAGGAGACGAACTTGAACGGGCCGGTGCCGACGACGCCCTTGCCTGCATTCATCTCCTCCGTCGTGGTCTTCTCCATCTCGGCCGGCAGGATGGCGATGCGGCTGAGGTTGTTGAGCAGCAGCGGCGTCGGGCCGTCCGTCTTGATGCGCACCGTCAGCGGATCGACGGCGACCACCTCGGTGATCGCCTTCACATAGGCGGCGAAGGAGCTCGGGCTGTTGGTCGAGGCCAGCGGGACGCGGTTGATGCTGGCGACCACATCCTCGGCCGTGAAATCGCTGCCGTCGTGGAACTTGACGTTCTCGCGCAGCTTGAATTCCCACGTCGTGTCGTCGACCGTCTTCCAGGAGACGGCGAGCGCCGGCTGGATCTGCTGCTTCTCGTCCTGATTGACGAGGCCGTCGAAAATATTGCGTGCCATCGCACTGTTCGGGCCGACGACGTAGAACTGCGGATCCATGGATGTGGTCGAGGCGGCGAGGCCGACCATAAGGTCCCTGGCGTCGCTGACGAGCGGCATGGCAAGAACCGATGCCGCCAACGAGGCGGCGAAAACGTAATGTTTCATGATTGGGATTTCCTCCGGGTTGTCCGACGCCCGCACTCTCCTTGCGGCATGGCCAAACGCTAATTTGTTCGTAGCCAAAATAAAAATTGCATTTCGTGCTCCAGTCATGCCTAAATATTATAGGAGGAAGCACATGCGGTTGAAGCCACGCCAAGTGGAAGCATTCAGAAGCGTGATGATGACCGGCAGCGTGACGGCCGCTGCCGAGACGATGCATGTGACGCAACCGGCTGTCAGCCGGCTCATTCGCGACCTCGAAGACATCGTGCGGATGACGCTGTTCGAGCGCGTGGGCGCGCGGCTCGTTCCGACGATAGAAGCGGCAAAGCTGTACCGCGAGGTCGAGCGTCTCTATCTCGGGCTGGACCAGATCGCCCAGACTGCGGAGGACATCCGCCTTCACAAGAATTCGGTGCTTCGCATCGCCAGCGTCACCTCGCTGATGCGCCCCTACCTGCACCGGGCGATCATCGAAGCGCTCGGCGACAGGCTGGACATTCCGCTGGTGATCGACGTCGAAAACAGCAGGTATATCTGGGATATGGTCGAGCAGAACCACTACGATCTCGGCTTTGTTCTCGGGTCCCCGAGGGTGGGCGAGAAGAATGCGATGCTCTTGCACAGTTCGAGCGCCATCGCCGCAATGACAGCCGACCATCGGCTGGCGTCACGCACGGTCGTCACGCCGTCCGATCTCCTGGAGGAACGCGTTCTGATCCCCGGACGCAACTCTCCGCTACGCCTTGCGCTGGACCGCGCATTCTCCGTGGAAGAACATCAACCCCTGAGCACGATGGAAACATCCATGCTGAATTGCTGCCACTTCGCCGCAGCCGGCATGGGCGTCGGGATTGTCGACGAGGCCAGTCTCATAGCCGCAGGAACCGACGCGGTTTCCGTGCCTTTCCAACCAACGATCGAGGTTTCCTATTACGCGATACGGCCGACCGGCAGTCAGAGAATAGGGTTGCTCGACAGGATCGTCGCGCGTGTGCAGGAACTCATGAAGCACACGCGCTAACGCTGCCGAGATAAACGTTCAAACTGGGCGTTGGGAGACGCCCATCAGCACGCCGTTTGGACGGTCGATCCAGCGCCGATCCTCGGTCCCGTCGCATCGATGAAGCCGCCGAACGTGGGCTGAAACCGTCGCCTCCTCTTTCAAACGGCGGGCGTTTGGGCAGCGCGCTGGCTTCAAGGGCCGAGGCAGCGACGCTTTGGCCTCATGAAATGGCCGACCTTCGAATAAGCTCCCGATAGATTCGCACTGCTTCGTGCAATCTGGATATCAAGACATATTCATCGGTCTTGTGCGCCATCGAAGCTTCGCCCGGGCCGAGAATGAAGGTCGGAACGTTGTCGAATGCGGGCGTGAAAACCGAAGCGTCGGTAAAGTAGGTGGCGCCCGCAGCATTCTGCTCCTCGCCCGTGATGTCACATGTCGCGGCGCGCACCAATTCGGCTTCCGAACAGTCCGGCGACGTCCAGACTGCGGGAAGGTCGACGATGGCCGATACAGTCGAATCCGGTCCGGTTACACGCCTGACGTCCTCTTGCAGCCGGGCGTGCGACATTCCCGGAACCGTGCGGATGTCGAGGTCGATCTCGGCGCGGTCGGGCACCGAGTTTGTATTCAAGCCTCCATGGAACGTGCCGATGTTCAGCGTCGGGTGACCGAGAACGGCATGCGGTTCCGCGTCAAACTGATAGGCCGCGAGTGTGGTTACGGCTCGCGCCGCCGCGACCACGGCGTTCCGCCCCTTCTCCGGCATGGATCCATGTGCCGTAACGCCGTCGAATGCCAGATTGAGCCACAATGCTCCTTTGTGGCCGAACAGCGCGCGGTTTGAGGTCGGCTCGGCGACGATCAACATTTGCGGGCGTTCTATGTCTGCATCTTCCATAAGTGCGCGGGCCCCGTCGGAGCCGGTCTCCTCGCCCGCTGTGATCAACAGCAGAACATCTCGCCCCTTGTCGATCGCCGAGCTTTCCTCGATCGCCGCAATCAAAAAAGCCGCGACGGCACCTTTCATGTCGGTCGCGCCGCGGCCGTAGAGCCGGTCAGCCTCTATCTCCCCTGCGAAAGGATCGCGTGTCCAGGGTTGCGATCCGAGCGGGACGGTGTCCAGGTGGCCGGTGAAGCATAGTGGCGGACGATGCCCGGGCCGTCTGCGCGCGATCAGATTGGCGCGCCCTTCGCCGAATGGGCGCAGATCGACGGCAAAGCCTTCCTTCTCCAGAAGCTGGCCTATATAGCGGGCGGCGGCGGCCTCGTTTCCGAGCGGATTGATCGTATTGAATCCGATGAGGGTGCGTGTCAGTTCGATGAGCGACATTTGGGGTCCCGGCCAGGCTTCGTCCAATCTATGTCTGCGCAAAGACGTGAATGGCTTCCCGCGGCAGTCGAACCCGCAGAGCCTGTCCTGCTGCGACCGCATCGGCCTGTTCGGCCTGGAATTCGACGTCGCCGAGCCTGAACGTCAGAACGTGACGAGCGCCCTGATAGACACTGCCGAGCGCCTCGGCGGTATGGCTTTCGGCCGGCTCGGCGTCCTCGCCAAACTCGCCGAGCAAGATCTTCTCGGGTCGGATCGCCGCCTTGATCACGTGTCCCGTTTGCGCGCCATCGATGGCAGGAGCGACAATCTCCACGCCGCCGGCAAGCCCCAGCGTCAGCCGTTGCTCCTCCCGTCCGAGCACGCGGGCTTCGAATATGTTGTTCGAGCCGACGAAATCCGCCACGAACGGCGTCGTCGGTTGTTGATATATCTCTTCCGGCGTCCCGATCTGGATGACGCGGCCCGCATTCATCACCACGATGCGGTCGCTCAGAGCAAGCGCTTCGGTCTGGTCGTGGGTGACGTAGATCGTGGTCACGCCGGTGCGCCGCTGCAATTCGCGCAACCAGTCTCTCGCCTTGTCGCGCAGCTTGGCGTCGAGGTTGGACAAAGGCTCGTCGAGCAGCATCAGCCGCGGGCCGTAGACGAGGGTTCGGGCAAGTGCGACGCGCTGCTGCTGGCCGCCCGACAACTCGCCAGGATAGCGGCCGGCATAACGCTCCATGTCGACGAGTTCGAGCGCCTCGGCGATCCTTTCGCGCGCCGCCGCGCCCGTGACGCCGCGGATATCCAGGGTGAAGGCGAGATTCTGCTGCACGGTCATATGCGGCCACAGCGCGTAGGACTGGAACATCATCCCAAGATCGCGGAACTGAGGTTCGATGAAGATGCCTGCATCCTCGTCGTAGATCACCCGCCCGCCGACCGCGATCCGTCCCGCGCTCGGCCGGTCGAGGCCGGCGAGCGCGTTGAGCGTTGTCGACTTGCCGCATCCCGACGGCCCAAGAAGGGTGACGAATTCGCCTTCGGCGACAGACAGGGAAACATCGTGCAGCACCCGCAGCGCACCGATGGTGCGGCTCATGTTCTCGATAACGACATCAGCCATGTAACTTGACTCCGAAAAGGCGGGTGAAAACGAGCAGAAGAAGGCTCGTCAGCACGATCTGGATTACGGCCAGCGAGGCGACGATACCCGTGTATCCGGGAACCCAGGCATTGAGCATCGCCATCGAAATGACCTCGTTTCCGGGGCGGTACAGGAAGATCGCGGCCGCATATTCCTTGAAGAAGAGGATCATCAGCAGCGCGAAGCAGGACAGGAACGCTGGCTTGAGGATCGGCGCCACGATGCGGCGCATGGTGATCATCCACGACGCGCCGGCAACGCCGGCTGCACGGTCGAAATCCTTCGTCACCTGCAGCATCGCCGGTGCGACGATGCCGTAGCCGGCCGGCAGATGCCGGATGATGTAGGCGAAAGCCAGCACCCACAGCGTTCCACCGAGCAGGGAAAGACCGGGTATGAAGATCACGGCGTAGAACACGCCGAGGCTCACGATCAGGCCCGGCACCGCACGCGGCAACTGCACCGTCAGGTCAAGCAGGCGAGCGAACCTGTAGTTCGAACGCTGCGCGACGAAAGCGATCATACCGATGATGACGGTGCCGGCAAACGCGCCGCCAATGGCGATGAGCACCGTGTTCCAGATTGCACGCCGATAACTGGGGTTGAACAACACGTCCTGATAGTTTTTCAGCGTCAGGACATCGATCGGATTGATGTAGGGCGAGAGCACCATGACGAACGAGCGCAGGAACAGGCCGAATACCAACGCCACGATGCCCAGCAGCACGTAGGCGGACGTCGCGCCGAAAACCCACCATTTCCATGCCCCGAGGTCCATCACCTGCATTCGGGTGCCCTTCGGGCCGACGCTGAGGAATCGATGGCTTCGGCGCAGCACGAAGGTTTGCGCGGCCACGAGAAGCGTCACGAGCACGAGAAGAACCAGCGCCGCTGCGGAGACAAGGCCGTAGTCCGGCCTGCCGGCTTCGAAGCCCTTGTCGTAGATGAAGGTTGTCAGAAGCTGAATGCCCGAAGGTGCGCCGAGCAGGAGCGGAATCGCGAACATCTCCAGTGCGGCGACGATGTTCATCGCGAGCGAGAAGATCAGGGCCGGCCGCATCATCGGCAGGGTGATCCGTCGCATGATACGGACGGGTGAGGCGCCGGCCACCTGCGCCGCCTGCTCGAGGCGCGGGTCCTGCTGTCTCGCCGAGGAAAGGCAGTAAAGGATCGTCATCGGTGCCATCGACAGGCCCGAGATGAGCGACAGGCCGGAGAGTGAATAGATGTTCCAAGGTTCGCTGATACCGGTCAGGCGCGTGACCAGTGTCGTTATGTAGCCTGTCGGACCATATGTCAGGATCGCGCCGAAACCGATGACGAGCGGGGAAACGAAGATGGGCCAGAGAAGGATGCTGGTCAGCAAGCCGCGCGCGGGGATGTTCGTTCTGGCCACCACGATCGCCAGAGCGATGCCGAACACCATTGAGAATATGATCGCGATCGCACAGAACAGCAGCGTGTTTCCGGCCAGTTCCAGGATTTCCGGAAGGCCGAAAAGTGTGTGGAAATTGTCAAGCGTGAGCGTGCCCTGCCACGCATAGAGAGGCACGGGGCTGAAGGCCTGAAGAAGCAACGGCCCCAGCGGCACCATGACCAGCGCGACACATAAAAGCATCACGGCATGGTGGATGAAAGGCTCTGCAAGGCTCCTCCCCGCGCCGATACGCGGGGAAGGCGCTTCAACGGAAAGGGTGGCGGTTTGCGCAGGCATGGAACCGGCTCTCTCTCGCATGTCTCGTTATTTCTTGGGAAAGAACGCGGCAGACCACTTCTGGGAGAATGCTTCGCGGTTGGTCATCAGTTCGCGGTCATATTCAACGATGGCGACGTTGTCCTCACCGACCTGGTCGCGAATTCCGGTCAGGCTGTAATAGGGAACGTCGTCATTGGAGATGTCGTCGCGATAGGGGGTGAGCCCTTCCTTGGCAAGAGCGATCTGGCCGTCCCGCGACAGAAGCAGGTTCATCATCAATTTGGCGGATGCCGGGCTGGATGCGGCTTTTGTCAGCGCCAGTCCGCGCATCGACAGCATGGTGCCGTCCTTCGGGAATTCCCATCCCACGATGGAAGACATTTCCGGCGCGCTCAGACGCGGGATGTTGACGCCTGACAGGAACAGTCCGAGCGCGTATTCTCCGGAAATAACCTTGTCACGAATGGTGCCTGCGCTTCTTTCCGGGCGGGATGCCGCGCCGATCACCTCCATCTGCGACCAGCCGTCCGGATGGCTCTTGTTCCAGGTCCAGAACAGCGACAGGCCGAACGGGTTCGCCGCCGCGTCGTAGGTGGAAACCTTGCCACTGTAGCTGGGAGCCAGCGCCGCGATATCGGCAACGGACTTCGGCCACTTGTCTTCCGGAACGACGAACTTGTTGTAGGCGATGATGATCGGGTCGACCGAGGCGGTGTAAAGGCCAGGTAGCGGCTTGCTCCAGTCGGGCAGCGCGCCCGCCTCCGGCGACAGATAGTCCGCGATCTCGCCCTTCTCGGCAAATTCCAGCCAGCGGTCCACGCCTGCCGTCAGGATGAGGTCTGCGGTGCGCGTGGATGTCGAGCTTTCCGCATAATACTTCTCCCAGAGGTCGCCGCCCATATTGGTGGTTTCGACCTTGATCCAGGGATACCGGGCGTTGAATTGCTCCAGCGCGGTGGTCCAGTATTCGGGCTCCAGATTGGAGTAGATCAGCAGTCCAGACTCCGCCTTGCTTGCTTCGATCATGTCGGCCTGATCGTCAGCGAAAGCATGTGCGGCCGAAACCAGCAGGGCTGCTGCCGCAAAGATACCCGTAAATCTTCTCATGGTGTCCTCCTCCAGATATTTTCGGTCGATCCGCCCGTTGCGGATCAGGGATTGTTGCCGCGCCGGCGATCAGTCACCCGGCGGGGTCACCCGGCTCTCAAGCAGCGCACGCGAGCGCTCGATGTGACGGCGCATGAGCAGAGCGGCCAGTTCACCGTCGCGATTGCGCAGGGCATCGAGAATCGCCGAATGCTCGGCATGTGCGACGCGGGTGCGGTCCGCGAGATCTGGCCATACACGGCGGTAATAGCCCCGCGCCCGGCGCCACAGGTCGGTTGCGAGCAGGCTCTGGAGTTCAGAATTGTCGGCAATCTCGGCAAGGCGTGCATGGAAGTCGCGGATCGGCAACGGCCGCCCCTGCTTGCCATGTTCGATCAGGGTTAGCGCAGAGCGCTCGACATCAAGCATTGCCTCAAGCTCGTCGATCTGCGCGTCGGTGATCCTTGCCGCCGCGCGACGGCATACGATCTCCTCCAGCACGGCACGGATCTCATACAGCTCCGAGACCATTCTGATCGTCAACGGCACAACGCGCACGCCCGCATAGGGCAGGCGCTCGATCAGCCGCCGCTCTTCGAGCAGGCGCATCGCCTCACGCAGCGGGGCCCGGCTCACACCGAAACGGGTCGCGAGCTCCGCCTCCCGCAACCGCTCCCCCTCGGCGAACTCGCCGGAAATGACCGCATCGGAGATGATCTGGACGATCTGGTCTGAAAGCGGCGCTGAACTATCCAAGTTACACCTTTGTCGACAAAACTACGGTTTCAACCAATACAAGAGGCAAAAAACGCGATGGTCAAGCCAATTTCGTCATGCACAAGAAAATTTGGTCGACAATCTTGCTCGACTATGGTCATTTGACCGTCACGAAGCAGTGGAGGTTGTGTTGACTGAGAGTGTGAAATTTGTGTGCTCATCCGGCGCCGTCGGGAGCGGCATCAACCTGCCGGCCTTCCGCGCCGCGATGATGCGACAGCCCGACTTCGTGGCGTCCGATGCGGGTACGATCGATGCCGGCCCCTACCATCTCGGCGTTGGCAAGGGCGCCTATGCGACCGAGGCTATGCGCCACGATCTGGAAATATTGCTGACCGAGGTTCCCCGCGGCACGCCGATCCTCGTCGGATCGGCCGATACCGCCGGCGGCGACCCGCATGTCGATCGCACGCTCGACATCATCCGGGATATCGTTTCGAAACACGGACTGAAGCGCCGGATCGCCGTTATCCGTTCCGAGATCGACCCTTGCGCGTTGCAGGCTGCTTATGACGACGGGCGCGTCGTCCCGCTCGACCATGCTCCCCCTCTGGATCGCGACCGGATCGGTCGCTCCACCCGTATCGTCGGGATGATGGGTGTTGAACCGCTTCAGGATGCCCTGCGCGAGGATGTCGATCTCGTCCTGGCCGGCCGGTGCAGCGATTCAGCCCTGTTTGCCGCACTGCCGATCATGCGTGGCATTCCCGAGGGGCTGGCATGGCATGCCGGCAAGATCGTCGAATGCGGAACGCTCACCTGTGAGACATATGGCAAGGGCGCCATGTTCGGCGAACTGTTTGCGGATCATGGCATCATAACGCCGCTCGGCGAAGGTCTGCGCTGCACGCCTCAGAGCGTCGCATCGCATAGCCTGTATGAAAACGGCGATCCCTACCTGCATCGCGAATCTTCGGGCACGCTCGATATCTCGGAGGCGCATTTCGAGCAGTACGATCCTGTAAGCGTGCGTATTTCCGGTGCCCGATACATTCCGGCGGACAGGCCCAGCATCAAGTTGGAAGGGGTTGAGTTCGCAGGTTATCAGTCGATGCTCATAGGCGGCATCAGGGATCCGTTTATCATTCGCCAATTCGACAAATGGCTCGCCGAAGTGAAGGATGAGGTGCGCCAGCGTGCCGCGCGTCTTCTCGGTGACGTCTTGTCGCCGGACGACTGGAGGATCGACACGCATTCCTACGGCCTCAATGCCGTCATGGGAGCGCGCGAACCCAGGAGTGCCGAGCCGCCGCACGAGATCGGGCTCGCCTTCTGCCTGTCTGCGCCCACACAGGAACTGGCAAACAAGCTCGCGGAACTGAGCCGGCAGCCTTTGCTGCATCACCCGATCCCGGAATGGTCGGGGTCGATCACCGGTTTCGCCTGCCTGTTCAACCAGGCTCATGTGGAGCGCGGCCCTTATTGGCGGTTCTCCATGCACCATGTTCTGCTTCCAAAGCCGGATGAGACTGTATTTCACAGAGAAATCATCACTCTCGGCTGATCGATAAAGGCGATAATCAATGAAACTGAGCGATTGCACCGCGCTGATCCGCAGCAAGAACGCCGGCCCGTTTTCCCTCACCTTCGACATCATGTTCTCGGACGAGGCTATCTATCAGCACGTAAAACGTTCCGGCGTCATCACCCCTCAGACCATGGCCGAAACGATCGGATGCGACGTCAATGAGATGAAGTTCTTCGTCTGCGACAATGCGCTGGCGTTCAAATTCACGATCCCGCGCCTGCTGCCGGCCGGGGACCCCGCGGATGCGGACCTCCACGGCGGCCAACAATTCGCACCGCTTATGGATATCGCAGTTCCCGACTTATGATGGATCCGGCCTCTGGCGGGAGCGTGAGCGGGTGCATCCGGCGGAAAGCCTCGCACTTACACCGATTTCATCCCTCGCATGCATGGCTGACCGTTCCCGGATAGGTGGGCAATGGCTGTTCGAGGTCCAGGGCGGCGATGAACGCGGCGACCTTGCCCTGAAGCCGCCAGAGGTTCCGGTCGTGTATGGCGTACCGTTCCAGGTTCGTGACGGTGTTGCGTAAATAGTCGGCGCAGCTTCCGAGATGGCCGGCCGCGAGCGCGAGGACAGGCACGGTCTCCTCGTCCGGCAACTTCACGGCAAAGGCCGGTCCCGCAGGGTCCGTGACGAATGCGATCGCCCTGATATCCTCGCCGCCGCTTCTCACGGTCAACCAACGCGGAACGTTCGTCGGTGGTGTGGCGCCCATCTCACGCCACAGCAGGCTCTCGATGGCGCCGTCATGCTGGTCGCCTGGAATACGATACAGGATACCCCGGCAACTACCGCCGCGGTCGAGCGCCAGCATCAGTCCCGGCTGGTCGCGCGTGCCGCGCCAGCGGGTGAGCCACATCGCGAAACGCCGATGCCAGCCATGGGCCGTACCGATCCGTTTCTCCGCGATGGGGAAGCACGGGTCCCAGAGAAGGGAGCCATAGGCGAAGATCCAGAGGCTTTCACCGTCCGGCAGTCCCGCCAACAGGGTTTTGCGCAGGTCCGTGAAATCCTCGTCCGACATATAGCGAAGATCGGGAGCAGGGCCCTCATCCACCAGCGTGCGCGACACCCTGGCAACCAAATCTTCGGACAGGCGCAGCCTCATGGCGCGCCTCCACCCGCCGGTGCGGCCTGGTCCGCTTCGCGATCCGAAGGATCGTTCAGCAGATCGAGAACCTCAAGTGCCGCCTCCTGCGTGCGAAACGCGAGCAGCTCGCCGTTCGCCATATGGGGCGCTTGCGATACACGATCCCAGATCACGTAGAGATCGCGCGGATCCACAACATAGTCGTAGCGTTCCAAGCCTTCCCGCGCCGGCTTCATCGTCCGCCTCCTTTTCAGCACGTCGGACAAAACTTGCTGCATATGCGCGCGAAGGTCATGACGCGGCGCTGAAAAAGTTCTGAAATCGCGCCTCCCGCCTGGCATCGAGGACTTGCTCCCCTCCCCTCGACCGCCTTGCGGTACGATGTCGAAGCCAGGACTTGTATCGGATGCCGCCGACATGACGTGCGACGGTGGATGTTTTTGCGTCGCGGTGCGGTTTCGACTGCACGCAACGCCTATGTTCGTCTATTGCTGCCATTGCAAGGATTGTCAGCCCCTATGCCGTCAACGGCCAGATCGAGGCAGACGAGGTCTCGGGGAGAGCCGGAGGCCTGCGCAATGGCGACCGAAAGCGGCTATCCGCACGACATCTCCGCTGTCCGGCCGAGTTCGCTTGGCGCCTCAGAGCAATCCGCTTTGCCGGGTCAAGTCGCGCAGCAGCTTCTCGTCGTGGCGCGGCATCCTGCTGACGCGAATGAACAGTTCGTTGCTATCCCCGGGGCTTTCGCGGTTGATGCGCTGCACCAGCGGCTTTGCTTCCTCGAACAGACCGGCTGCCGTCAGCGACCAGACGGCGATCCGCATCACATGGACGTCGGCCTGGGGATGGCGCGCGGCACGCAAGCCCCATGCCGCGGCCTCCTCGACCCTGCCGAGCCGCAAGAGGGCAAGGGAGCGAACGCATTGCATGGCGGCGAGGAACGGATCGAAGGGCGACAATTCCCGCGCCCTGTCGCTCGCCTCGATCCCGGCGTTCGGGTCCCTGGACAATGCTTCGACGATGGCCCGCGAAAAATGCCCGAAAGCATAGGACGGACTGAGCGCGGTCGTGCGCTCCAGGGCCTCGATGGCTTCGTCGTGCCTGCCCGAGAGCCACAATGCCTGCCCGAGAGTGCAATGGCCTGCGGGATCATGGATGTCGACCGCAACCGCCCGGGCGGCAAGTTCATAGGCAAGCCGGACATCCTGCGGCGGGCAGGACGGATCATGCAGGAACGCCTTCAGGAAGTGAGCATAGGCGAGGCTGGCATACGGGCGGGCGAAACCCGGATCGCGGCCGATCGCCTGGGTGAAGAAGTTCCCGGCGATCGCGTTGTCCGGGCCGGTGAACCGGTGCATATGCCACAGGCCGCGATGATAGGCCTGCCAGGCATCGAGGGCGTGAAGCGGCCGGCGGATCGCGATGTTGCGCTCCGCAAGATCGATCTCATCGGCCAGTTCGATGGCGATCTCGCCGGCAAGCGCCTGACCTATATTGGAGATCGACGCGAGAGGCCGGCGGAACGCGTCGAAAAACAGCACATGGCCCCCATCGGCGGCGATCAACTCGATATCCAGCCGCAGTTCCGGTCCTTCTACCGCTATCGTCCCCGCGCACACATAGTCGCAGCGTAGCAGGCGAGCCGAGTCCAGCACGCCGAGCGTCGACAGCGGAAGGGCCTGCAGCGAGTTCGCCGCAATGACGAAGAGGGTTCGCAACCGGGAAAGATCGCGGACGATATCGCGCAACAGCCCATCCCTCAGCAGGCGCATTGGCCGGGAAGCCTTCTCATCGAACGCAAAGGGCAGCACGGCGATGGCCGGCCTGTCGCGTCCCGAGAGCCGCGCGGACCTGGTTTCCACCGCGCCCGCGAATGAAGCTGCGTTTCCGGGTTCGTCCCCCGTCAACGGGATCGGCGAACGGCTTTCTTCGACGAGGACGTCAAAAGCATACCGGCATGTTCCGTCGACAGACTGGTCCGCATCCGGCTTTTGCCCCGATGCGAGCAGCATGTAGCCTCGCCGCGGAACAGTCCGCAGGAAATGCCCGCCCCTGTCTTCGATGACGCGGCGTATGTCCTTGATGGTTTGCGTCAGCGCGTCGTCGGTGATCGCCCGACCGCCCCAGACAGCTTGCGCAAGCTCTTCCTTGTCGACAACGCGGCCCGGGTTCCGTGCGAGATAGCATAGCAATGTGAACGTCTTCGGCCGAATCGTCACCGGCCGGCCGTCACGCTCGAGCACGCCACGCCTCACGTCGAGACGGTAGCCGTTCACGATGCTGAAGTCGCCCCCCTGCTCTCGCAAGACACCCTCACCACGTTCGCAGGCATCCCTCCGGTGACACCTGATCGAATTGGAGAACTGCAAGTTCTTCGATTCCGTATCGACTGTGAATTCGGCCCAGTATTCGAGACTCGTAATATACCACATGCAGATTTTTGGCATAGCCAGAAAGAAAGGCCGGCCGGTTGTCTGGCTGCTGTCGTTTCAGAATGAATGCAGCCTCCTTTCAGGACGGGTGCAAATGAGCCGATGCCTTCCGCGGCTTCGCATCTCAGATAGCGAGAAGGAGACCAGGTGACGGCCGATGTGCCCGGCCTTGGGGAAAGAACATCGAGATCCTGCTCGACGACGGCGTGCTGACGCTGAAAGGCGAGAAGCGATCCGAGACGGAGGATCGGGGCAAGCAGGTCGCCGAACGGCTCCGCGGGCCTTCGAAAGGCGCGGGGCTCATCCTTTGGCCGGCGCCGCCTTCACGAAATCGATGAAGGCGCGCAGCGGCGCCGGTACCAGCCGGCGTCCCGGATAATAGAGGAACGGGCCGGAAAAGCTCTGCCACCACGGCTCCAGCACGGGAAGCAGTGCGCCAGTCTCAAAATGCGGCTTCAGCCAATCCTCGAAGAGAGACACGATACCCGCTCCATCGATCGCCGCGAGCACGCCGAGATCCGAGCCGCCGCCTGCCTGCACGACGAGCGATGCCGGCGGATCGACCCGTACCACCTCGCCGTCGCGCTCGAACTCCCACGGGGCGAGCGGCCGGCCGGCAAAGCGGGTGCGGATGCAGGCATGCGCCAGCAGGTCCCGCGGATGGTTCGGCCGGCCGCGTGCGGCAAGATAAGAGGAGGAAGCGCCGCTGGCAAAACGCTGGATGCGCGGACCGATCGGCACCGCAATCATATCCTGCTCCAGCCGCTCGTCGTAGCGAATGCCGGCATCGCAGCCGGCGGCGATGATATCGACGAAATTCTCGTCGGTCAGTATCTCCAGCTGGATATCGGGATAGGCGGCCAGGAATGGCGGCACGATGCGCGGCAGCACCAGCCGCGCCGCGCTGACCGGGACATTCAGTTTCAGCAGGCCCGCCGGGCGGCCGCGAAGGCTCCTCACATGCTCCAGCGCCGTATCGATTTCGCTGAAAGCCGGGCCGATGCGCTCCATCAGGCCGCGCCCCGCCTCCGTCGGCACGACGCTTCGCGTGGTACGATTGAGAAGACGGACACCGAGTTCGACTTCAAGGCGCCGGACCGCATCGCTGAGCGCTGACGAACTGCTGCTCGTCGCGCGTGCCGCCTCCCGAAAGCCGCCAGCGCGCGCCACCGCCAGGAACGCGCTGAGATCGCCCGTGTTCGAGTCGCCCCGCATCGTTTTCGCTCTCCTCATTGTCCGGCTATCCGGACAGGCTGTTCGGATTATACCCTGTTTTCGGTGCAAACAAGTGGGCTTATGTCTTGGGGCGATCCAAGAAGGAGCACGACATGTCCACTGTTATCAAATCCGGAACGTTCTCGCTCGGCAGCTTCACGGTGAAGCGGCTCGGCTACGGCGCCATGCAACTTGCAGGAAAAGGCGTGTTCGGTCCGCCAAGGGACCGCGAGGAAGCCGTCGCCGTGCTGCGCGAAGCCGTGGAAAGCGGCGTCGATCACATCGACACGAGCGATTTCTACGGACCGCACGTCACCAACCAGATCATCAAGGAAGCGCTGCATCCTTACAAGGACGGCCTTGTCATCGTCACCAAGGTGGGTGCGACGCGCGGGGCGGATGCATCCTGGAACCCGGCCTTTTCGAAGGAAGCGCTTACGCAGGCCGTGCACGACAATCTGAAGAACCTCGGCCTGGACGTGCTCGACGTCGTCAACCTGCGCGCCATGTTCGACGTGCACGG
>Ga0182742_1002564_pt1 | contig 19810 bp, 21 predicted proteins | sample eDN5th37CBELigMG_FD_128880 | JGI IMG/M metagenome (GOLD analysis project Ga0182742, IMG submission 128880) | Enriched Miracle-Growth compost microbial communities from Emeryville, California, USA - eDNA 5th pass 37_C BE-Lig MG (version 2)... ... | reverse complement strand
GGCCGAAGAGATGGGCGTCAAGCTCTTAAAGACTCAGGTCTCGGAGCTTGATAATGCCGACTTCGTCGCGAACAATCCGGACCGCTGCTATCACTGCAAAACAGGATTATATACGCACTTGAAGCGCATTGCCGCTGAGAAGGGCTATGACTATATCGTTGACGGCTCCAATATGGACGATCTGGGCGATTACCGGCCGGGTCTGGCTGCGAAGAAGGAGCAAGGCGTCCGCAGTCCGCTGCAGGAAGCCGGCATGACGAAGGAGGACATCCGGGAGCTGTCGAAGCGCCTGGGCCTTTCCACTTGGAATAAGCCGTCCTTCGCCTGCCTCTCCTCGCGGATTCCATACGGCACCCGAATCGAGAAGCATAAGATCGATCAATTGGACGAAGCCGAGAATTTCTTGTTAGGCCTCGGCCTATGGCAGGTGCGGGTCCGCCACCACGACCAGATGGCCCGCATTGAGGTGATGCCGCAGGAGATGCTGAAGGTCGTAGAGCACAGCGAAGCGATCCACGCCAAGTTTAAGGAAATCGGCTTTAAGTACGTGACCTTAGATCTTGCGGGCTATCGCACCGGCAGCATGAATGAAGTGTTATCCGCGGACGTTCGGAGGAAGGCCACCGCACAATGAACGAGAAATTGTTAGAAATTTTAAGCGCTGTGCAAAATGGTACGCTATCCCCTGCAGATGCCGAAAAAGCGATACAAGAGACGATGAGGCAATCTGCGATCGCCGACCTCGGCTTCGCCTCGCTCGATCTGAAACGGGAGAAGCGTACCGGGTTTCCGGAGGTCGTCTTCGGCGAAGGCAAGACGGCCGAACAGATCGCAAGCATTATGCTTAAGCTTTCCGAGCATGCCGACCGCGTGATGGCCACGCGGGTGTCTCCCGAGAAGGCGGCCGTCGTTGTAAACGGGGGATTAAAGAACGTCATGTATCATGAAACCGCGCGCATGCTCACCTGGTTTCGGCGTCCGATTCTTCGGATGCGGGAAGGCTACGTGGCCGTCGTCTCCGCCGGCACATCGGATATGCCAGTCGCCGAAGAAGCCGCCATTACATTGGAATGCATGGGCTCGCACGTTGAGCGGGTCTATGACGTCGGCGTTGCCGGCATCCATCGGCTGTTCGCCCGGCTGGACACCATCCGCGGCGCCTCCGTCGTCGTTGTCGCCGCCGGAATGGAAGGCGCTCTCGCGAGCGTCATCGGCGGACTAGTGGACAAGCCGGTCATCGCCGTGCCGACAAGCATCGGCTACGGAGCGAACTTCGGCGGCGTATCGGCGCTGCTTACGATGTTGAATTCATGCGCCCCGGGGGTTTCCGTCGTCAATATCGACAACGGCTTCGGCGCAGGCTATAATGCGGGCATCATCCACACTCAAATCGCAAAGAGGGTATAAGATATGCGCATTTTGTACTTTGACTGCTTCTCCGGCATCTCCGGAGATATGACGCTGGCTTCGCTCGTCGACGCGGGAGCGAATCGGGACTATATTGAACATGAGCTGCGGAAGCTGAATGTGGAAGGATACACCTTGCATTGGCGCCGGGTTGTGAAGAGCGGCATTTCAGCGTTGAAGGCGGATGTCGTGCTGGAGGAGCATGGACATGAACACGATGGACATGAACACGGGCATCATCATGACCACCACCATGATCATGATCATCATCACCATGACCACCACCATCACCATCATGAACATGATCACAACCACGATCACGGTCATGATCACGGCCACGGGCACCGCCACCATCATCACCATCGTACATACTCCGATATTGTGAAGTTGATCCAAGACGCCGGCTTGTCACCGAAAGCAACGGAGATCAGCCTGGCGATCTTCGAGAAGATCGGAGCCGCGGAAGCGAAGATCCACGGCATTCCGCTCGAGAAGGTTCACTTCCACGAGGTCGGCGCCGTCGATTCCATCGTCGACATCGTCGGTGTGGCGCTGGCCATCGACAATCTGAATCCGGACCGCATCTTGTCATCGCCTGTACCGCTCGGCAGCGGCACGATCCGCATCGACCACGGTCTGTATCCCGTTCCCGCTCCGGCGACGCTCGAGGTGATGCGCGGCTTGCCCATCGCCGCATCGCCGCACGCGGTTGAGCTGACGACACCGACCGGCGCCGGCATCATCGCCGCGCTCGTCGACGAATTCAGCTCCGCCCTGCCGCCGATTACGATCGAGTCTATCGGCTACGGCGCAGGCACACGGGATTTGCCGAAGCAGCCGAATGTCCTTCGCACCGTACTTGGCATTACCGAGCAGCATCTTACGATTTGGCCGGCGTCGGCCGTACAGCCCATTCCGGCGGAGGATCATCACCATCACCACCAGCATCACCATAGCGAGCAATAAACGAAAAGGCACATACCAGCGAGGCCTATGCGGCCGGAACACGGCCGCATGCGGTCTTGCTTTTTTACGGGAGGAGAACCTGCACCATGCAAAACCTGCATAACGCCGTATGGCTTTACTTGGGGAAAGAAGCAAGAAACGCAGAAGAAATTCATGATTTCACCGAATGGTGCGAACGCAACCAAGTGCAAACCGTCCTCGTTCACCTTCAGCTTTCGGGCGGCCATTCCGATCAAACCAAAGCACAAGTACAACAAATCATTGACGCCTGTTCGCCGCGCGGAATCGACGTTCACGGCATGGTCTCCTCGCTTCAAGCGCGGTCGGCGGACCGGAGTACCCTGCTCTTCCAAGACCGCAGCTATTACTGCGTGGATGCCCACGGCATCTCCCTGTGGGACGAGCCGATCCCAGGGAACCTCTATGTTTATGATCCGCGGCATCCGGAGGTCGTTCAAGAAATATCGGAGCGGTGTGCCCAGCTTATTAGAGACTTCCCGGACTTGCGCGGCATTCACTTGGATTTCGTGCGCTATTTCCAATATGAGAGCAAGCTCGTCATCGACACGAAGGACGGCGGATTCTGGATCGGCAAACCGATCGCCGGACAACCGCTCAAGCTTGGGGCGGCCGACGGAAGTGTAACCACCTATTTCGTGGAGAGCGAAAGCAAGAAATACAATGACCCTCCGATCGGCAATCAAGTGACGCTTGTCCGCTCACACCGGTATTGCTTCTGCCCCGACTGCTTGAAGGATTTCGAACGCCAAAGCGGCATCAGCATTCCGGAGACATCGAACGAAACCGCTCAAATTTCCGCGTGGATCCTCGATCGCCATCCGAAGGAATGGGCCGATTACCGCTCGTCCGTCATTACGAATCTCGTGAGCTCGATCCGCCGCGCAGTCCGTGCGGTTCAGAAGGATAAGCAGTTATCCGCCGCAGTCTGGTACAACGCGCCATACGGCAATGAGCTGCGCGGCGAGCCGCTTGACCCGGAGAGCGCATATGAAGCCTTCGGGCAAGCTTGGTGGCAATGGGCGGCGGAAGATCTCGTCGATTTCGTATGTCCGATGGACTATTGGTTAAAGCCTGAAAGCTATGGGCAGGTCGTGAAGGACCAAGTCCGTAAGGCGGACGGCAATATTCCGGTATACGCCGGCATTCTTCGCGGCCCGGAATACGAGATTGATGCGGAGACCTTCGCGCATTATCAGCATAGCGCCGCTGAAGCGGGAGCGCGAGGCATTTGCTTCTTCCACTACGGATCCTGGAAAAATCTAACGTAACGGCAACATTCCCAGGCCCCCCTTCGTCTGTAACTATGGAACTGTTTACCATTTCCTGATGCATGAAGGGGGACGAGAAAAATATGAGAAAAGTCGTCATTGCCGCACTCATTGCAGTCCTTGGACTTACCGGCTGTACGTCCGGGAACAGCGCTTCTTCACCCGCCGCAAGCAACGCCGCAACGCAGGAAACCGCCGCCGCCGGAAGCGCGAGCACCGCTTCGGACCGGGCGCCCATGCCTCCGTCACTGCCGCTGCCGCCGAGGTACGCGAATCCGAACGGCGAGCCCTTCGATTCGATGTACTTCGAGCATGCGGGCACGAATCCTTTCATCTCCACAGAGGATGACGTCCTTTCGACGTTTGCCCTCGATGTGGACACCGGCTCGTACGCCATCGCACGCAACTATTTCGCGAACGGCGCGGTCCCGCCGAAGGATGCCATTCGTGTCGAAGAGTTTATCAACTACTTCGCTCCAAGCTATCCGGCGCCTTCGAACGGGCAAACCTTCAGCATTTATTCCGACGGAGGACCGTCGCCGTTCGGAGAAGGCTATCATCTGCTTCGCGTCGGCTTGAAAGGCAAAGTCATCCCGGATGAGGAACGGCTTCCGGCAAATTTGACGTTCGCGATCGACCTCTCCGGTTCGATGGCGCGCGACAATCGGATCGGCCTTGTGAAGCAGAGCCTCAACCTTCTTGTCGACAGCTTGAAACCTAGTGACCAAATCGCCATCGTCGGCTACGGTACAGGCGCCGAAATAATTCTGGAGCCTGTTTCCCTGGAAGAAGCCGATAAGATCAAGAAGACGATCGACGGATTGAAGACAAGCGGCTCCACTTATGCGGAACAAGGATTAAAGCTCGCATACGAGCTTGCCGAACGCCAGCTTGACACGAGCGCGATCAACCGCGTCATCCTGTTGTCTGACGGCGTAGCCAATCTCGGCGAGACGAGCGCGGAAGGCATACTGGAATCGATCAAAGAATACGCGGACAAAGGCATCACCTTAACGACCGTCGGCTTCGGCTTAGGCAACTACAACGATGTGCTGATGGAGCAGCTCGCCAATCAAGGAGACGGCGTATATGCCTATGTTGATTCCTTCACCGAAGCTCGCCGTCTGTTCAACGAAGATCTGGCAGGAACCCTGCAGACGATTGCGAGAGACGCGAGAATCCAAGTTGAATTCAATCCGGAAACCGTAGACCGCTACCGGCTGATTGGATACGAGAATCGCGATATGGATGACGAGGATTTCCGCAATGACGAGAAGGATGCGGGTGAAGTCGGAGCGGGACATACCGTAACAGCGTTATACGAGGTAAAAATAAAGGAAGACGGTGATTTATACAATATCGCAACGGCCACGATCCGTTACATGGACGAAGCGACACAGGAATTTAAAGAACAATCCGCTAAGCTTCGCGTATCTGAGGAGCTCTCCGGGGAGCTGCAGTTTCTGGCCGCCGTGGCGGAATACGCGGAAATCTTGAGAGACAGCTATTGGGCGAAGGACGGCTCGATGGCGGATGTGCTTAAGCTTGCCGAACAGACCGCCGCGGGAGAGAAAGAGCAGCAATTCGTAACCATGATCAAAGACACCATTGCATTACTCGGAAATAAATAATGGAAACCGGGGGACCGCGGCACTTGCTCTAGCAGCGGTCCCTTTCGTATGCCCGGCGCACCTCGTCATATACCGTCTTTAGCGGCACCCCGTGCGTTTCCGCAATCTCGGCACATTCCCGGTATTCCGGCGCATATTGCACCTCTTCCCCGCCCAAATATCCAATTTTGACGGATACTTCGCCCCAAGTCGTGCCTACCTTCACGATCTTCCGGCTCAAGCGGTGCACGGACGCGGCGATGCGGCGGATGCCGAGCGTCGTCGTCTCCCGGAAAATAATGCGTTCCATCTCCTCCACCGCCGTTTCTCCCGCCAGCACATTCAGCATGACGCCGGGGCGGCCCTTCTTCATAATAATTGGGACCCAATAGACATCATTCGCGCCCGCTGCAAACAACCGATCCGCCACATAGCTCGTCCATTCCGGATTCATGTCATCCAAATTCGCCTGCAGCAGCACCATCTGATCATCGACATGCTCGAAAGCATGGGCCGCGTCGAACATTTTCCATCCGCTCCTCTTTTTTGCCTTGAACGAAACATCATTTTCGAAAACTTGCGCACATTAAAAATATACTTTAATCGCAGAAAAAGGCAACGCACATGGGAGGACAAGCGATGAATCAGCGTAAGAAATACATAGTTTGCCTGCTAAGCGCAGCATTGCTTATGAATTTGTTCACGCCCGCGGCATGGGGCGCATCCGCTGTCATTAACAGCGACAAACGCGCATCCGAATCCGCCAAGAAAGCGCGTCAAGAGATGTTAGATACATTCCAAGAACGCCGGAATCTGTATGACAGTATCAGCGCGGTCACGGGCATTCCGTGGTACGATCTGGCGGCCATCGATCAATACGAGCGGACGCTCAGCATCGCCAGACCGAAAACCCGCCCGTTGCGCGAAGGTCTCGTCTCCATTTATGTCACAGAGCATCAATGGGTCGGATTTCTGAATCCGAATTTGCAGGACACCAATACAAGCTCGATTCAATTTTTCGGCGGCTTCGGGCGGGACGGGGACGGGGACGGGAAGGCGGACCGCGCGAGCGACGCGGATATGCTCTACAGCATGGCCTCCTTCATCCTCAAATACGGAACGGCGCCGGGGGATTTCGACATCGCGATGTGGGAGTATTACCATAACGATCGAAGCGTCAAGAGAATTAAGCAGTTCGCACAAATTTACCGCACCTTCGGCACGCTCGATCTGCATCAGCATGTGTTCATCCTTCCGCTTGGAGGAGATTACTCCTATCGCAGCACTTGGGGAGCGGCGCGCAGCTATGGCGGCTACCGTATTCATGAGGGAACGGATTTGTTCGCGCATTACGGCATGCCGGTCCGCAGCGCGACATACGGCATTATCGAGGTGATGGGGTGGAACCGTTATGGGGGATGGCGAGTCGGGATCCGCGATCTCAATAATGTGTATCACTACTTCGCGCATCTTTCCGGATTTAATAAGCAATTCAAGGAAGGCGACGTGGTCAAGCCCGGGGACGTCATCGGCTGGGTCGGCAGCTCCGGCTACGGAAAGCCCGGAACGCAGGGCAAGTTTCCGCCGCACCTGCATTACGGGCTCTATCGGGACAACGGGTTGACGGAGTGGTCCTTCGATCCGTATCCGCATCTGCGCAAATGGGAGCGGGAAGAAAGAAAGCGGCGACGCTCCGGACGTTAAGGCAACCCCGGCGAAGGCGCGGGCAGGGCAACAGGAGGCAGTTCCGTGTTCATTTCACTCCCTTCGCCGGCGGCAGCCCCCGGCGCATTGTAGGAATTCCCCTTCGCGTCGAAATAATACATGGGCACGTCGCCTTTCACGAGGATGTAGGAGATCGGAATTTCCGTCGTTACGATCTCTTTATCCGTTTCGAATGGGATATAGATCATCACTTCCGAAGTAATGCGGATGAAGATCGTGACGAGCACCATATTGATGCCGGCGTCCTCTCGCCTCGTGCCTAATTCTACCTTAGGCGCACCCGCCGATTCGAACCGGATCGGAATACTCGGTCCGAAGGTGGAGAGAAGGGCGCTGTTAAACGCTTGCCCCATCGGCACATGCTCCGTGATATGGACATGCCGGTCTAACGTCTCTTGCACAATCCGGACGACCTGGGACGTAATCTTCATATGCTCCGAATAATTCAACATGAATCCGGTCACGTCGCCGTGATCATTCGTCCGCCAATTAATCAGATGCTCCAGCTCCCCTTCGTTGGTCACTTGGTTGGCGATCGCTTGGTTAATGGCGTCCGTGGCGATCTGCGCTACGCGCATTTGCGCGACATGCAGAATCGGCCCCTTCAGGTTTCGATCAATGAAGATGGAAGTCTGAAGCACAACGACCATCATCATGATGATGGTGATAAAGAAAATCGACTTGCGGCTGATCGGCTTCCTGGCATTGCTTCGAAATCGGCGTCTTCGCATCGACTGATCCCCTTTCGCATCGAAGCGGTCCGTCCTTGTCATATATATGAGACAGGGCGGGGAATCATACGAAATCAGCTTGATATTGTTCTAATCCCCGTCTCCCTTCCGTATCATGAAAGAAAATCGACTTACGGAGGGTGAGTCATGCAATTTTATTACGGGAATCAGATGACGCTTAGGATCTTAGACGAAGTGGAGTTTTGGAAGCATCAAGAAGAGGAGCATACGGTAGTCATCCGCGAGCTGGTGTCCGGATTGGAGGAGCCGTTCGTGAAGGCCTTGGAGGAATGGGAGCAAGTATTAGCGGATACACATCAGACGTCCGTCCGTTTCATTGAGTCCGTCATCCGGTCCGGCAATCTGATCGCCCCCTCGCTCCATCAAGAGGTGATGAATTTAGTCAAGTACTCCTTAGATCAAAGCTTACAATTTATCCGATTCTGTCAGCATCTGAAGGATGCAAGCGTCCCGGTAAAAAATAATCCGACGGCGATCACCGTAATAAACCACATCATTCGCGAATCCGAATATTTCGTCGGCATCTCGCAAACGTTACTATACTCATAGTCCTCCGCTGCCGACGGCGTACCCGGCGAATGCCGCCGCCACTCCGACGGTGTACATACTTGCGATATAAGCAACAGCGAGCCCGGCTTTTCCCGCGCGAAGCAGCTCAATGCTGTCCATCTTGAAGGTCGAGAATGTCGTAAACGCCCCCATAAAGCCCGTACCCAGCAGCAGTACATAGATATCTTGCAGGCCGCTTGCCGCGATCCATCCAAGCAGGAACGAGCCGGCAATATTTACGAACCAGGTAGCCAGCGGCATCCCCTTCGGCCAATACACCGAGAACATTCGGCTGATACTGTAACGGGCGACCGCGCCGGCAAATCCCCCGATTGCAACCATAAGGCTGTTCTCAATCATTCGGAACGGCCTCCTTTCTTCAACGCCAAGCTTGTCCCGAGCCACGCGAGTCCTAACCCGCCCCATAAGCTCAGCAGCACGTACGAGATCCCCGAAAGCCACAGACCGTTCCGCAATAATTCCACCGTTTCCACGCTGAATGCAGAGAAGGTTGTAAACGAGCCGATCAACCCGGTTCCGATGCCTTTCACGATATATGGGGAAATGTTCCCTTTGTTCGAGGTCTGCCGCAAAAACCATCCTAACGCGAAGCAGCCCAGGAAATTTACAAGTAACGTTCCAAACGGGAAGGTGGAAGGCCATAACGTATGGATAAAATGATCCGCATAATACCGCAGCAGCGCACCAACCACACCGCCGATCCCAACGACGATATATATCATGTTCAAGTCGACTCCAACTCTGTATTGCTCTCTATTATACAATATTACGAAAGGCTGCGGATCCACCGCAGCCTTCAACCGGCTATCCCATCAGTCGATGGTACAAGCTCTTTGCCTCCGCAGGATCGGACGTGCCGTGGACGAGCACCCGCCCGTCCCGGAAGAACACCATCCGGTGCTTGCCTGTTGTATAGCTTATCAGGTAAGGATTGATTTCCACCGCGCCGTCCAGAGTGTACAGCCGCTTCGCCAGCCGCGCAAGATCCCACTCCTGCCTCCGCGGAGGCCGAATTTGCACGGTGTCTCTCCCGCACAGGACGGCGGTCTGCGTGGCGCGGTCGCGGGATAAATGCGGATACACGGCCTGTTCGCCGCAGGATGGACAATCCGTCTTCTTCATCTGTTCTACGCGAAGGGCGGAGAACTGATTCGTCCACACATCGAAGGAAACGAGCCGGTTGCCCAACGCGTCATGATTTCCGGTCAACCACTTCAACGCTTCCGCTGTCTGATGCGCCACCACCATATGTACCGCCGGAGCGATAATTCCAACCGTGTCGCAGGTAGCCCCGCCGATCGGAATGTCTTCCAGCAAGCAGCGCAAGCACGGGGTTTGCCCAGGAACAATCATAAAGCTCAAACCGTAGCTTCCGGCGCAAGCGCCATAAATCCAAGGAACCCCGATTTTCTGTGAAACGTCGTTGATGATATAACGGGTCTCGAAATTGTCCGTCGCATCAATGATCAGATCGGTGTCCGCGGCCAGCTGCTCGAGCTCATACGCGGTAGCATCCGCGATATGCGCATCAACTGTGACTTCGGAATTAATCTCGGAGAGGCGCTGCTTGAGGGCAACCGCCTTCGGCAGCCGGCGCTCCGCATCCTCCTCGGTATAAAGCAGCTGCCGCTGTAAATTGCTGAACTCCACATAATCCCGATCGACGATGATCAGCCGGCCGACGCCGGCGCGCGCCAATATTTCCGCGTTCCCCGTGCCCAGGGCGCCTGCGCCCACGATCAAAACCCGCTTCTTCATCAATTGGGATTGTCCGTCCGCGCCAATGGGCGTAAACCGGATTTGCCTGGAATATCGTTCCCGTATAGATTCCTGCATGCTATTCATCCACTCCTGCGTCGATATACGGCATGGTCCAACGGGCCGATTCCCCGGCCGGCCAAGCCGCCTGCCGCCGATTCGATAGCGGCATATACGTACCGCTTGGCTTCCTGAACGGCATCCGACAGCTCTCTGCCATACGCCAAGCCGCATGCGATGGCGGATGACAGCGTGCATCCGGTGCCGTGGGTATGGACGGATGCGGATTTCGGCGTCCGGAACGTCCTCACATTGCGACCGTCGTAGAGCAAATCAACGGCCTCTTCGTGTTCCCGGTGCCCCCCTTTCACCAGCACCGCCTTCGGACCGAAGCGGTGGATTTCACGAGCCGCTGTCTCCATCTGTTCTAAGGAAACAATCTCACTCATTCCAGTCAATGCGCAAGCCTCCGGAATATTAGGCGTCACGAGCGCCGCAAGCGGAAACAGCTTCTCCTTCAATACCCCGACGGCCTCTTGCCGCAGTAACGGAGCGCCGCCTTTGGCCACCATCACCGGATCGACCACCACATTCCGCACGTTGTATTCCGCGAGAATCGCCGCCGCACAGCATATATTTTCCCGATGCCCAAGCATCCCGATTTTGACGGCGTCCGCCCCGATATCGTCCAGCACGGCCCTGAGCTGCGCCTCCACCGCCTCCGCCGGAATCGGATTCACCCCATGCACGCCCAACGTATTCTGCGCGGTAACAGCGGTCACGACACTCGTTCCGAACACGAGAAACTCCTGAAACGTCTTCAAATCCGCTTGGATCCCCGCACCGCCGCCCGAATCGGATCCGGCGACCGTCAGTACCTTCGGAATGTTCATGACAACCCCACCCCTTCCCTCAAGTAAAGCGTCTCGGATCGAATGCCCCCAAGTAAGAGGATGCTTCGCGCCCTTCCGCCCAATCTCCGACAAGGCGGGCGGTGATCGGACTCAGCAATATGCCGTTGCGGTAATGGCCGAACGCGCAAATCACACGCTCTGCACCCGCCAGGGGCCCAAGGAACGGGAAGCCGTCTTGCGTAGCCGGCCTTAGCCCTGCCCAAGCATGGCCCGTTTCCCGCTCCCGCAACGCCGGAATCAGCTGCCGGCTCCAGCGCTTCAGCCGGTTTATGCCCGTATCGGTAACCGACGTGTCAAAACCGGCCACGTCCTCCGAAGCGCCGCATACGAGCGAGCCGTTCCTCTTGCCAACGACATACCCTTGGCTTGAAAAGATCATGTGCCGGACTTCCCCATACGCCGACGGGTATGTACAAATTTGCCCCCGAATCGGGTACACCGGCCAGCGCACACCGAACCGCTCCTGCCAATCGGCCGACCACGCGCCAGTGCATAGGACGAGCCGTTCGCCGCTTAAGCACGGAAGGCCGCTCCCTTCCAGGACGATGCCCTGCTCCCATTCCTTCAAGCTCAGCTCGCCGGCCTCCTCGATGATGACGACACCGGAACGCCTGCAGGCCTCTTCCAGCGCCCGAACATAAGAAGGAGCGTAAAGATGGGCTTCCTCCGGGTAATAGATGCCGCCGATGACATCGCTTGCCAATACCGGCTCCATCCTGCGCAGCGCTTGTGCGTCCACCCACTCCGCCTTGACTCCCGAAGCTCTCTGCCATTCGATGCGGCGCATCATCGGCTGCACATCCGCGTCATGATATACGACATTCAAGGAGCCCGTTCTCGTAAATTCCGGATCGATCGAAGCGCAGTCCTTCATTCGCTCCAACCACTCTTCATACACACCCAAGCTTTCGCGGCACAACCGATCAAATGCATCCGGCTGCTCCGTGTTTTCCGAGTAAGGCGCGAGCATCCCCGCCGCAGCCCCGGAAGCTTGACCGCCGCACCGCCCCTTCTCCATAACAGCCACAGAATAACCGCGCCATCGGCATTCCAGCGCGCAAGCTAAACCGATAACTCCGCCTCCCGCAACGATGATGTCAAATGGTCTCATCGCTCACCTGCCGGGTAACTCGGGAGATCAGCGATTCATACCCGCTGCTTGCCGATGCGTATTTTTTCTTGGGGATGCGGCCGGACTCGTAAGCCTCCCGCCCCGCCTCTACCGCGAGCTTGAAAGCTCTCGCCATGGCAACCGGATCCCTCGCCTTCGCGATCGCGGTATTCACAAGCACCGCGGCCGCTCCCAGCTCCATTGCCTGCACCGCGTCGCTGGGCGTGCCGATCCCCGCGTCCACAATCACCGGCACGTTCGCCCGCTCCACGATCCGCTCAAGATTGTACGGGTTCAATATCCCCAACCCGGTGCCGATCGGTGAGCCGCCCGGCATGACCGCCGCCGCTCCGGCTTCTTCCAAGTGCTTGCACAAGACGGGATCGTCGGAGGTGTACGGAAGGACCACGAAGCCTTCCTTCGCCAACCGCTCCGTCGCGCGCAGCGTCTCCAGCGGATCCGGAAGCAGTGTTTCATCCGCCACACTAATTTCCACCTTGATCCAATTGCCAACGCCCGCCGCCTTCGCCAGCTTCGCAATCCTGACCGCCTCATCCGCTGTGCGCGCGCCGGACGTATTCGGCAAGAAGATCGCGCGGCCGGTATCAACATGCTGCAGCACCGTATCTTCACCGACCGCATCCAGTTGAACCCGCCGCACCGCAAACGTCAGCACCTCGGCTTCCGCCGCGGCAATCGCTTGCTTCAGCACTTGCGGATTCGGAAACCGTCCCGTGCCCAAGAACAACCGTGAATTCAGCGTGTGTCCCCCAATGGTATATGGCTTCATCCCGCATTACCCCCCGCCCACAAAATGTACAATTTCCAGAACGGTCCCGTCCGCAACCGGCGTCGTCTCCCACAGCTCTGAATCCACAATGATCCCGTTCGCCTCTACAACGACCCGCTTGCGCTCCATGCCGTAATGCATGAGAACATCCGCAACCGTGCGAACCTCAAGCTGCGCCCATACTCCATTGACTTTAATCCGCATGTGCACCGCCCTCCGCAAACTGTTTCATTTTCCGCAAAAAGGCTTCGCAAGTCCCCTTCACATCCCTGCTTCCGACAATTTCGCTCACCGCGCAGATGCGGGTCGCTCCGGCGGAAAGCACCTCGTCCACGTTATGCAGCTTTATTCCGCCGATCGCAACGAAGGGGATGCGGATTTCGGCAGCGGCTTGCCGCACATAGCTCACAGACACCGGATTGACGACATCCGCCTTCGTCTTCGTCGGGAAGACCGGTCCGACTCCGATATAGTCAGCGCCGCCGCGTTCCGCTTCTCTCGCTTCTTCGATGCTGTGCGTAGAGATGCCGATGATTCGGTTATGCCCCATAATGCGTCTCGCTTCCGCGAGCGGCAGATCGTCTTGGCCCAGATGAACGCCGTCCGCCTCCGCCGCTAACGCAACATCGATATGGTCGTTCACGATGAAGAGCGCCCCGTACTTCTTCGTCAGGGCCCGCAGCGCCTTCGCTTTGCGAAGTATTTCCCTCTTCGTTCCCGTTTTGTTCCGAAGCTGAATGACATCCGCGCCGCCTTGCAGCGCTTCCTCCATGACCGTAAGCAGATCGCGTCCGGGATGAAACCGTTCGTCGGTAATGACGTACAAACGAAACTCAACCATAGATGACGCCCCCTTGCGACAAGAATTCCTCCGACTTCGCCTTCATGCCTTCTTCTATCGCTTCCTGTGTGTCCATTCCTTTGGCCGCGGCGTATTCCCGGATATCCTGCGTGATGCGCATGCTGCAAAACTTCGGACCGCACATGGAGCAGAAATGGGCTGTTTTCGCTCCTTCGGCGGGCAGCGTCTCGTCGTGGTACTCCATCGCTCTCTCAGGGTCGAGCGACAGATGGAACTGATCGCGCCAGCGGAACTCGAAGCGGGCTTTCGATAGCGCGTCGTCCCGCTTGCGGGCGCCGGGATGCCCCTTGGCAAGATCCGCGGCATGCGCGGCGATCTTGTAGGCGATGACCCCTTCACGCACGTCATCCTTATTCGGGAGCCCGAGATGTTCCTTCGGCGTCACATAACATAGCATCGCCGTCCCGAACCAGCCGATCATCGCCGCGCCGATCGCGGACGTAATGTGGTCGTAACCCGGCGCAATATCCGTCGTCAGCGGTCCTAACGTATAGAACGGCGCTTCATCGCAAATCTCCATCTGTTTATCCACATTCTCTTTAATAAGGTGCATAGGCACATGCCCCGGACCTTCAATCATCACCTGCACATCATGCTTGCGCGCAATTTTCGTCAACTCGCCCAGCGTTTCCAGCTCGGCGAACTGCGCTTCGTCGTTCGCGTCGGCGATGCTGCCCGGACGCAGCCCGTCACCCAAGGAGAAAGACACGTCATAAGCCTTCATAATTTCGCAGATTTCCTCAAAGTGCGTGTACAGGAAGTTTTCCTTGTGGTGCGCCAAGCACCATGCCGCCATGATGGAGCCGCCGCGGGACACGATGCCGGTCACCCGTTTGGCGGTCAGCGGAATGTATCGGAGCAGCACCCCGGCATGAATCGTAAAATAATCGACGCCCTGCTCGGCTTGCTCAATGAGCGTGTCCCTGTAGATCTCCCAAGTGAGCTCCTCCGCTTTGCCGTTCACCTTCTCTAATGCCTGATAGATCGGGACGGTTCCGACCGGTACGGGAGAATTCCGAATAATCCATTCACGCGTCGTATGGATGTTCTTACCGGTGGAAAGATCCATAATCGTATCGGCTCCCCAACGGATCGCCCACGTCATCTTCTCCACTTCTTCCGCGATGGAGGACGTTACTGCCGAATTGCCGATATTCGCGTTAATTTTCACATGAAAGTTTCTTCCAATGATCATCGGCTCGCATTCCGGATGATTGATGTTCGCGGGAATGATCGCCCGGCCTTCCGCCACTTCCTTCCGAACAAATTCGGGATCTACCTGCTCCCGGATCGCGATAAACTCCATCTCCGGTGTAATGATTCCTTGCATCGCATAATGCATCTGCGTTACGTTGCGGCCCGGCTTTGCGCGGAGCGGCTTACGGCGCAGTCCGGGCATTTCCTTCACCCGGTCCCCCTCGCCCAATCCGTTATCCTCAGGCTTGATTTCACGCCCTTCATACATCTCTGTATCGTCCCGTTCCCGAATCCATCCGGCGCGGAGCGGAGGCAACCCCTGTTCCATGTCGATCCGTTGCAGCGGATCGGTATAGGGTCCGCTTGTATCATAGAGGCGCACCGGTTCATTCTCCTCGTTGCCGAACCTGCCGGAAGAAGGGGAAAGCGCCACCTCGCGCATCGGTACCCGAATGTCCGGCCGGCTGCCTGTCACGTACACTTTCGAACTTCCTGGAATCGCCAAACCATTTTCACGCATAAAAAAGGCCTCCTTAAAAATGTTATTTTAAGGAAGCCACTAGGGGTGTATCAGAGAAGAAATCGAATCACAGACGAATCCCTGCCCCGCACCGGAACGAAAAAAACCGTTCCAGCACGGAACGGTCTCTGAATTCGCCACGAATGAACATACGAATTCACAGCCACTTTCCTACGCTGGTATGACCCAGATCAGGTTCAAAGGGATTAAAGCGTACGCCTTATCTCAGCCTCCAAGAGGCACCCCTAGTGGACTTCCAAAGCAGCTTCGCGTCTGCAAGCAACGCGAGGCATACTTTCTTTATGAAATTAGTGCCAATATAACACCCCTGCTCTGAGTTGTCAACGATCCATTCAATATTTTAAATTTGAATCATTGATGTCTTATTAGTAAACTAAAGGTATAAAAAGGAGGCGTAAGAAGTGACTGATCAGAGAGTTGATATAGAAATAGGCATTAGCACCTTCTTAGAAACAAACCCCCACCCCGTAACGGGAGAAACGGTTTCCCATGCCGAACGCATTCGCCGTTCTGTCGAAGAGATTGTGCTCGCGGACCAGGTCGGACTTGATGTATATGCGATCGGAGAACATCACCGGGACGATTACGCATCCTCCGCCCCTGCCGTCATTCTCGCGGCGGGCGCCAGCCGGACGAAGCGGATTCGGTTAAGCAGCGCGGTCACCGTGCTGTCGTCCGACGATCCGGTCCGCGTGTACCAGAGCTTCTCTACTGTTGACGCGATTTCGAACGGCAGAGCGGAAATTATGGCGGGCCGCGGCTCCTTCATCGAATCATTCCCGCTCTTCGGCTACAGCCTGAATGATTACGAGGAATTGTTCGATGAGAAGCTGGATCTCTTACTGGAGATCGTGAAGTCCGAGAAGGTGACCTGGCGCGGAGGCCATCGCCCTGCCATCAATAACCTGGGCGTTTATCCGCGCGCCGTACAAGAGCCGCTCCCGGTATGGATTGCCAGCGGCGGCACGCCGCAATCCGTTGCCCGCGCCGGGGCGCTCGGCCTTCCGTTGGCGCTGGCCATTATCGGCGGGATGCCGGAGCGATTTGCTCCATTGGTAGACCTCTATAAAAAAATGGCGGAACGTGCCGGACACGATCCTGCCAAGCTGCAAATCGCCACTCATTCTCACGGCTTCATTGCCGATTCATCCGAGCAAGCAAGGGAAACCTTCTATCCGTACAACGCCGCACAGATGAATCGGATTGGGCGTGAACGAGGCTGGCCTCCGTTAACCAAGGAAGCTTTTCATTCCTCATGCGATTTACGGGGAGCCCTCTATGTCGGTGACCCGGAATTCGTAGCGGAGAAAATCGTCTACCTCCGCAAACATCTCGGCGTTACCCGCTTCCTGCTCCATGTGGACGTCGGCGCGATGCCTCATCGCGACTTGCTGCACGCAATCGAGCTGCTTGGCACGAAGGTCGCTCCAATGGTACGGAAGGAAATCGAACGGCTCGGGATATAACAAAGCAAGGCTGCCTGCGGGCAGCCTTGCTTTGTTATGCGGCTAATCCAAAATCATATAGGATACAATGCCGGCGAACGTCGCCGCTTTGCGGAACGTTGTCGTGACCGGCGTCCGTTCCTTGTCCTCCTGCGTGACCTTCGGTTGGAATGCGGCCGCGCCGCGGTCTTTGATGTCCGCTTCAACGCTTCGAAGGCGCTGCTCAATCCGATCCGCCGCTGCCGGGAATCGTTCCTTGATTCTCCATAAACCGAGGTAAATTTCCCAAGCGTTATTCCAGTCGCGGCACCACCAGGGGGCTTCGTTGTAATCGTTCGGACCTTCGGCCATTGCGGCTAGCATCGTATCCGCCGCCTGGACCTCAATCTCTTGCCATTGTTCCGCCAGCCCGGGCGGCAGCATTGGCAATAAGGTATGCGCGAAGGCGATAATCGTACCTTGATAGCTTACGCTGTTGCCCATGCCGACAGAGCCGTCCCAATTCTCGATATACGGCCACCAGCCCGCTTCATGCTTGCCGAACCGGTCGGCCACGTGTTTCACAATTTTCTCAGCTTGCAATGAATATTTGCGGTCCCCGGTAAGCTCGAAGGCCCTCCCCAGTGTATGTGCCGCGTAAATGTTTCCGTTTAACACATCGTGGTTCGCCGCGTTCGGATTCTTATATACGGCGCCGGGGTTTTCCTTCGCGACTTGGGTCAGCAAATAATCCGCGGAACGAACAAGCGCAAGCTTCGCATCCTCGCTTCCGGTTTCTTTATAGATATGGTACAAGGCATCCGCCGCGGCTCCGATTTCGGCAATATCGATAGTGCCGTTCTCACCCTTCTTCACGTAATAAGGCTGAGGGAAGCCTCCCTCCGGGAGCTGCCGGCCGGCAACGTTCGCGGCTAAAGCTTTAACGGTTTCTTTGCTGTTTCCGCCTGTCAGTCGGTCATATGCCAAGTAAAACGATGCAACCTCCGCCGTTGTGCAGCAGCTCGCCAGATCGCCCAGCTCTTCATCCAGCAAAGATGTGGACGTTCCGGATTCGTCTGTCCGGATCAGCCGGTCGAAGTAGGGCTTCAAGTATTCCAACGAATCCTTCCATTGCTGTTTCATGCGTGATTCCCCGATTCTATGAAATTTTAATCTTGTATACCTCTCCCGCTTCATGATATCATCATGGGGATTTATCGTAAATTACCAATCCCGTAACTGGAGGGACTCATTATGACACCTCAACGCATCACTGGCTCATGGTTCGATTTCTATCATCCAAACCCTTACGAGGGAGATACCTGGAATGCAACGACACAGCGGTTCACAGCGAACGATTGGTACTTAAAGCTGCAAGAGATGAAGGAAGCGGGCATGGATACGCTCGTCTTATTGAATGTAGCGCTGCACGGAAGGGCATTCTATCCGTCGGAAATTTGGTCCTATCGTTGGGATACGGTGTGCCCGGATCCGCTGGAGGCGGTGTTGGATGCCGGAGATCGCCTTGGCTTGACCATCTATGTAGGGAACGGATTCTATACGACCCCGATCATGGGCAGCCTGTCCATCAGCGGCGACACCTCACAGCTGCAGTATGACTTTGCGAAGGAGCTTGCGGAACGGTATGGACACCATGTATCCTTCAGCGGTTGGTATTTGCCGGTGGAAGCCGCTATTTTCACACATTTCTCCGACGAATACATCGCATACGCCAACCGGATGTCGGACTATTTGCGCAAGCTTGGCCCTGAGAAGGTGTTTATCGCCCCTTACGGCACCCGTTCCATCACCGGCGATGCGAAATTTGTGGACCAAGTTCGTTCCCTGGATGTCGACTATATCGCTTACCAAGACGAGATCGGCGTTGCCAGGACCACCTTCGAAGCCGTCGACGAAACATTCGCCCGGTTAAGAGAAGCCCACGACCGCGCAGGCAAGCCGCTCTGGTCAGATCTGGAGATTTTCCAATTTCACGGCAAGGTGCTCCATCCCGCTCCGTTCGAGCGAGTCAAGCGGCAATTCGAGATCTTGTCCAAGTACTCGGATAAAGTGCTCTGCTATCAATATTTAGGCATGATGAATAAGCCGGGAAGCCCGGTACATGCCGGAAACGAAGCATCCGTACAATTGTATAACGATTACATGGCTTTCTTCGGCGGCAAATGATCATTTTGAAGGGATATACCATGAATCCGGTATATCCCTTACTCTTTGTTTCTCGCAATGGATAGCCCCAATCCCGTGCCTCCGTCACTGCGGCGAGCGGTGTCCCCGCGAACGAAAGGTTCAAAGATGGACTGCTGCAATAATGGCGGGATGCCCACGCCGTTATCTCCGATCTCTATTAACACTTCGTTGTCTTCCTCATATAAAGTAACGCGAAGCTTCGTCCCCTCAGGATTGTACTTTAAAGCGTTAGACAAAATATTCGAGATCGCCCTGCCGATCTGCTTGGTGTCAATTTCGACCCATACCACCTTTTCCGGGAGCTGCATCTGCAGCACAAACTTTTTATCCTCGATTTCCCCATAATGTTCCGCTACGATTTTCCGCAAACATTCGTTGATGTCTTCTTTCTTTCGCACCATGACATAGTCACTCTGCTCCAGGCGGGAATAATTAAACAACTCATCTATAAGCATGACTACACGTTGGGATTTCTCGTATATCGTTTTGAGGTAGATCTGCTTTTTATGATCATCTTTCACGAGCCCGTCGGTAATCGCCCGAGCATACCCTTGAATCGTTGTCATCGGCGTTTTCAGGTCATGTGAAATATCCGCCAACATGCTTGTTTTTCCTGCCTCCAGGCGCTTCTTCTCATGCTCCGTTTTTTCCAATTGTTCAACCATATAATTAAAGGCATCGCGAAT
>Ga0182742_1002563_pt1 | contig 19827 bp, 16 predicted proteins | sample eDN5th37CBELigMG_FD_128880 | JGI IMG/M metagenome (GOLD analysis project Ga0182742, IMG submission 128880) | Enriched Miracle-Growth compost microbial communities from Emeryville, California, USA - eDNA 5th pass 37_C BE-Lig MG (version 2)... ... | reverse complement strand
GCGGGCACGGTCGCAGTGATCTGGCGTGCGCCGACGACGGCGCGCCAGCGGAACGGCCCCGTGAACGGCCCGCCGCCGGAACCCGCCGGGAGCCCGAACTCAGGGCTGATCTTGACCAGGCGATGCGAGGCGTCGCTCGGGTTGAACTGGAACTCGGTCGAGATGTAGCCCACCCAGTGGAACCCGGGCAGCGGGGCGTACTCGGCGGTGAGCGCGGCGGTGTAGCCGGGGCTGTGCGCGAAGTTCAGCCGGCCGTCGCTGTTGGGGAAGCTCTGAGGCGCTCTCGCGCCATCCGGGACGCGGAACCCGACCAGCAGTTGGCCGGAGCCGCTCAGACTGGCGGCGGTGTTCCCGTTGTCGTTCTCCAGCGTGTTCGTGCCGGGAAGACAATCCGTCTTGTCGGTCCCGCGGTCGCTGACACAGATCTCGAGGACGAGCGAGACGACACCCGGGGCACGCTGGGAGTTGCTCTGGGCCTTGATGACGACGCAGCCGCTGAAGACCCCGGCGGCGACTGCGAGCCACGCCGCGAGGGCGATCCTTCGGGTGCTTGTACCAAACAGCACGCACGTGCGACGTTACCCCCCGCGCGTCCGCGGAGTCAACGCTCAGGCGCGCGTGAGCTTCTTGTACGTGATCCGGTGCGGCCGGTCCGCGTCGGCCCCGAGCCGCGCCCGGCGGTGCTCCTCGTAGGCCTCGAAGTTGCCCTCGAACCACACCACCTGCGAGTCGCCCTCGAACGCCAGCACGTGCGTGGCGACGCGGTCCAGGAACCAGCGATCGTGGGAGATGATCACCGCGCAGCCCGGGAAGGCGAGCAGGGCCTGCTCGAGCGCGCGCAGGGTGTCGACGTCGAGGTCGTTGGTGGGCTCGTCGAGCAGCAGGACGTTGCCGCCGCGGCGCAGGAGCTTGGCGAGGTGGACGCGGTTGCGCTCGCCGCCGGAGAGGACGCCGACCTTGCGCTGCTGGTCGGAGCCCTTGAAGTTGAAGCCGGCCACGTAGGCGCGGGAGTTCATCTCGCGGTCGCCGACCTTGATGTGGTCGTAGCCCTCGGAGATCTCCTCCCAGACGGTCTTGTCCGGGTCCAGGGCGTCGCGGGACTGGTCGACGTAGGCGAGGTCGACGGACTCGCCGAGCTTGAGGGTGCCGGCGTCGGGCTTCTCCTCGCCGACGATCATGCGGAAGAGCGTGGTCTTGCCGGCGCCGTTGGGGCCGATCACGCCGACGATGCCGGCGGGCGGGAGCGAGAAGGAGAGGTCCTCGATCAGGAGCTTGTCGCCGAAGCCCTTGCGCAGGTTGGTGGCCTCGATCACGGTCGAGCCGAGGCGCTGGCCGGCGGGGATGTGGATCTGGACGTCCTCGAGCTTGGCGTTGCGCTCCTCGGCGAGCAGGGCCTCGTAGCGGTTGAGGCGGGCGCGGGACTTGGTGCGGCGGCCCTTGGGGTTGGTGCGCACCCACTCGAGCTCCTGCTTGATGGTGCGCTGGCGGGCGCTCTCGACCTTCTCCTCCTGCTCGAGCCGCTTCTCCTTCTGCTCGAGCCAGCTGGAGTAGTTGCCCTTGAAGGGGATGCCGTGGCCGCGGTCGAGCTCGAGGATCCAGCCGGCGACGTTGTCGAGGAAGTAGCGATCGTGGGTGACGGCGACGATCGTGCCCTTGTAGTCGGCGAGGTGCTGCTCGAGCCAGGCGACGGACTCGGCGTCGAGGTGGTTGGTGGGCTCGTCGAGCAGCAGCAGGTCGGGCTTGGAGAGCAGCAGGCGGGCGAGCGCGACGCGGCGCTTCTCGCCGCCGCTCAGCGAGGTCACGGGCGTGTCGCCGGGCGGGCAGCGCAGCGCGTCCATGGCCTGGTCGAGCATCTGGTCGAGCTCCCAGGCGCCGGCGGCGTCGATCTCGTCCTGCAGGCGGGCGAACTCGCCCGCGGTCTCCTCGGAGTAGTTCATCGAGAGCTCGTTGAAGCGGTCCAGGAGGTCGCGCAGGGGGCGGACGCCGTCCTCGACGTTGCCGCGCACGTCCTTGCTCTCGTCGAGGTGCGGCTCCTGCTCGAGCAGCCCGACGGTGGCGCCGGGCGCGAGCTGGGCCTCGCCGCGGTAGTCCTTGTCCTTGCCGGCCATGATCCGCAGCAGCGTGGACTTGCCGGTCCCGTTGAGACCGAGCACGCCGATCTTGGCGCCGGGATAGAAGCTGAGCGAGATGTCCTTCAACACCGTCTTGTCCGGCGGATGGACCCGGCTCAGCTTGTACATCGTGTAGATGTATTGGCTCGACATCGGTCCAGGCAGCATAGAAACCCGACCGAGTGGCGAACCGGAAGGCCTCAAGCTTGTACTTCCGGCGGGTACAAACCCCGCAACGAGCGTCGATCATGGACGCCCATGCGGCCCCTGATCGGCGTCACGACCTCGGAGATGCGCCCGTCGAAGATGGCGACCACGCGCCGGCACGGGGAGCCCGCGCACCCCGAGATGGCGCTGGGCATGACCTACCTGCGCGCGCTGGACGCCGCGGGCGCGATCCCGGTCGTGCTGCCGCCGACGGGCACGGACCACATCGCTTCGCTGCTGGACCGCCTGGACGGCGTCTGCCTCTCGGGCGGACCGGACCTCGACCCGGCGGCCTACGGCGCGCACACGCGCCACGCCGAGCTCGGCCCGACCGAGCCCAGCCTGGACGCGTTCGAGCTGAGCCTGGTCAAGCTCGCGCTCGCCCGCAAGCTCCCGATCCTGGCCATCTGCCGCGGCGCGCAGGCGCTCAACGTGGCCTGCGGCGGCACGCTGCACCAGCACCTGCCCGGCCACCGGCAGAGCGAGCCGGGGACGACGCCCACGCACGAGGTCACGGTCGAGCCCGGCAGCCGCCTGCACCGGATCGTCCGCAAGCGCACGCTGCAGGTCAACTCCTTCCACCACCAGGCGGTCGACGTCCTCGGCGAGGGCCTGACCGTCGTCGCCCGCGCGAGCGACGGCACGATCGAGGGCATCGAGGGGCCCGGCTTCACCGTCGGCGTCCAGTGGCACGCGGAGACGCTGCCGGCGCACTCGAGCCTCTTCGAGGCGCTGGTTACGGCGGCTTCCCGTACTGAACTGCTCGCGGCCGCGTGACACCCTGGGCGGCGTGTCCGCCCTCACGCTGCGCGGCGTCGTCAAGCGCTTCGGCGCGCTGACCGCCGTCGACCATCTCGACCTCGACGTGCCCGAGGGCACCTGCGTCGGCCTGCTCGGCCCGAACGGCGCGGGCAAGTCCACGACGATGCGCATGCTCACGGCGCAGGCGATCCCCGACGAGGGCTCGATCGAGATCCTCGGCTTCAAGCTGCCCAAGGAGTCCAAGGCCGCCCGCGCCCAGTGCGGCGTGGTGCCGCAGCTGGACAACCTCGACATCACGCTCACCGTCGAGCAGAACCTGCTCGTGTTCGCGTACCTGTACCGGATCGACCGCGCGCACCGGAAGGCCGCGATCGAGCGCGCGCTGGAGATCGCCAATCTCTCCGACCGCCGCGACACCAAGGTCGACAAGCTCAGCGGCGGGATGCGCCGGCGGCTGCTGATCGCGCGCGGGCTCGTGCACCAGCCGCGCCTCGTGCTGCTCGACGAGCCGACGGTCGGCCTGGACCCGCAGGTCCGCCAGGAGCTGTGGGCGCTGATCGACCGGCTGCGCTCGGAGGGCACGAGCATCCTGATGTCGACGCACTACATCGAGGAGGCCGAGCGCCTCTGCGACACGGTGACGATCATGTCCCACGGCAAGGCGGTCGCGAGCGGCCCGCCGCGCCAGCTGGTGACCGAGCACGCGGGCGCGGAGGCGATCGAGGTCTACGGCCCGCCGGCCAAGCTGGCCGAGGTCGAGCGCAGCTCGCGCGAGGCGGGCCTGAAGACGCGCCGCACGGGCACGAGCGTGTCCGTGCTGGGCGTCAACGGCGACGGCCCGGACGGCGAGCGCCGCCCGACCAACCTCGAGGACGTGTTCGTGCTGCTGACGGGCGAGGAGATCGCGTGAACCAGCGCATCGGCCGGCTCGAGCGCCCCGCCCTGATGGGCGTGCTGGTCCGCGAGATCATCAACTTCTCGAGCTTCTGGCGCTCGAGCACGTTCAGCGCGACCGTCGAGCCGACGGTCTACCTGCTGGCGTTCGGGTTCGGCTTCGGGGCGCTGGTCTCGGAAGTCGGCGGCTTCGACTACATCGACTACATCGGCACGGGCACGGTCGCGACCGCGGTGCTGTTCTCCAGCGCGTTCCCGAGCATGTTCGGGACGTTCGTCAAATACAAGTTCCAGCGCACCTACGACGCGATCCTGGCGGCCCCCGTCGACACGGAGGAGCTCGTCACCGCCGAGGCGCTGTGGATCGGCATCCGCGCCGGCACCTACGGCTGCGCGCCGATGCTCGTGGCCATGGTCTTCGGCCTGGACCCGAGCTGGGGGATGCTCGTGGTGCCGTTCCTGGGCTTCATCGCCGGCTTCGGCTGGGCCGGCTTCGGCATGGCCGTCGCCGCGCGGATGAACTCGATCGACAACTTCAGCTACGTCATCAGCGCCGTGCTGACGCCGCTGTTCCTGGTCGCCGGCACGTTCTTCCCGATCGACGGCCTGCCCGACTGGGCGCAGGTCGCGGCCCAGGCCAACCCGCTGTATCACCTGGTCGAGCTCGTCCGCCACGCGGTCTTCGGCTTCGAGCCCGGAGCGGACGTGATCCACCTCGCCTTCCTGGTCGCCTTCGGCCTGCTCACGTGGCGGCTGGCGATCACCTGGATGCAGAAGCGCCTAGTGGACTAACTTCCAGCCTGACGCGACCGCAAGGAGGTTGGGATGTGCCTGCCGGGAACCATGGAAGCTGTCCGCGCCAACGGCGCGACCGTCAGCCGCCGGGCCTTGCTGGCCGGCGGCGGCGCCGCCGCGCTGACCGCGCTGCTGCCCAATGACGCGCTTGCGCAGAAGAAGAAGAAGCCGCGCGGCCGGGTCGTCGACCTGACGCACACCTTCACGGCCGGCTTTCCGGTCTACACGGGCGACGAGCCGGTGCGCCGCACGCTGAAGAACTACGACCCCGACGGCTTCTACTCGCAGGAGTGGACGTTCGGGGAGCACTCGGGCACGCACATGGACGCGCCCGGGCACTTCGTCAAGGGCGGGCGCCTGACGCCGCAGCTGAAGCCGTCCGAGCTGGTGCTGCCGATCGTCGTGATCGACATCAGCTCGCGCGCCGCCCGCGACCCCGACGCCGAGGTCACGCCGGACGACCTGCGCCGCTTCGAGCGCCGCCACGGCAAGATCCCGCGCGGCGCGCTGGTGGCGATGAACTCGGGCTGGGCGCGCAAGCTCGGCACGCCCGCGTTCACGGGCCGCGACGCCTCGGGCGTCTACCACTTCCCCGGCTTCGGCGAGGACGCGATCGACATGCTGATCGCCGGGCGCCGCGCGGCGGCGATCGGGGTCGACACGCTCAGCCTCGACAACGGGCCGTCGACGTCGTTCGCCGTCCACAACAAGTGGCTGGCGGCCGACAACTACGGCCTGGAGGGCCTCGCCAACCTGCACAAGCTGCCGCCGACCGGCGCGACCGCGACCGTCGGCGTGATCCCGTGGGAGGCGGGGTCGGGCGGGCCCGCCCGGGTGCTCGCTACCTACTAGGCGGGCCGAGCACGAACGGCCCGTCGAGCACGCCGCGCACGCGGCGCTGGACCTGCAGCTCGCTCTCCAGGTCCGCGATGTGGCCGAGGTGCTCGTTCTGGCGCCCGCGCAGGACCTGGGTGGCGAACAGCCACACGAGCCGGCCGTCGAGCTGCGTCCCCGCCACGTGGCGCAGCTCGGCCTCGGCCTCCGCGGGCGACATCTGCGCCCGGTAGGAGTCGGGGGCGGTGAGCACGTCGTAGACCTCGGCCACGGCGAGGATGCGCGCGGTCATCGGGATCGCCTCGGCCGCGAGCCCGTCCGGGTAGCCGCGGCCGTCGATGCGTTCGTGGTGGGCGAGCACGGCCGCGGCGACCTCGCCCATGCCCTCCACGCGCAGCAGCAGCCGTGCGCCGTCGGCCGGGTGGCGCTCGATCAGCCGCCGCTCGGAAGGATGCAGCTCGTTGCGGCCGACCAGGATGTGATCGGGCAGCGCCTCCTTCCCCAGGTCATGCACCAGGCCGGCGGTGTGGACGATCGCCTGCTCGCGCTCGGAGAGCCCGGCGGCGCGCGCGAGCTCGTGCGCGTAGTGGGCCACGGCGGCCGCGTGGCGCGCGGCGCTCGGGTCGCGCAGCGCGAGCGTCTCCAGCAGCAGCCCGAGCATGCCCTCGTGGCGGACGTCGAGCTGGTCCGTCCGGCGCTCGATCTCCTCCGAGTGCATCTGGCCCTCGAGCAGCGCGCGCAGCAGCAGCTGGTAGACGCCGAGCGCGAGCGCGAACAGGCCGATGATCCCGGCGCCGTAGACCTCGAAGCCGTAGACGGCCATCGCGGTCATCACGGCGGAGGCGATCTCCCACGGCAGCACGGGGATGAACACCGTGCGCAGCATCTCGATCAGCGAGCCGCCGCGGAGGATCCGCGTGTGGGCGGCGATCATCAGGAAGTTGAGCGCGTTGGTGGCCAGGAAGACGCCGAAGACCGCGACCGCGTAGGCGCTGTTGGTCGCCTCGATCATCTGCAGCACGGCGCCGCCGACCAGCGGGAACGTCGTGTACGTGAGCAGGTTGTTCAGCAGGTACGTCCCCCGCACGCGCCTGCGCGTGGAGTCAACGATCGCCGAGGTAAGCCCGAGCGCCGCGGCCGGCGCGGGCCCGAGCAGCGCCATCGCCAGCACCAGGCCCGTGAACGACCCGCCGATCCGGAAGCGCTTGGCGTCGAGCACGAGGATGTCCGAGCCCAGCACGAGCAGCGCCAGCAGCCCGACGAGCGGCAGCGGCTCCCACTGCGAGGCCTCCGAGAGCGCGACCGTGGCGGCGAGCGCGACGACCAGCGCGACCCCCTGACCCGCCGCCATCGCCCGCCTGCGGGCAGCGAAGGGCAGCCCTCCGGGAGGGGTCCGGGGAGGGCTGGGGGCCGGGGCGTCGGCGCTGCCGGCGGCCCTCACCACGGAGAGCGACCACACGACCAGGCCCAACCAGACGACGAGTGCGATCCAGACGATCACAGCGAGCAACTTAGTGCGTACCCCTGTTCAAGCGCAATCAGGCCCAACCCCGAGTTACCAACACTCAGTGTTCTGGGTAGCGCGAGAGACCGGTTTCTTGTTGGGCGTAAGGTTCCGAACCGTGGGGTAACGGGCGCAACCAGCGGGGGTCAGCCCGCGTCGCAACCAACGGACCAAAGGGGGGTCATCATGGGTTGGCGCAACTAAAGGTTCCAAGCACATAACCGCCCGCCCGGCGGAGGTGTAGGGGCCGCCGGGCGGGCAGCGCAACTGGAGCGTTGTGCACATCGGTGTTACCGAGCCCTCGGTACCGTAAGAGGGTCATGCCGCAGGTGCTGGACATCGAACAGGCCGTGCTCCTCCTGGAGCTCGAACCACCGTTCGACAAGCGCGATGTGCAACTCGCCCGGCGCCGGCTCGCGAAGCAGTGGCACCCGGACATCGCGCCGCCGGGCCGTCAGCACGAGCACGAGCGGCACCTGAAGGCGGTCAACGAGGCCGCGGACCAGCTCGCGCAGCTCGCCGAGGAGTCGCGCGGCGGCAAGGTGTCCAAGAACGCCGTGAAGGTCAGCGCCGCCGCCGCGCGCAAGCGCCGCGCGGAGGAGGGCGCGCGCGCCTACGCGGAGGAGCAGCGCCGCCGCGCCGAGGCCGCCGACCGCCAGAAGCACGACCCGTTCGGCTCGCGCGTGCCCGACCACTCGGTCGTGCACCGCTACGCCCGCTGCCTCTCCTATCCCGAGTGGGGCGTCGGCACCGTCAACGGCATCTACTTCACGGGCGAGGGCGACGACGTCCAGCAGTGGGCGCGTGTGTCCTTCCAGCCCGGGATCCGCACGGTCCCGGCCGGCTCGCTGCAGTTCGTGGACTTCTCCAAGCCCGACCCGGGCGCCGAGCGCGTGCAGCGGTTCATGACCGCGGCCAAGCACGCGCTGGCCGAGGGCGACTTCCAGCTCGCCGCGCGGCGGCTCGTGTTCGCGCGCGACGCCGAGCCGGGCAATGCCGCCGTCCTGCGGCTGATGACGCTCGCGTTCTGGCAGGCCGGCGACTACAGCGCGGCCGCGCGCGCCGCGCGCGACTGGATCCGCGCCGAGTCGGAGCGCCCCGCGCCCTACCGCTACGCGGCGCGCATCTACGAGGACATGGGCGCGCTCTCGCAGGCCGTCGACGCCGCCGAGCGCGAGACCGCCGCGGCGCCCAACGACACGGGCGCGTGGGAGCGGCTCGGGCGGCTGCGGCTGCGCCGCTTCGACCGGCTCGGGGCGCGCGAGGCGCTCGAGCGCGCGCGGTCGGTCGGCGCGTCCGTCGAAGGGCTGCTGGACCTCGCGCTGGTGCTGAACCTGCTCGGCGACGTCGGCGCCGAGGTCTCGGCCTGCGAGCAGGCGACCCAGCTGGACCCGAAGTCGCCCGCGGCGTGGTCGCGCTACGCGCACGCGCTGGCCCGCACGGACCGCGTCAGCGAGTGCCTCGAAGCCTGCGAACGCACGCTGCGGCTCGTGGATGACCCGGAGGTGCGTGACCTCCGCGACCAGGTCGCCCGGCTCGCGCCGCGCGAGCTGCACGCGGCTTAGCGCCGCAGCTCGTGCTCGGGCAGCAGGAGCGCGCAGACGACGATCAGCGCGGCCAGCGGCACGATCGCCACGAACACCGCGTGCGTCGCCTCCGGCAGGCCGCCCGCGAGCCGCGCCGTCAGCAGCGCGCCGAGCCCGGCGACGGCCAGGCTCCCGCCCATCGAGCGGAAGAACTGGATCGCGGCGGTCGCGACGCCCATCTCGCTGCGCGCGATGCGGTTCTGGGTGGCGATCACGAACGTCTGGAACATCGAGCCCATCCCGAGCCCGATCACGGTCAGGTCGAGCGTGACGACGGCGCGTGAGGAATCCTCGCCCAGCAGCGCCAGCAGCACGCAGCCGGCGAGCACGAGCAGGCTGCCGACGATCGGGAACGCCTTGTAGCGGCCGGTGCGGGAGATCACCTGGCCCGAGGCGACGCTCGCGCACACCCAGCCGAGGCTGAGCGGGATCAGCACCACGCCGGACGCGGTGGCCGAGGAGCCGAGCACGCGCTGGACGAAGACCGGCACGTAGATCGTGACCCCGAACAGCACGCCGCCGATCAGCAGCGCCGCGGTGGTCGCGACCGCGAACGTGCGGTTGCGGAACAGCGCGAGCGGCAGCAGCGGCTCGCGCACGCGCCGCTCGAGCGCGCCGAACGCGGCCAGCGCGGCGACGCCGAGCGCGGCCGCGATGACCACCGGCGCCGAGTTCCACGCGTAGCTCGTCCCGCCCCACGCGCTGGCGAGCAGCACCGCGGTCACGCCCGCGGTCAGCAGCAGCGCGCCGGTGTAGTCGATCGAATGCTCGCGCGGCGCGTGCGCGATCTTCATCGTGCGCACCACCACGATCAGCGCGAACGCGCCGAGCGGCAGGTTGATCAGGAAGATCCAGCGCCACGAGGCGCTGTCGGTCAGCGTGCCGCCCAGCAGCGGCCCGGCGATCGCCGCGGTCGCCCAGACCGCGCCGATGTAGCCCTGGTAGCGGCCGCGCTCGCGGGGCGAGAAGAGGTCGGCGATCGCAGCCTGCGAGAGCGGGACCAGGCCGCCGGCGCCGAGCCCCTGCAGGCCGCGGAAGGCGATCAGCTGCCCCATCGATTGCGCGAGCCCGCAGAGCGCCGAGCCGGTCAGGAAGATCGAGATCGAGACCACGAACAGCCGCCGGCGGCCGTAGAGGTCGCTGAGCTTGCCGTACAGCGGGATCGTGACCGTCGCCGTCAGCAGGTAGGCGGTGACGACCCAGCTCAGCTGGTTGAAGCCGCCGAGGTCGTCGGCGATCTCGGGCAGCGCCGTGGCCACGATCGTCTGATCGAGCGCCGACAGCAGCGTCGCGAGCATGATCGCCGAGAAGGCGATGAAGATCTGCCGCTGTCCGGAGGGCACCGCACGCACGGTACCCCCGGGTGGACGTGTCTCACTCAACCATCCGGGCCTGCGGACGATTGCTCGGTAACAATGCGTCAGCAGCATCACAACCGCTGGGTCGGCGTCGGGCACTCTGCGGCCGCCGATCCGAGGCAGGCGGCGCGGGAGGCCACGGGCGCCGCGCTCGCGGGCCGCGAGCCCGCGCTGCTCGTGCTCCTCTCCAGCTCGCAGCGCGATTTCGCGCCGCTGCCGCGCGCCGTGCGCGAAGCCGCCGGCGGCGCCGTCCCGCTGATCGGCTGCACCACCGCGGGCGAGCTCGCGGGCACCGTCGCCGGTTCGGGGCACGTCGTGGTGATCGCGCTCGGGGGCATCGCGGTCCGGACTGCCCGCGGCCTGCTGGCCGACGGCTCGCGCGCGGCGGGCGCCGCCGCGGCGGCGGGCATCGCGGCCATCGAGGCGCCCAACCGCGCCGTGCTGCTGCTCGCCGAGGCGCTCACGGGCGAGCGCTCGGAGATCGTGCGCGGCGCGTTCAGCGTGGCCGGCGCGCTCGTCCCGCTGATCGGCGGCGGCGCGGGGGACGACCTCGCCATGCGCCAGACCCACCAGTTCTTCGACGACGACGTGCTGACGGGCGCGGTCGTCGGCGCGGCGATCGGCTCGGACGGGCCGATCGGGATCGGCATCGGCCACGGCTGGCAGCGCGTCGGCGAGCCGATGGTCGTCACCGAGTCCAGCGGCGAGCGCATCCGCCGCTTCGACGACCAGCCCGCGGCCGAACAGTTCCTGCGGCGCGTCGGCGTGGACGCCGCGCGGGCCGACGATCCGGAGGTCTGGGCGCACGCGGCGCTCATGCACCCCGTCGGCTTCCCGCGCCCCGCGGGCGACGAGGTGCGCGCGATCATGGGCGTCGACTACGAGGACCGCTCGCTGTTCTGCCCCGACGTGCCCCAGGGCACGATGGTGTGGGCGATGAAGGGCGACGCCGGCACCGTCATGGACGGCACCCGGACGGCGTGCGAGCGGGCCCTGGAGATGCTCGGCGACGCCCCGCCCGTCGGCCTGCTCGCCTTCGACTGCGCGGCGCGCCGCGCGATCCTCGGCGAGGACGGCATCCGCGCCGAGGCGGCCGCGATCGCCGAGCTGGCGCCCGGCGTCCCGGTCGGCGGCTTCTACACCTACGGCGAGATCGCCCGTGTGAGCGGCTCGCGCGGCGTCCACAACGCGACGCTGGCCGTCCTGGCGCTCGGCTGATGCTCGACGCCGGCTACGCCCCGAACCGGCTCGTCGAGTTCCTGACCGCCGTCAGCCGCGACGATACGGCGCGATCGCGCGCCGGACCGCGGCGGAGCTGACGGCCGAGGAGTTCGACGCCGAGCTCGGGGCGGTGGTGTCGGGCGGCGTGGTCGAGGCCGCCGTCGGGTTCGGGGCGAGCCCGGTCGCCGCGCGCGAGCTGCTGGCGATCGAGCTCGGCGACCGCGAGGCCTGCTTCCCCGGCATCGGGCGCTGCCACGTGGCCACGGCCGCCTGGCAGGCGTCGCGCGGCGGGCTGCTGATCGTCGGCCGGGTGGCGGCCGAGTTCACGCCCGAGGAGCGCAACCTGCTGCTCGGGATGGCGCGCGGCGTCGGCCTGACCTTCCGGATGATCGAGGCGCTCGAGGTCGAGCACGAGCGCCGCATGCTGCTGGAGGCGCTGCTCGACATCCAGCGCGCGATCTCGCGCCGCGAGCCGCTGCGCGACGTGCTCGCGCTGGTCACGGGCGGCGCGTCGCGGCTGCTCGGCGGCCGCGAGGTCGAGCTCGTGCTCGACCACCAGGCCCAGCCGCGCTCCGGGACCGTGTGCGCCCCCGTCCACGTCAACGGCGTCCACGCGGGCGCGCTCGTGGTGCCGGGCGGGCCGGCGGACCGCGAGCTGCTGGCCGCGTTCGCCGGGCACGCGAGCGTCGCGCTCACCGACGCGCGGCTCGTGGAGGCGATCGAGCAGGCCCACCGCGACGCCGTCACCGGCCTCCCGAACCGCCTGCTGTTCCTGGAGCGCCTCGGCAGCGAGCTGGCCGCGGGCGCCCGGATCGCGGTGCTGTTCCTCGACCTCGACCGCTTCAAGGCGGTCAACGACACGCTCGGGCACGCCGCGGGCGACGAGCTGCTGCGCCGGGTGGCGGGGCGGATCGCCGCCTGCGTGCGCGCCGTCGACCTCGTCGCGCGCTTCGGCGGCGACGAGTTCGCGGTCCTGCTCGACGACGCGGCGGCCGCGGAGGCCGTCGCCGAGCGGATCATCGCCGCCGTCCAGCGCGTGGTCGCGCTCGAGGGCGGGGACGTGTTCGTCGGCGCCACGGTCGGCGTGGCCTACGCCGACGGCGCGCCGGACGCCGAGACGCTGCTGCGCAACGCCGACATTGCGATGTACCGCGCAAAGAACGCCGGCGGCGGGCGCGTGGCGACCTTCACCGACCGGCCCGCGCGCTAGCTTCTCGCGGATGCGCCTGATCGTCGCCCGCTGCTCCGTCGACTACACCGGCCGCCTCACCGCGCACCTCCCGGAGGCGCTGCGGCTGATCATGCTCAAGGCCGACGGGTCGGTGCTCGTGCACGCCGACGCGGGCGGCTACAAACCCCTGAACTGGATGACGCCGCCGACCGCGGTGATCGAGGAGGGCGACACGATCGTCGTCCGCAAGCTCAAGGGCGAGGACCAGCTGGAGATCAAGCTGCACGAGGTCGTCAGCGACGTCACGCACGTGATGGACTTCGACGCCGACCGCCTGAGCAAGGACGGCGTGGAGGCCGACCTGCAGGCCGCGCTGGCGGAGGCGCCGCACTTCTGCGGCGAGGGGTTCCGGCTCGTGCGGCGCGAGTGGCCGACGGACATCGGGCCGGTCGATCTGATGTGCCGCGACGAGGCCGACGGCTGGATCGCGGTCGAGATCAAGCGGATCGGGACGATCGAGGCCGTCGAGCAGCTCTCGCGCTACCTGGAGCGGATCCGCCAGGACCCGGGCAAGGCCGATTGCCGCGGCGTGCTGGCGGCGACGATCGTCAAGCCGCAGGCGCGCGTGCTGGCCGAGTCGCGCGGGATCGGCTGGGTCGAGGTCGACCTCGCGGTGCTGCGCGGCGAGCGCGAGCCCGCTTTGACGCTTTTCGGATAGGGCGTCCCCCGGGCGGGGCTACTCGCCGGTCAACGTCAGGATCAGCGACCGCGCCCCGCCGTGGTCGCGGTGCTCGCACAGGTAGATGCCCTGCCAGGTGCCGGTCGCGAGCCGGCCGCCGCTGACCGGCAGCGTCAGCGACGGGCCCAGCAGGGACGCCTTGATGTGGGCGGGCATGTCGTCCGGGCCCTCGAGCGTGTGCGTCCAGTAGCGGGCGTCCTCGGGCACGGCCGCGTTGAACCACGTCTCGAAGTCTGCGCGGACGTCGGGCGAGGCGTTCTCGTTGAGCGTCAGCGACGCCGACGTGTGGCGGATGAAGACGTGCAGCAGCCCCACCTGCAGGCGGCCGAGCTCGGGCAGCGCCTCGAGCACGTCGCGCGTGATCAGGTGGAAGCCGCGCGGCCGCGGCCGCAAGGTGATCTCCCGCTGGACCCACATGCGCGCTTACGGTATCCGCGCGGCGCGCATGTCGACGCGCCGGCCGACGAACGGGACGCCCTCGGCCTCCAGCAGCGCGCGCTGGCGCGCGCCCTTGGCCAGCGTCCCGTCCGCGCGCACGACCCGCCACCACGGGACGTCGTCGTCCGTCCGGTGCAGGACGGTGCCGGCGAAGCGGGGGGCGCCGGGCGAGACGTCACCGTAGGAACGCACGAAGCCCTCCGGGATCGAGCGGATCCGCTCGAGGACCTGCGCGGCCCTATCGTCTGGGTCATGCGCCATGGGACGTATTCAATCGTGGCCCGCGATCCGGCCACGGGCGAGCTCGGCGTCGCGGTGCAGTCGCACTGGTTCTCGGTCGGCCCGCTGTGCGCGTGGGCGCAGGCCGGGATCGGCGCGGTCGCCACCCAGTCGGTCGTCGAGCCCGCCTACGGCCCGAACGCGCTCGCCCGGCTCGCGGACGGCGTCAACGCCCAGCAGGCGCTGGGCGAGCTGCTGGCCGCCGACCCGCTGCAGCACGTGCGCCAGGTCGCGGTGGTCGACGCCCGCGGCGCGATCGCCGTCCACACGGGCCGGGGCTGCATCGCGCACGCCGGCCACGTCACGGGCGAGCACTTCAGCTGCCAGGCGAACATGATGGCCGGCGAGGGCGTCCCGCAGGCGATGGCGGACGCGTACGGGGCCGCCGAGGGCGAGCTGCAGGACCGGTTGCTGACGGCGCTGGACGCCGCCGAGGCGGCGGGCGGCGACGTGCGCGGCCGCCAGTCGGCGGCGATGGTCGTCGCCGCGGCCGAGGGCGAGCCGTGGCGGCGCACCGTCGACCTGCGCGTGGAGGACCACGACGCGCCGCTGGACGAGCTCCGGCGCCTGCTCGACCTGCAGCGCGCCTACGACCTGGCGGGCACGGCCGACGAGCTGCTGGCCGCGGGCCGCCGCGACGAGGCCGGCGAGCTCTACCGCCGCGCGGCGCAGCTGGCCCCGAACAGCGACGAGCTGCGCTTCTGGGCCGGGCTCGCGCTGGCCCAGGCCGGCGACCTCGCCGCGGGCGTGGCCGAAGTGCGCAGCGCGATCGCGCACAACCCCAACTGGCGGGTCCTGCTCGAGCGCCTGACGCCCGAGCTCGCGCCCGCGGCCGAGGCCGTGCGCGCCCAGCTCTAGCGCTCCTGCTCCTCCCGGGGCTTGTGCGCGCGCAGCGAGCCCGGCTTGGCCTTGAGCTCCGGCTGCGCGCGCGTCTTGAGCAGGCTGGCCACGGTGGTGACCGTCAGCACCACGCCGATCACGACCAGCGAGAGCCCGGTCGAGATCTCCGGCACGTCGGCGGAGAGGTCCTCGTGCGCCCAGTGCAGGACGAGCTTGACGCCGATGAAGGCCAGGATCAGCGACAGGCCCGTGGAGAGGTAGACGAGGCGGTCGAGCAGGCCGGTGACCAGGAAGTACAGCGCGCGCAGGCCGAGCAGCGCGAACGCGTTGGCGGCGAAGACGATGAACGCCTCCTTGGTGACGCCGAAGACCGCGGGGATCGAGTCGAGCGCGAACAGCAGGTCGGTCGAGCCGATCGCGATCAGCACGATCAGCAGCGGCGTCACGAGCCGGCGCCCGTCGACGCGGGTGACCAGCGCGCCGCCGTGGTAGTCGTCCGTGACCGGGAAGCGGCGGCGGGCGAAGCGCACGAGCACGTTGTCCTCGACCTCGGGCTCCTCGTCGCGGTGCCGGAACAGTTGCACGGCCGTGAACAGCAGCAGCAGGCCGAACAGCAGGAACATGAACGTGAACAGGTCCAGCAGCGCCGCGCCGAGCAGGATGAAGATCACCCGCAGGATCAGCGCGAGCACGATCCCGATGATCAGCACCTTCTGCTGGTGCTCGGCCGGGACCGCGAACGTGCTCATGATGATCACGAACACGAACAGGTTGTCGACGGACAGGCTCTTCTCGACGATGTAGCCCGCGAAGTACTCGCCGCCGTAGTCCCAGCCCGCGATCATCCCGAACGCGACGCCGAAGCCGATCGCGACCGCGATGTAGAACAGCGACGCCAGCGTCGCCTCGCGGAAGCCGACCTCGTGCGGGCGCAGCGCGGCCTGCGCCAGATCGACCGCGAGCAGGACCACCACGAGGCCGACGGTCGCGGCCCAGCCCGCGAAGGTGACGTCAAGCATGCCCGCGGCACCTTAAACGACGAAGGCCCGCGACGAGGCGGGCCTTCGCGGTCATGGCGTTCGCGCCTAGCAGATGACCTGCAGGTGGAACGAGCCCGGGTCGTCGCCCGTGTCGACGGTGACGCTGTCGGCCGCGTTCTCCGTCGCGACGACGCCGTAGGCCTGCGCGGCGGCCGAGCCGACCGGCGAGGCCGTGAACGAGCACTTGCTCACGTCGCGGTTGAACTTGACCGTGTACACGTTGCTCGCGGCGTCCTTGCTCGCCGAGACGGCGCCGCGGTTGTTCGTGCTGAGCTCGCCGGCGCCGCTGACCTGCGCGGCCAGCAGGCTGCCCTGGAGCGCGGTGAGGTCGGTCGCGGCGGCGAAGTCGGCCGCCTCCTTGTCGTCCAGGCGGTCGGCGTTGAGGCCGGTCGCGACCGCGGTCGCGTTGGTCGTGAACGGCCGGCCGTTCACGTTGCCGGTCTCGATGCGGCCGCCCTCGGCGCCCACGGTGGCGAACTGGAACGCGTGGCCGCCCTTGAGGTTGTTGGCGCGGATGCACGGCTCGTTGCCGAGGTTCGAGCGGCAGCCGTAGATGGCGCCGCCGCCGTCACCATCGCGCTTGTTCGACTGGCGCGTCCCGTAGGTGGCGTTGTTGGCGATGATCTCGGTCTCGCTGTTGAGCGCGAGCGAGGGGTTGCTCGACGGGTTGCGCTTGCCGAGCAGAAGGTTCCGGCCTTCGCCGAAGCCCATCGCGACCGACGGGATCCCGATCGCGAGGACGAGGGAGCACACGATCGCGGCGCGCCCGGAGAATCGAAGCTTCTTCATATCCCCTTGCGACACCGCACCGCGGGCGGAGTTGCGCGGCTGCAAGCGATCGCCCGCGGCGGGTCCGGTGCGTTACTGCCCCGCGCAACATCCGCGGGGCAGGATCGTTCAGCGCTCGCCCGGCTGCTTGGTCGGGTTCACCGACACGGGCACGCTCAGGTCGAGCGCCGTGCGGATGATGCGCGTCTGCTCGACGGTGTGCGCGGCCGGATAGCCCTCGCCCGGCGAGGCCCGCTCGGGCCGCCCGACGTAGCCGAACTCGATGTCGGTGGGCAGGATCTGCAGCAGCCGCGGCGACATGTGGGCGCGGGCGCCCATGTTGCGCGGCTCCTCCTGCACCCACAGGACCTCCTTGAGGTTCGGGTAGCGCTTGACCTCCTCGAGGATCTGCGCCTGCGGGAACGGGTACAGCAGCTCGACGCGGGTGATCGCGACGCCCTCGTTGTTCTCGCGCGTCGCGTGGCCCTTGAGGTCGTAGTAGATCTTGCCCGTGCAGAGCACCAGGCGGGTGACCTTCTCCTCGTCGATGCGCGGCTCGGGCAGGACCGGGAAGAAGCGGCTCTCCGACAGGTGCTCGATGCGCGAGGTCGCCTGCGGCAGGCGCAGCAGCGACTTCGGGGTCATGATCACCAGCGGCCGCTGCTTGGCGACCCGCGCCTGACGGCGCAGCAGGTGGAAGTACTGCGCCGGCGTCGTCAGGTTCGCGACGCGGATGTTGCCCTCGGCGGCCAGCGACAGGAAGCGCTCCAGGCGCCCGCTCGAGTGCTCGGGGCCCGAGCCCTCGTAGCCGTGCGGGAGCAGCAGCGTGAGCCGCGTCGTCTGGCCCCACTTCGACAGCGCCGAGACGATGAACTGGTCGATGATGACCTGCGCCGAGTTGACGAAGTCGCCGAACTGGGCCTCCCAGAGCACGAGCGTCTCCGGCGCCTCCATCGAGTAGCCGTACTCGAAGCCGAGGCAGGCGACCTCCGACAGCGGCGAGTTGTGCAGCTCCATCGGCGCCAGCGCGCCCGGCAGCGACTGGATCGGCGAGATCCGCTGGCCCGTCTTGTGGTCGTGCAGGACGAGGTGGCGCTGCGAGAACGTGCCGCGCTCGGCGTCCTGGCCGGTCAGGCGCACCGGGGTGCCCTCGGTCAGCAGCGACGCGAACGCGAGCGCCTCGGCCTGCGCCCAGTCGATCCCGCCGTCGGGCCCGACCGTCCCGCGCCGGCGCTCGAGCTGCTTGACCAGCTTGGGATGGACCGTGAAGCCCTCGGGGATGTGCAGCAGCTCGTCGTTGAGCTTGCGCAGCCGCTCGGCCGAGACCGCGGTCTTGACCTCGGGCGAGGCCGAGCGGTCCAGCTCGTAGCCGCCCGTCGGCTGCTCGTCGCCCGCGCTGGCCAGCTGCTCCTTGAGCTCGCGGTGGCGGCGCGAGAGGTCCTCCCAGATCTCGGTCGCGATCTGGTCGGCCTCCTCCTGGGTGATCGTGCCGTCCTCGATCAGCGCCTGCGCGTAGAGCTCGCGGACCGGCTTCTTGGCCTTGATCTTGGCCGTCATCTCCGGCTGCGTGTACGCGGGCTCGTCCGCCTCGTTGTGGCCGTAGCGGCGGTAGCCGATCAGGTCGATCAGGACGTCGTGGCCGAACTCCTGGCGGAACGCGAACGCGAGCCGGACCGCGCTGATGCAGGCGGCGACGTCGTCGGCGTTGACGTGGATGATCGGGACGTCGAAGCCCTTCGCGAGGTCCGACGCCCAGCGGGTGGAGCGCGAGTCGTCCGGGTCGGTCGTGAAGCCGACCTGGTTGTTCTGGATCAGGTGCAGCGTGCCGCCGACCGTGTAGCCGTCCAGCGCCTGCAGGTTGAACGTCTCCGCGACGACGCCCTGGCCCGGGAAGGCCGCGTCGCCGTGCAGGATGATCGGGACCGCGGCGTTGGTGTCCAGCGTCGCGTGCGTGCCCTGGCGCGTGGTCTGCACCGCGCGCGTGGCGCCCTCGACGACCGGGCCGACGTACTCGAGGTGCGACGGGTTGGACTCCAGCCGCACGAGCACGCTCTGGTTCTCGCCGCACTGGTAGGTGCCCTGGGCGCCGTGGTGGTACTTGACGTCGCCCGTGCCGCCCTGCGGGATCGTCGTGACCGCCTCGATCGAGGACGCGCCCTCGAACTCGCGGAAGATCGTCTCGTACGCGCGCCCGAGGTTGTGCGCGAGCACGTTCAGGCGGCCGCGGTGGGCCATGCCGAGCACGACCTCGCGGGCGCCCTCGACGGCGGCGAGCTGGATCATCTCGTCCAGCATCGGGACCGTCATGTCCAGGCCCTCGACCGAGAACTGCTTCTGGCCCAGGTAGGCCTTGTGCATGAAGCGCTCGAGCGAGTCGACCTGGGTCAGGCGGCGCAGCAGCGCGACCTTCTCCTCGCGGCTGAGCGGGGCGCGGAACGCGCCCGTCTCGATCTTCTCGCGCAGCCACACGCGCTGGCGGTGCGAGGCGATGTGCTCGATCTCGTAGGCGATCGTGCCGCAGTAGGTGTCGCGCAGCTTCGGCAGGACGTCGGCGAGCGTCTCGCCCGGCACGCCGACGCGCAGGATCGAGGCCGGGATCTTGGCCATCAGCTCCGGCGTCAGGCCCAGCGGCTCGGGGTCGAGCGCGGGGTCGCCCTCGGGCTCGGAGCCGAGCGGGTCCAGGCGCGCGGCCAGGTGGCCGTGCGTGCGGTGCGCCTTGATCAGCGACATCGCGGCCTGCACGGCCTGCAGCAGCTGCAGGTCCGGCTCGCCGGCGGCGGCCGGCGCGGGCTCGGTGACCTCGGCCGGGGCGGGGCCCGCGGGCCTGGGCGCCGTGGGCGCGGGGCCGAGCGCGACGCCGAGGTCGGAGAAGACCTGCTCGTAGAAGCCGTGCTCGCCTTGCAGGTACTCCTCGACGACCTTCAGGAACTGGCCGGACTCGGCGCCCTGGATGATGCGATGGTCGTACGTCGACGTCATCGTCATCACCTTCTCGGCGCCGATCGTCGCGCCGATCGCCCCGAGCCCGGGCGGGTAGCCGATCGCGCCGGTGGCGACGATCGTGCCCTGGCCGTTCATCAGCCGCGGCACGGACGCGATCGTCCCGATGCCGCCGGGGTTGGTGAGCGAGAGGTTCGCGCCCTGCAGATCGTCGGCGGTGAGCTTGTTCTCGCGCGCCTTGGTGATGAGGTCGTTGAACGCCTCCAGGAACTGCGGGAACGTGAGCCGGCCGGCGTCGCGGATCACGGGCACCATCAGCGTGCGCCCGCCGCCCTTCTTC
>Ga0182742_1002562_pt1 | contig 19834 bp, 16 predicted proteins | sample eDN5th37CBELigMG_FD_128880 | JGI IMG/M metagenome (GOLD analysis project Ga0182742, IMG submission 128880) | Enriched Miracle-Growth compost microbial communities from Emeryville, California, USA - eDNA 5th pass 37_C BE-Lig MG (version 2)... ... | reverse complement strand
GCGGGTTCGGCCGCCACTTCAAGGCGGGCCGGGGCCGGATCGCTTCGCGCCTCCCCGTCGGCGCCCGGCTGGATCTCCGGTTCGGCCGTCTGGGTCGCCGACGGCCGCTCGGTGGACGTCAGGATGGCTTCCGCCAACCGCCGAAGCGCCACGTTGACGTCGTCGTCGCGCTTCGCCAGCAGCATGAGGCGCTCGGCCAGGACCGTGGCCGCCGCAATGAAGTCATCGTTCATCGTCATCGTTCGATCCCACGATGCGTCGTTTCGCCGCTTCCCCGCGAGACGATCAGGGCTGCTTCTTCAGAGCGGCCGGCGGCGGCGCGAGCGATTCGCGAACCGGCTTGTTGGCCGAGGCCGCGGGCCGGCGGACGTTTTGCGGGGTCGGCGAAAGCAGGCTGTCAACACCCATGGTCGCCAACGGGGCCACCAAAACCAGCGTCAGCAGCGACAAGCCCAGCGCGTGCCAGGGGTGAAATTGAAGAATCAGGGTGAAAACGCCAAACCAGACGATCGCCTGCAGCATCGTGAGGAAGAAGTCGTTGGTGAACATGGTGTCGAACGAGGGGTGAAAGTAGGTCATGAGAGCCGCCAGCAAAAGCGACCCGCCCCCCACCTTCAAACCCGCCCGGGGCGTCGTCTCGTCATAGAGCGCGTCCTGGGCGATCTCAACAACGACGAAACAGCCGACGAACGCCGCCAGCCAATAAATCAACAAGGACCAGAAGATCGTCCACATACAACTCGCCTCTCCAGGGCCCGGCCGGCCGACTCGCTCGCGATGTCTCCTTGAGGGATTGATCGTATCGTACCCGGCCGACCCGCTCCAGGCCACCAGCCCCCGCTTCCCGGAGTCCGGTTCTCAAGCCCGCTTGTCAGCCGCCCCGCCAATGGATTAGACTTGCTCGGTCAAGCTCCGCGCCGAGGGTTCGCCGCGACGCGACGCGAGGCCGATTTGAGCGGGGCGCTTTTGACCGCCGACCCGACCGGCGGTCGTTTTTCGTTTCACCCTTTCGCGCGAAGTCGTTGCAGGATCCGTTCGATGGCCAATAAAGACGCCGACCAGGACAAGAAAGCCAAGGCCGAGTCGAAGGACAAGGCCAAGAAGCCGAACAAGGAGGGGGCCGAAGCCGCTCCCGCCGCCCAGGAGAAGCAGCCCGAGGCCCCGCGCCCGCCCGCCGATCCCCGGCTCAAGTACGTCAAGAAGTTCCACGGCAGGTTCCTGCCCCGCGGTCCCCTGCGCGATCGCCACAAGGCCCTCTTCGATCGTTGGAACAGCGGCGACGACCACGGCGGCGTGACCGTCGAGGAGCTCAAGTCGCTCTACACCGACTGGATGGCCTCCCGCGCCAAGCCCGCCAAGAAGACCACCGCCGTCTGATCGAAACGGTCGCCCCAACGACCCAACGAGAGGGCGATACCCTCCCGCCGAGCCGGCGCATCGCATGGGCCCGGCGGGAGGGTATCGCCCTCTCGTCATTGCGCGAATCGGCTCACGGCCGCGGCGATCGCTCGGGCCGAGCTGCGCGCCACGTCGTCCGGCGCGCGTTCGACGGCCGCCAGCGCCTGCTCATACGCGGCCTCGGCTCGGCCGCCGTCCTGCTCGACGACGGCCAGCCCATAGCGCGCCTCGAACAGCTCGGGGTCCTGGTCGATCGCCTTTTGATAGAGCGCTCGGGCTTCGTCGAACCGTCCCTCCACGAGGTCGCAGACGGCGAGCCGGGCGTCCCGGACCGCCGGTTCGGGGACGTTGGCGGCCGTTCGCAAGACCTCGCGCGCCCGCCCCGGCTCGCCCAGGTGGAGATAAAGCGTGGAGAGTTTTAAGACCACGTCCCAGGGCGCCTGACCGGCCGGATAGGCGCTCTCCAGAAGCGCCGCCACCGATTCCACCCGGCCCGCCGCGAGTTGTTGCTCGATGATTTGATCGAGCTCGGCGATGTTGCTCCACGTTTTTGGGGGGGGCGAGCCGAGCCGCTGAAGGGCCTCGCTCCGCAACCCCACGGCCCGGGCCTGTTGCGCCGCTTGATGGGGGTTGATCGTGCGAACCGAGAGAATCCGATCCAGCACGGGCACCAGCGGCTCGAGCATCCCGCGATTCTCGAAGCTCTGCTCCAACGCCGCCATCGTCAAGAAATCGCGAGGGTCCAGAAGCTCGGCCCGCCGAAGGGCGTAGGTCGCCCGCGCCGGCGAGAGGTCGAAGACCGGCTCGAAGGGCATTCGATAGCGCGGGGCGGGCCGCCCGGACGCCTCGCGAAGCATCTCGATGTTGCCGATTGTCTTCCAGCCCTCCAGCGGGTCGGCCGCGGTCTTGACGATCCGCCAGGCGCAGTCCAGGCCAAGCCAGATGAACGGGCGGGCGCGGTCGGGACTTCGCACCGTCAGGAACGAAGCATAGTTGCGCAAACCTTTCGCCGCGGCGACCAGGGCGGCGGGTCCGTGCGGCGCCGACGCGGCGGCCGGTTGGAAGTGCCGAGCGGCGAAGTCGACCCCATGCTCGTCGACCACCTCGTTGTACGACTGGTGGACGAAAAGGGCCGAGATCTCGTCGAACCAAACGCAGCGCCAGTTCCGACCGGCCAGAAGCGCGGCGCCGACCTCGGCGTTGTAATGATGATCCACCAGAATCGACGGCCGGCCGATGGCGTCAAGCTCCGCCTCCCACCCCGGCGCGTCGCCGGTGATGGCCTTCTTGAGGTCCAGATACCGCTGGTAGAGCTCAACGCCCGTCACCTCCAGCCGGGGGTCGGTAAAGACGGTTCGCCCCGGTCCACCGGGTCGCTCGGGGCTGTTGTAGTAGATGAACAGCGAGGCGTGGCCGTTGTGGAAGCTGAGGAAGCGCTCGGGCAAGTCGGGCTCGCCGGCGAACCTGGCGGCCTCGTGAGGGAACCAGAGCGGCTCCTCCCCCCAGCCGATCACTCGCCCCTCGCCGGTCCAGGCGTAAAACCAGCCGCCGCCGACGAAGAACATCAGCACGATCAGGGCCACCAGGGCCACGGCCCGGGGCCGAATCCCATCCGAGGAGGGTTCGTCGGCTTTTCGCCCCGACCGGCCGCGACCCCACGAGCCGGCCCACTCGGCGAAGTTCCACGCGGTGATGGTTCCGACCACCGCCGCGAACTGGTGGCTGTTGCGCGTCGCCTGAAAACTCAGGGCGGTGAAGGCTCCGAAAAGCAGGAGCCGGAAGACGCTGATCCGCCAGCCGCCCTCATCGGCCGCCGCGTCGGCCTTCCGCCCCTTCGCCTTGCGAGCGGCGCCCGTCCGCCTCGCCGTCCTGGCGCCCCCGCGCGATTTCGCCGAGGCGTTGCGGTCGGCCTCGGCGTCGCCCGATCGGAACGAGCGGATTCGGGCGACGCCCCCCGCGATGATCGGAATCAGGAAGCTCAGGGCCCCCAGCGCGATCGTCGCGAAGTGGATTTGCAGCGACGCGTTCCAGAGCCCGGCGCTCTCGATGAACATCGGGATCGGCATCAGCTCGGCGATGCTCCTGGAGAAGACCGGGCTCCCCATCGTCCCGGCCAATTCCAGCGGGTAAAGCGCGCCGCGGATTCCGTACGGGTTCAAAAGGCACGCCAGCCCCACCGCGGCCGACGCCGACATCACGATCGTCCACCACCGCCGCCGGTCGCCCTCGAAGTTGCGGCTCCGAAGCGCCGCGTCGATCAGGCCGAAGCCCAGGATGATCGGCCCCAGAACGAACAACCCCTGCGTGTTGACCCAGGCGAGCTGCGCCAACGGCAGGAACCAGGCCAGCATCGGCCAGCGGTCCCAGCGGCAGATCACCGCCAGGTAGACCGAGAGGTAAAACAGGCTCATCGTCTCGGGCCGAACGTACATCCGGCCCGAAAGAACCAAAAGCGCGGGAAGCCACGCCAGAATCATCATCCAGACCGGCCAGGCGCGCCGCCTGGCGGTGATCAGCAGCAAAAGCGCCGCGCAGGTGACGAGGCACTTGGCGAGCGTCAGGGCGGGCACGCCGCCTCGCTCGTAAATCCAACTGATCGCCACCTGGTAGATCCAGTGCAGGTCGATCCAGGGCGCCCCGGCGCGGGTGAAGGTGTAGAAATCGACGCGCGGGATCTCGCCGAACTCGCGGATCAGGTCGCCGGTTCGCAGATGCCAGTAAAAATCGGTGTCCTTAAGCGGGAACACGCCCAGCAGGAACGCCAGAGCCAAAAACAGCCCGACCAGCCCCAGGTCGAACAGCCGCAAGCCCCAGGATCCCCCGCCCGACTCGCCCTCGGCTCGGCTCTTGCCCGTCGTCAACGCCCTGGGCCTGGGCTGGGAAGGAGTTTCCGTGGACATCCAGCGCCCCCCGCGCGACCTCGTCTCGACCAACCAAAACCCAAGTCTAACACCCGCCCGCGCCGGGGGTCGAGCCATCCGGCGCGAGGCGAGGGGCGCCCATCTTTTGTGGCCGGGGGCCGCGGCCGAGTCGATCGTGGGCCGTCCTCCACTTGCCGTACCGTTCGGGAAGTTCTCGCCACTGGGCTCCGGTGCTCGGAATCCACAAGATGCCGTTGAGCGTCTTGAGGTGGTCGTTCCACTTTCCGCCTCGTTTTCCGTTGGCCGGCGGAAGATCCTCCGTGAATAATCTTGCCCTTGCGCGAGTTGGCGCCCCGGCGGGACGGATGAGGGGGGCGCGACCGTAGGCCGGGGGGATTTCCCCTTCATCCGGCCCGCTGCTCCCTTCTTCCACGAGAGCAATTCTTGCTTGGCTCCGCTTCTCCTCCACCCGCGAAGATTTCCGAGAAATCTCCAGATTCATGAAAATCCCAGCCCTTACCCGCTGATCGTATGAAGCGGGAGGGTCTCGCCTCCGGAGACCGTTGCTCAACCGACGGCGCGTCTTCGGCGGGCCGGGTCCGCCACCACGATCTTTCTCAATTCGGCGGACTCGACGCGCGGGGAATCGCGCGATTTTGGCCGAACGAACCCAATCGCCGCGCGGTGCTCGTGGAACGCAAATCCCATGGAAAATTGAAGTTGCGTCTCGAAACGTCCTTCGCGGGGCCGCGCCGAACGAACCCAATTTAGGGGCGTTCGGGATCTGGGCGGTTGGTCGCGCCGGAATTTGGGAGGGCAATACCCTCCCGATGATGCGGGTCCAGCACCCGGAGCCGCCGCCACGCGCCGCGAGGGGTCGCGGGAGGCTCTCCGACGGGGAACGTGGCACCCGACCTTAACCACCCCCCCAAGGGGGTAAAGGCGGCCTTGTTTGGCCGAACGAACCCAATTTCCGCGCGATGCATGGACGGCGCAAGTCGCAAAACAAATTAGGGGTTGCGTCTCGGGGCGGCTTCCACCGACCGCGCCGAACGAACCCAATTTGGGATCGTTCGGAGCCCGGCCGGCGTTGGGGCGCGTTTCCGTTGGGCGCGGGGGAGGGGAAAAATGAGGGGCCGCCGCTCGACGAAAAGGGCGGTCACCGGCCCCAAACCCGCCGGCGTCAGCGCAGTTCGGTCGGCTCGATCGTCACCTTGCCCTGAACCCGGAGGATGGGCAGGAACGACTCGAAGGGGGAGACGCCCTCCATGCTCGATTCAGAGAGCTTGATGTGGGTGGCGTCGACGTTGGATTGCTCGAATGAGGAGTCGAGGGCGACCCAGCGGCCGTTGACGTAAACCTCGTGCCACATGTGGAAGCCGAAACCCTTGTCGGTGAACGACTTGTCGTCAACGTAGATGAGGCCGACGGCGACGCGGGAGGGGATGCCCAGGGCGCGCGACATGGCCGCGGCCAGGACCGAGTGCTCGGTGCAGTCGCCCGCCAGGTTGCGGGCCGCCTCGCTGGCCGGGGCGAAGGTCGTCTCGAAGTTGCTCTTCATGTTGCGGAAGACCCACTGGTTGATCCGAACGGCCCGCTCCCAGGGGTCGACCGCGTCGCCGACGGCCTGAGCGGCGAGTTCCTTCACCCGGCTGTCGCCGCTGGTGATCAGGCCGTTGGGACGGAGGTATTCGTCGTCGACGGTTGGCGGGCCGGCCTGGCCGTCGTTCGGCCCCATTGTCTGGACGACCAGGGTCGCCGAGCGGCCGTCGCCGGAGGCTTGAACGCTCTGACGGCGATCGTTGGGGATGATCTTGGCCGGGTCTTCGTCCTTATGCGTGATCCGATACTGAATGTAGCGCGTTTGATAAGGGTTGGGGATGGGCCGGGCGACCTTGATGATGGTCCCGCGGATCTGGTCGTACTTGATCCGACCGCCGGGGGCCTTGGCGCCCTGCTCGGTGGTCCGATACATGGTCATCCCGCCCAAGAGGTCCATCTCCTGCTTGAGCACCTGGCCGCCGGAATCCACCCAGAGGACCGAACTCAGCTCGGGACGGGTTTGGCCGTTGAGCGTGGCGATCTGATCAATCTTGCGCAAGGGGCGGTTGGCGCCGTCGCCCAAGGGGATCTCGGAGACCGGCCCGGCCTTCAACTCGATGTCGACGACCTGGTTGAGGTCGGGGATGTACATCTTGAGCTTGCGCGACTCGCCCTCGGCCATCGGCTTTTGGGCCATGCTCTGCTCGGCGGCGTAGGGCCCCCGGACGTCGCTTCCCCAGGGGATGAGCTTCTCCTGGCGCTGTTGCGTTCCCTCCATGATCAGGTTCATGCTGCCTTTGATGGCGTCGCCGTAGACCCGGATCGCCTTGTCGCTGGTGAGGGTGCGGGTGTCGAGCCGCAGGACCTCGCCGTCGGGCGTTTCGATGGTCCCGTACATCATCTTCTGGACCACGTGGTCATCACCGCGGCGGAAGCTCAGGACGGTGTCGACCCGGACTCGGTTCAGCGGCCTTCCCTTCTCGTTCACCTTTTCGATAAAGGTGTGGATGTAGCCGATTTTGTTGCCGGCCAGGAAGACGGCGTCCCAGGCCTCCTGGGCGCCGGCGCTGGGAGCCGCCGCCGAGGCTAGAAGGGCCGCCGGCAAGACCACCGCGCACAGTCGCCAAAGACGATTCCAGACCATATTCCGAACCCTTCCTCGGCCGCGTTGCTCGGCCGAGACGTCGGCCGGACCCTGGAAAAACGAAGTGGGCGTCGAGCCTCCAAAGGCGCGGACTCGCCCCCATCACTATCGTCGAAAGGGCCGGGGGGCTCAAGCGAAACCGAGGTGTGGGGAGCCTCCGTCCGGTCGAGCCGCGCGATTCCGTCCGATTGGTCTCGTCGGTCGTCTTCTCGCTGGTTCCCCGCGTTGCTAGAGTGAATGTCTTGACCCGCCGCGGTTGTTCCGGGGTTTGAACCGTAGAGTTGGGAGGCGTGACCCTCCCGATTCCGGGCGAGCCGAACCGCGCGGGCGGCGCCCGCGAGCATCACGAAGGAAACAACCCGAGAGCCGGGAAGGTCGCATGGAGCCACTGGAGACCGAGCGCCTGAGGCTTCGCCAGTTCCGGGAATCGGACCTGGACGCCTACGCGGAGATGTGCGGCGACGCCGAGGTGATGAAATACCTCGGTTCCGGCCCGATGAGCCGCGCCGACGCCTGGCGGAACATGGCGATGGTGCTGGGGCACTGGAGCCTCCGCGGCTACGGACTCTGGGCCGTCGAGGAGAAGGAGACGGGAGAGCTGGTCGGCCGGGTTGGTTGCTGGCGTCCCGAGGGTTGGCCGGGCCTGGAGATTGGTTGGACCTTGCGGCGCGCGTTCTGGGGCCGCGGCTACGCGACCGAGGCGGCCCGAGCGTCGCTCGACTTCGCCTTCAATCAACTGAACCACACGCGGGCGATCAGCATGATCCATGGCGAGAACGCCGCCTCGATCCGCGTGGCGAAGCGCCTGGGGATGCGGCTTGAGGGAAGCGCGAGCCTCATGGGCCACGCGGTGCTCGTTTATGGAACGCGCCGGCCCAGAGGGGCGACCGGTCCGCTTCGCCCCTCAAGCCGTTGAAGTGGGGTTAGGCCTTGGCCTTTTGATTCTTCTTGCGGGTCTCGGCGGCCTTCTTGGCCGATTTGGAACGTTCGGCGGCGGGCCGGGCGGCCGAGGCCTCGCCTCCCTTCTTGCCTCCCTTGCGGCTCGCCTCTTGGGTGTCGGGCTTCCCGCGCCCGCTTCCCGACTTGTTTCCGCCTCCCGATTCCTTGTTGACGGTCGCCCAGGCCCGACGCTCGGCCTCCTCTTCGGAGACGCCCCGGTCCTCGTAGCTCTCGGCGATGTGTTCGGCTTTTCGCTTCTGCTTGTCGGTGTATTTCGATTTGTCGCCGCTGGGCATGGCTGAAAATCCTCACGCGCGAGCATTTTGGGAAATCAAGATCCGACGTTGCTCTGGCGTGGACGCAAACGGGGCGCCGGCGCGTATTGTTTCGCGGCCCTGGGCCGTTTCGGGTTCGTGGCGCGAGGCCGCTCGACCTCCCGGGTCGGCGTCGGTCCGGACGGCTCGCCGAAAATCGGGCCGCCGGGATAAATTGGGGCTATCTTTCAATTCGGCGAAATTCTATACTTCGGTTTGGTTGGAAAACGAACGAGCGCGCGTCGTGAGTCCCAGCGGAGCTTCTCGTCTGCCTCTTCCGCCTTTCCACCCGCCCTTGGGTCGTGACGACGGCCCCTTTCGACGACCCGGAAAGTGAGTAGTGGGTCGAGTCGCCCAGGTCTAGGAGCCTTCTGGTGGGCAAGAAACTGTATGTTGGGAACCTCTCGTACCGGGTCAACAGCTCGGATCTCGAACAACTCTTCTCCCAGTATGGGAGCGTCGAGAGCGCGGAGGTCATCACGGATCGCGAAACCGGCCGCAGCAAGGGCTTCGGGTTCGTGGAGATGGGCACCGAGGCCGAGGCCCAGGCCGCCATCGAGGCGCTTCACGACCATGAGTCGGAAGGCCGTCGGCTGACTGTTAACGAAGCTCGCCCGCGCGAGCCCCGCTCCGGCGGCGGCGGCTACGGCCGCGGCGGCGGCTACGGTGGTGGCGGCGGCTATGGCGGCGGCGGCGGTTACGGTGGCGGCGGCGGCTACGGCGGTGGTGGCGGCGGCTACGATCGCGGCGGCCGTTATTGATTCGATCAAGCCTCCGATCGACCGGAGGCGAATCGGGCCCCCCGCGCGGGCGGCCCGACCTGGACGACACAACGACGCCGCCGGGGAGAAGATCTTCTCCCCGGCGGTTTCTTGTTGCGCTATCGAAATCACGAAATGAACAAACGATCGATCGAAGGCCCGGCTGGGCGGCTGGGGATCGAGCCGATCGGCTCCGTCAGCCGTCGGCCTTCGCGTTGGGATTGACCGCGGCCAGCGGGCGCAGCACGGCGAGCATCGTGTTCAGATGCGCCAGCCGGGGGCCGAAGCGGTCCACGAAATCGCTAAGCGAGAAGTCGCCTTCGAGCAGGTTCTCGTGGTTGTCGTCGACGTAATGGGCCATGTCGCTCATGAGCGCGGCGTGGACTTGTTCGAGCTTCTCCAGGGTCTCGCGGCTGGTGTCGAGCACCTGTGCGTGCCCGGCCCGCCAGCGCTCGATCTCCGCCGCCTGGCGGGCTCGCTGCTCGCGGTTGACCTGGACGATCTCGCGAGTCAGTTCAAGCTGCTGGCGGTTGATCTCCATGGTCTGGCGCAGGGCTTCGAGCGTCTGATGCTGGAGGTTGACCATGTGGTGCAGCAAGCTGGTCGGATCGCTCTGGCCGGGCGCCGGGGGCGTTGGGCTCTGGCCCGTCGGCGAGACTTCCATGCGGTACGTCCACGGCGCCGACGATGGGTTATCGGGAGCTGACACTCCGACCTCCTTCAAACAGGCGGGGACGGCCTCGACGCGCCGTCGGGTTGGATCGCTCCGGCCCGACTGATCGGGGGTGATCGGCGGGCGGGACATCTTGATGAGACTATACTCTACCTCAAATCCCCCGTACAGGCGAGCCGAGTCTGATCGGACGAACACCGGGTTGCAGCGACACATCATTGTAATGGACACAAGGCGTCGACATCGGATCGTTGGGAGGGCGACGCCCTCCCAAATCAGGCCCGGAACCATTAGTCTCGATCGAACTTAAAGGCGCGGGGCAGGGCGGCGGCGATGTCGGCCGCGGTCATGCCGACTTCGCCAAGGTCGGCCCTGGCCAGGTCGCCGGCCAGGCCGTGGATGTGGACGCCGAGCGCGGCGGCGTCGAAGGCGGCGAGTTTTTGCCCCAGCAGCGCGGCGATGACGCCGGTTAGGACATCGCCAGCGCCGCCGGTGGCCATGCCGGGGTTCCCCGTCGCGTTGACGTAAAGCCGCGAGCCGTCGGTGACGATCGTCCCGTTCCCCTTCAGGACGACGACCAGCCGCTCGCTCCGCCCGGCCAGCGCCGCGGCCTGGTTCTCGCGGTCGGCCTGAATTTCGGCGGTGGAAGCGCCCACGAGTCGGGCGAACTCGCCGGGGTGCGGCGTGAGGATGGCGGGTTGGGCGAGGCGGTCAAGCGGCGTCAGATCGCCGATCAGGGCGTTGAGGCCGTCGGCGTCGAGAACCAGCGGCTTGCCGGCGGATTCGACGGCCCAATGAACCAGGGCGCGGATCTCGTCGGATCGGCCCAAGCCGGGGCCGACGGCCAGCGCGTCGGCCTGTTCGGCCAGCCGCGCGAGCGCGTCTCGGGACGCCCCGAAGTCGATGCCTCCCTCGGCGTCGCAGGGGAGAGCGTGCGTCATGTAGCAGGGATCGAACCCGGCGACGGTGGGTTGGACCTCGGCGGGCGCGGCGATCCGGACGAGTCCAGCGCCGGAGCGAAGGGCCGAGATCCCCGCCAGCGCCGCGGCGCCCGCCATCCCCCGGCTTCCGGCCACGATCAGGATCGAGCCGTAGAGCCCCTTGTGCCCGTCGGGCGACCGCCTGGGAAGCTCGGGAACCGTTTCGACGCGTTGCGGGGTCATCGGCTGTCCTCATTCACGCGACGGGGTGGTGGCGGAGCTCGCCTCGGCGGCCGAGAGTCGGGCCAGACCCGCGCGGCGGGCGATCAGACCGGCGACGTGGCCGCCGTTGAAACCGGCGTCGATGTTGACCACGGCGATGTTCGAGGCGCAGCTGTTGAGCATCCCGAGCAGGGCCGCGAGTCCGTGAAAATGGGCGCCGTAGCCGACGCTCGTGGGGACGGCGATCACCGGGCAGGCCGCCAGACCGCCGACGACGCTGGGCAACGCCCCCTCCATGCCGGCGACGACCACCAGGGCGTCGGCCTCCTTCAGCCGGTCAAGCTGGCTTAAAAAGCGGTGCAGACCGGCGACGCCGACGTCGGCCAGGAGCGAAACCTCGCAGTTCCAGGCTTCGGCGGTGACGCGGGCCTCCTCGGCGACGGGCAGATCGCTGGTTCCGGCGGTGATGACGACCACCCGGCCGATCTTCGGCCCTTCGGCCTCCGGACCGGCGACGCGAAACGTCCGCCCGATCGCGTTGTACCAGCCCTTGGGAAACGCCGCTTGGAGCCGCTCGCCGGTCGCCGGGGCGATCCGGGTGACCAATCCGCCCTGACCGTGATCAAGGAGCGTCCGCAGGATGGCCTCGATCTGCTCGGTCGTTTTCCCTTGTCCGAAAACAACTTCGGGGAAGCCGCAGCGCGATCGCCGTTGCAGATCAACGGTGGCGAAACCGCCCGTCTCGACGAACGGCCGGGCGTCGATCGCCCGCGCCGCCTCGTCGGCGGAGGTCTCGCCCGAGGCGACCTTCTCGAGCAACCGCTTCAGTTCATGTGGGGCCATCGCGGCGCTCATCCTCCGTAAACCCGTGGCGACTGGTTCCGAGAGGACGAGGCCCTCCCGTTAAGCATAGGGGCTTGAAAAGTTGAATCAACCGTAACGCGAGGGGCGGCCGAGGGCAACCGAGTTGAGGTTCCGCCCGCGCCGGGCGCGGTGATACAGTGGGCTCGACCGCAACCATCGGACGCGAGGAGGCCGGGGAGGCATGGCGACTCCGTCGGAAGAACGATCCACCCCGGACGGAGCCGAGGACCACGCTCGGTTGCCGATCGCCCATCCTCCGCGCCGCCCGCGGTCGAGGCCGCGCCCAGCGACCTCCGCGCCGGTCCTTCCGCTGACCGATCCGGCCGCGCCCCTCTTCGCGGACCTTTGGACGGCCGCGGCGCTTCGGGGTTGGGCGGGATCGTTTGGCTTGCACGTCCTCCTGCTGACGTGCCTGGGTCTCTGGTGGTTCACTCCGCCGCTTCATGAGCCGGTGGTTTTCGACTCTCGGTTGGCGGGCTCGCCCAGCGGCGTCGACGAGGGCTTCGAGCTTATTGGCGGCCTCAACACGCCCCTGGACGATTGGGGGATGGACCTGGAATTGGCCGAATCGGCGTCGGAGCCGCTCTTGCCGGAGTCGGCCCCGGCGTCGCTGGCGCCCCTGCTTTCGAGCCGCGGGAATCTGGACCCGAGCGCCGGGGGGGGACGGCCCAACGACAACCCGGGCGCGGGGGAGGGCGACGGGTTCGGGATCGCCCGATTCGGCGAGGGGGGCGAAGTCGTCCGCGGCGTCGAGGTGAAGGTGGGCGACCCGCAGTTCACCCTCATCTGGGATACCGACGCCGACCTGGACCTGCACGTCATCGAGCCGGGCGGCAAGGAGATTTACTGGGAGGACCGCCAGGGGAATCAGGGAGGAGAGCTCGACGTCGACAACACGAAGGGCTTTGGTCCTGAAAACGTCTACTGGCTTGTCGAATCCGACGGCCCCGGATCGACCAAGGTGAAAGGTCCCGGCCCGCCCGGTGCCTACCGCTGGTTCGTCGTCTACTGGGGAGGCTTCGGCGGGATTCCCAAAGTGACCAAATGGCAAGTTCGGGTCAAACACGGCGGCCGGGTCACGGTCCACAGCGGGAGGTTCCGCGCCCTGAACGAGCGGAGCCGAACCTACGCGCTGACCGTCGAGCCGCCGCCCGCCCCGCTGCTTCCGCCCGAGACGCCGTGAGGCCGGGACCGGCTTGGATCGCGACGGCGCGCGTCCCGGGGGCGCGGACCCCGGCCACGGAAGAAAGCCGCCCCTCAGGGGATCGCGCCGGGCGCTTCGACCTCGCACGCGATCGGACCATTCGGTATATTCGAGAGACCCGGAAAGTTCGCCCGCTTCGCTTCTTTTTCCGTCGTGGCCTTCCCCACTTCCCAGCACGACCGAGGTTTCCCCATGGCGAGCAGTCTGCGCGAGGAACTCGCATCGCTTCGGATCGAGCGGCCGGGCAACGCGCGCGGAGGCGGCGGCGCTCGCGATTCGGGCCGTTGGGAGCCGGGACCCGTTCATCGCCGGCGTCGAGGGCTGGGCCTGCGCCTCGTTTCGCTTCTGCTTTGGTTGATCCCGCTGGGGCTAATCGGCGGGGCGGCGACGATCGGATACAAGAAGTACGAACAAATTCGGAGCAAACCCGAGGTCAATATTGGCCTGGTGCAAACGATGACCTTGGGGGAGGCCGAGAAACTTTTGAGCGCCAAGGGCTATCTCAAGTCTCGGCATCAGGCCATGATCGGCACCCGGATCGCGGGCCGCGTCCAGGAGATGCGGGTCCGAGAGCGGGATCAGGTCAAAAAGGGGGATATCCTGGCCGTCATCGAGCACCACGACCTGGACGCCATGCTCCTTCAGCGCCAAGCGGGGCTGCTCCGCGCCCAGGCCGAGTTGGAGGAGGCCCAGGTTGAACTCTGGGACAAGGACCGCCAGGAGAAGCGCCTGGAGCGGCTTTACGCAAAAAGCATGGTGCCGCAGGAGGATTACGAGAAGGCCGCCGCCGCCCGCAAGATGGCCGAATCCCGAATCAACGCGCTGGAGGCGGCGATCAAGGTGATGACCGCGAACATCGAGGAGATCGAGGCCACGATCCGTTACCAGATGCACCTGTACGCTCCTTTCGATGGAACGGTGGTTGAAAAACAGGGCGAGGTCGGGGAGGTCATCAACCCAATGGCCATGAGTTCGTCGCTGGGCCGCTCGGCGGTGGTGACGATCGCCGACCTGAGCAAGATGGACGTCGAGGCCGACATCCCCGAGGAGCAGATGTACCGGGTCGTCGTGGGGCAACCGGCCGAGGTCTCGGTGACGGCCGTGCCGACCAAGCGGTATCGCGGCCGGCTCTGGCAGATCACGCCGATGGGCGACCGCACCCGGGCGACGGTGAAGGTGAAGGTCGAAATCCTCGACCCCGACGACAAGCTCTTTCCCGAACTGGCCGCGACGGTCCACTTCCTCCCCGACAAGAATTGGGCCGAGTCCGACGCCAACCGGTCGTACCTGTTCGTTCCACGCGAGGCGGTCTTCGAGGAGGATGGACATGACTGGGTCTGGCTGCTGGTTGGCGATTCCCGGGTCGAGAAGCGAAAAATCGAGGTCGCCAACTCCAACGGCGGCGAGGTCCGCGTCGAGTCGGGACTGAAACTCAACGACAAGGTCGTCCTGAACCCTCCCCGGGACCTTCGCGACGGGGAGACGGTTCGCGAGGCGAGCCGTTGAGGCCCCGGGGCTTCGCCGGGGGGCAACCCATTCATTCCGCCCATTCACGAGGTTGTGGCTTATGGAAGGTTCGCCGTCGATCGAATTGCGGGGCGTCGACAAGGAGTATCGCCGGGCCGAGTTCGTGGTGCCGGTCTTGTCGAACCTCGATTTGACCGTGGCCGAGGGGGAGTTCCTCGCCTTGATGGGTCCGTCGGGGTCCGGGAAGTCGACGCTCCTGAACCTGGTGGCCGGACTCGACACGGCGACCCGGGGCGAGGTCCTGGTCCACGGTCGGGACCTGGGAAGGCTCTCGGAGGCCGAGATCACCCGGTGGCGCGCCGACAACGTCGGCTTCATCTTCCAGACCTACAACCTGATCCCGGTCTTGACCGCCTTTGAGAACGTCGAGCTGCCGTTGCTGCTGACTCGGCTCTCGCGCCGGAAGCGCAGGGAGAACGTCAAGACGGCGCTTCGGGTGGTGGGTCTGGAGGGGCGCGAGCACCACACGCCCAACCAGCTTTCCGGCGGTCAGGAGCAGCGCGTGGCCATCGCCCGGGCGATCGTCACCGACCCGTACCTGCTGGTGGCCGACGAGCCGACCGGCGACCTGGACCGGACCACCGCGGGCGAGATCCTCGAATTGCTCGAACAGCTCAACCGCGAGTTTCAGAAGACCATCGTGATGGTGACGCACGACCCGCTGGCCGCCGGGCGGGCCAATCGGGTGCTCCATCTGGACAAGGGTCGGCTCGTCGACGACGTGGCCAACGAAACCTCCATCTCGGCGGCGTCATGAAATATCTCACCTACATCCTTCGCAACGCCCGGCGCAACCCGGTTCGCACTGGGTTGACGATCGCCTCGACCAGCATCTGCCTGTTTCTGATGATGATTCTGCTGTCGTTCTTCACGATGTCCGGCGAGGCGGCTAGTTCGGCCCGGATCTTCAATCGGATCATCGCGATGAACGCCAACGGGTTCGCCGGCATGCTGCCGGTCGCCCGGGTCCGCCAGATCGCGGCGATGGACGGCGTGGTGGCCGCCTCGCCGTTTCAGTGGTACGGCGGCAAGTATCACGACGAGGTCATGCCGTTCGCCCAGTTCGGCATCGACGCCGACGTGATCTTCGACATCCTCGACGAGTTCACCATTCCCGCCGATCAACTGGCCGACTTCAAGGCCAACCGCAAAGGGACGGTCATCGGCCGCAAGCTCGCCAACGACCGCAACATCAAGGTCGGCGACTCCCTTCCCTTGAAGGGAGACATCTATCCGGTCGACCTCGACCTGATCGTCAGCGGGATTTACGACGGCCCCAACAACCGCGACCTGCGGATGTGCCTGTTCCACTTCGACTACCTGGACGAGGCGCTTAAGCAAGTGACGATGGGCTCGAACTCGGGGGGCTCGCTATCCACCCAGGCGTCGCGAATCTCGGGCAACGCCGGCGCGATCTTCATCAAGTGCGAAAGCGCTGATATGATGGTCGACCTGTGCCGGCGGATCGACGACGAATACCGGAGCACCGAGTTCCCCACCCGAACTCAGACCGAGGAGGCCTTCGGCCAGATGTTCGAGGAAATGATGGGGGACCTGAAGAACACGGTCTACTGGATCGGCGCCGCGGTCGTCATCTCGCTTTTGTTCGTGGCGGGCAACGCCATGGCGATGTCGATGCGCGAGCGGACTTCCGAAGTGGCCGTCCTCAAGGCGATCGGCTTCAACAAGGGACTCGTCCTCTTCCTCGTGCTCAGCGAGGCGATTTTGGTCGCCGGGCTCGGCGGGGCGATTGGGGCGCTCGGCTGCAAGTTCCTCTGCGACACGGTGGACGTGGCCCGGTTCAGCGGCGGCTTCCTGCCTTTCTTCTACGTCCCCTGGAACACCGCGCTTCTGGGACTGGGCGTCTCGCTCTTCGTGGGGTTGGTCAGCGGCCTGGTTCCGGCGGTCCTGGCCGCGAATTCGTCGGTCGTCGATGGTCTTCGGAAGGTCGTTTGAGGATCTCATGATTCCATTCAAATACAACGTCCGAAACCTCCGGGCGCGGTGGAAGACGACGCTGATGACGGTGGCGGGCACCGCGCTTTTGGTCTGCTCGTCGTGCGTCCTCTTCGGCCTGGTCGACGGCCTGGAGCACAGCCTGAAGGTCTCGGGCGATCCCTTGGACCTGATCATCCTGCGCAAGGGGTCGTCCAACGAGGTGACCGGCGGGTTCGAGGCGAAGAAGGCCGACGAGCTTCTGGAGTTGGGCGGCATCCTGCGCGACGAGGACGGGCCGGTCGCCGCCAAGGAGCTGCTCAACATCGCCATGGCCGAGCGCCACGACGGCTCCCACAACAACCTGATCATCCGGGGCGTTCAACCCGCCTCGCGCAAGCTCCGCCCCGATTTTCGGATCGTCGCCGGGCGCGACCTGGAGCCGGGCAAGGGCGAATGCGTCGTCAGCCACAACCTGTCGCGGACCTACAAAGGCGCGCGGGTCGGCGGGGTGCTCGACCTGGGCGAGAAGGAGAAGTACCGCGTCGTCGGCGTCTTCTCCGCCGGCGGAAGCGCCGCGGAGAGCGAGGCCTGGGCCGATCTGAAGGACGTGGAGCGCAACACCGGCCGCGACGGCTCGGTCTCCTGCGTCCAGATCCGCGCGGCGGGGCCCGCCGAAAGGGACCAGCTTCAAAAGACCATCGAGGACAGCGCCCAGTTCAAGCTCTCGGCGATCCCCGAGGCGATCTATTTCGAGAACCAGTCGAAGTCGAGCCTATTCCTCAAGGGGGCGGGGACGTTGATCGCCGTCCTTTTGACCTTCGGCGCGATGTTCGCCGCGGCCAACACCATGTTTTCGGCCGTCAAGTCGCGGACCCGCGAAATCGGCACCATGCGGGCGCTCGGGTTTTCCCAGCGTGATGTGCTCATCTCGTTCATGGGCGAGTCGCTCCTGCTCAGCCTGCTGGGCGGGGCGCTCGGTTTGCTCGCGACCCTGCCCCTGAGCTTCCTGACCATCGAGACGAGCAATTTCAACACGTTCTCATCGATGACGATCAACTTCCGATTCGGACCGATGGTTCTGACCGCCGCCGTGGCCATGACCGTGGCGATGGGCCTCTTCGGCGGCATGCTCCCCGCCCTCCGGGCCGTCCGGTTGGAGGTCGTCTCGGCGCTCCGGGAGCTGTGAGTCAGCCCGCGCCCCAACAAGGATCAAGCTCGGAACGGCGACGGGAGGGTATTGCCCCCCCGGGAAAATCACCGTCCGGACTTACTCAAACGTCCGTCACCGCCCCTTGGCTCGCCGAGCCAACGAGGCGCGTGTACTTGCCGAGCACGCCCCGGGTGTACCGCGGCGCGGGTTGCCTCCAGGCGCCGCGCCGCTTGGCCAGCTCCTCGCCGGCGACGTTGAGCTGGATCAACTGCTTGTCGGCGTCGATCGTGATCGAGTCTCCCTCCGCAACAAGCGCGATCACGCCGCCGACGTACGCCTCCGGCGCGACGTGGCCCACCACCATGCCCCAGGTGCCGCCGGAGAATCGGCCGTCGGTAATGAGGCCGACGCTGTCGCCGAAGCCCTCGCCGATCAGCGCGGAGGTCGGCGAGAGCATCTCCCGCATGCCCGGCCCCCCCTTGGGTCCCTCGTACCGGATCACGATCACGTCGCCGTGTTGAATCCGCTTGCCGAGGATCGCCTCCATCGCCTCGCCCTCGGAGTCGAAGACGCGGGCGGGGCCGGTGATCGAGTGCCGCTTGAGCCCGGAGATCTTCGCCACGCAGCCCTCGGTGGCGAGGTTCCCCTTGAGAATCGCCAGGTGGCCCTGCTCGTACAAGGGCTTGTCGAACGGTCGGATCACGTCCTGGTCGCTCCGTGGGGCGTCGGGAACGTCCTTGAGAACCTCGGCGACGGTCTGGCCGGTGATGGTCACGCAATCGCCGTGCAGCAGGCCGTTGACGAGCAGCATCTTCATGACCTGGGGGATGCCGCCGGCGCGGTGGAGGTCGACCGCGACGTACCGGCCCGAGGGCTTCAGGTCGCAGAGGACCGGGACCTTGTGGCGGATCGTCTCGAAGTCGTCGATGCTCAGGGGGACCCCGGCGGCGCTGGCCATCGCCAGCAGGTGCAGCACGCAATTGGTCGAGCCGCCGGTCGCCATGATGACGGCGATGGCGTTCTCAAACGCCTCGCGCGTGGCGATGTCGCGCGGCTTCAGGTCCATCGCGATGGCGTTGACCAGGGCCCGCGCGGAGGCGGCGACCGAGTCGGCCGTGTCGGCGTCGGGGTTGGCCATCGTCGACGATCCGGGCAGGCTCAGGCCCATGCTCTCGATGGCGCTTGACATGGAGTTGGCCGTGTACATGCCGCCGCAGGCGCCGAAGCTCGGGCAGGCGTTGCACTCGATCCCCTCGTAATCCTCCTTGCTCATCGTTCCGGCCGCGTAGGCGCCCACGGCCTCGAAAGCCGAGACGATTGTTAGTGGAGTTCCCTTCCACTCGCCGGGCTTGATGGTGCCGCCGTAGCAGAAAATCGCCGGGATGTTCATGCGCAGGAAGGCGAGCATCGAGCCCGGCATGTTCTTGTCGCAACCACCGATGGCCAGCACGCCGTCCATCGACTGGGATTGCGTGGCCGTCTCGATGGCGTCGGCGATCACCTCGCGCGAGACGAGCGAATATTTCATCCCCTCGGTGCCCATGGCGATGCCGTCGGTCACGGTGGGGAAGCCGAACATCTGGGGCATCGCCCCCGCCTCCCGAAGCGCCGCCTGAGCGCGCTCGACCAACGAGCCGATCCCCGCGTTGCAGGGATTCATCGTCGAATGGCCGTTGGCCACGCCGACGATCGGCTTTTCGAAGTCGCCGTCGCCGAAGCCGACCGCGCGAAGCATCGCGCGATTGGGGGAGCGCTGAACGCCTTCGGTGATGATGCGGGAGCGGGAATTGAGGGGTTTGGACATGGTGGTTCGCCGTCTTTCCAATGGCCGCGACCCGCGGCGCGAAGGTCCTTCGCGCTGGCGAATTGAGAAGTCGGCGCGCGTCCACGCGCGGACGCCGTCATCAAGGATCACCGAGGCGCGGCCCATCGGCGATCCTCGCGCAGCCGACAAATTAGCAGAAACCGATGGACGAGGCAACGATCGGGCCCCGTCGGAAACCACTTCGCGGGGTCGGCTCGTCGGGCTCCGACGTGGCGTGGAGAGGCCGCCCAAGTCCATAATGGTCGGTCGAATCATTCCGCCCTTCGGGGCCGAGGGTCGCCGGAGGGGTATCCGCTTGTGTCCATGTTTCGATTTTTGACTCGACCAATCGACCCGGAACCCCTTCTCCGATGGGCGCGGAGACGTTGGGAGCATCAGCCGACGGCGACCTTGTTTTGGCTCGGGGCGTTCTTGCGCGTTTGGGTCTATCTCGGCAACCGGCCGTACTGGATGGACGAGGGATCGCTCCGGAGCAACCTAACCGGCGTCGGCATTCTCGACTTCTCTCGGCCGTTGAACTCCGACCAACTGGCGCCGTTTGGGTTTCTGATC
>Ga0182742_1002561_pt1 | contig 19842 bp, 19 predicted proteins | sample eDN5th37CBELigMG_FD_128880 | JGI IMG/M metagenome (GOLD analysis project Ga0182742, IMG submission 128880) | Enriched Miracle-Growth compost microbial communities from Emeryville, California, USA - eDNA 5th pass 37_C BE-Lig MG (version 2)... ... | reverse complement strand
TTTTCTCCCACCACTTCATGACCATACAGCAACCTTTCAGCATAGCTGAAAGGCGTGTGAAATGTTCATTTCACACGAATGAGTCAAAAATCTGGTTTATCAACATAGTACTTTAACATAGCCTAGTTAATAAAGCCATGATTAAATCGAGAATGCAATGAAATGACATTAGGAATGATAACAATAGATTCTTTACATTATTGTGTTAGTTGTGTCTATGTCAAGTAAACAAAAAGGAGTTATTTACTAATCATGGCTGAATTCTTATATGAGAAGACAAGAATTGTTTACGATATCAGCGGCGAAGGAATACCCATACTATTTATTCACCCTCCTGCTATGGGAAGAGTGGTTTTTCGCTGTCAGGAAGAACTGAACCGTCATTTTACGGTTATTATCCCCGATTTAAGCGGGACAGGAGACTCAATTGGCCCTGAGCATAAGGTAACGATTGGTGGATACGCAAAGGAGGTAAAGGCGTTACTGGAGTATTTAAATATAAAAAAAGCAGTGATTTGCGGTTATTCAGCTGGAGGCTGTGTAGCTCAGGAATTTGTCCTAAGGTTTCCTGAAATGTCATTAGGCCTTATCCTTATTAGCGGGTATTCTGAAGTACAATCATTGGGTTTTAAATATGAGCATCTAGCAGGAATGTATTTCGTAAAAAAATTCCCTTCTTTTTTGCGCTATGTAATATCCTCGGCTCATACGGATCAATCATCTTACCGTGAGGATATCAATCGGCATATGAAGAAAGCTAATCGAAATATGTGGATGGAATTCTATGAGCAGTCATTATATTTTAATTGTACGGAACGACTTTCTGAAATCTCTGTGCCATTATTGCTTATGTATGGTTCGAGAGACTTCACGAATCAACATTTACGAACGTATGAAAAGTGGACAGACCACCAAGCCGTTATTTTTCCAAATGTATCTCATCAATTGCCAACTAAAAAAAGCCGCTTAGTCAACCAAACGATTACAGGTTTTATCATTGAAAATATAGAAAAATCGCATTGATTATCAATGCGATTTTAAATAAGGTTTATTAGTGTGCCGGTTTTTCTTTATCCGGTTTTATTGCCATAAATGTTGCGAACGCTGCCAACAAACTGCAACCGCATAGAATATAGAATAATAAATGTCCGGTTTTGTCCATTAGAATAGCGAGTACGGGAGGTCCAGCAGCAACGCCGATGAAGCGCATCGAACTATAAATAGCTGTAATCGTTCCTCGATGTTCTTTTTCAATCCCAACTGTAATGAGTGCATCAAGACATGGTAAAACAGATCCGATTCCAATACCGCAAAAGAAAAATAAACTAATTAAAAACCAAAGCATATGAGAAAAGCTCAAGACAATTACAGAGATTCCTAAAAGTATACTTCCAGAGAATATAATCCATTTCATTAACACTTTATTTTCTTTGATTATTTTACCAGTAATGAAGGAAGTTAGGCATAAAGCTCCTAAAGGAATCGCTAATACCAAGCCTTTTTTTACACCAGTTATATCGTATCTTGTTTCGAGCATTTCTGATAGATAGAAAAGGACACCAAATAAAACAAACATTAGAATAGCCCCAATAAGAAAGATTGCATTCAACCATTTCCCATTATGTGTAAACGTTTTTTTAATATTTTGGAAAAATTGTTTGAATGGTATTGGCTTCTCCTGTGATTTTGGTGCTTTTACAAAAAATATCATAAGTAAAGTAGAAAATACACAAAAAATAGGGATAGAGAAAAAAGGTAAATACCAACTGATACCAGCTAGCAGTGCTCCAAGAATTGGACTCAGGACTTTACCAAATGTATTAGATGTTTCAATGATTCCCAATGTACTGCTCACATCTTTTTCATTTTTAAACATATCACCGACTAAAGGCATAACAATGGGTGAAGCACCTGCAGCACCGACGCCCTGCATAGCTCTGCCTACTAATATGAGCCAATAGGCATCAGCCATTTTCCAAGCCGCCCACCAAGAAATGAATCCCCCAATTCCTGCAATGAGCAGACTAGGAATAATAACTTTTTTTCTGCCAATGTGATCTGACAGGTAGCCGGCTAATGGAATTAATATGATGGCGACAATTGAATAGACGGTAATTATCATGCTCGATTGAAAGGGAGAAATAGCTAATTTTTTCTCCATCGTTGGCAGCACCGGGATAAACATTGAATTTCCTAATGTCATAATCAGGGGGATTGATGACATAGAAAGTACCGCCCATTTATGTTTATGGGCTCCACGATCCTTCTTTTTTATGGATTGTTTTAAATCCATTGATAGTAATTCTTCAACATGATCCATGTCAAAAACCGCCTTTAATAAATAGTCACCTTTATATGATTGCCATTTTTCTTGAAAGTAGCATGGAAAAAAAATGAATCATGCAGCAGCCTTTCAGAGTAGGTAAAAGACGTGATGTGTTAGCATAGCCAAAAAGTTTTTGTGGAAAAGTAATTGTAATACTTGAATTATTTTTTATCATTTATAGTTGACGAAGAGTTAATAAAGTATTATGATAATTATCAAATAAATGATACGGCTTTGACGAAGAGGAGTAACTTTTCTAAACACTTTAGAGAGCTGATGGTTGGTGAAAATCAGTGTGGGAAGAAAAGCGAATGGACTTCTGAGCCCCAAACCGAACCTTTTAAGTAGTAGGCTTTGGCGAACGTCTCATCGTTACAAGAGACAAGTATTAAGACATTTTGTTTTGATGCTTGTTAAGTGAGCTGATTTATTCAGCTAATGAAGGTGGCACCACGGGTTTCTCGTCCTTTTTTTGACGGGAAGCCCTTTTTGTTTTTATAAAAAAATATGTAAATCGCTTGAGTAAGAGTAGTACACGATTGTTCTTCGTTACAGAGAGCCGGGAATGGTGTGAACCGGTACGGATGCATCGCTGGAATGGACTTACGAGAGGTAGCCTGAAACTAATAGTAGGGATACACGGAACTCCACCGTTAAAAGGATAGAGTATTGTATTTTGGTACTCGAAAAGAGAAAGCCTGAATGGGCTTTAACAGAGGTGGCACCGCGGTTAATCTATCGTCCTCTATTCACATTTTACATGTGGATAGAGGACTTTTTTATTTCATATATTTATTTCAAAAATAAATGGAGGGAATGTTGTTATGAAGTTGAGTAGAGAAGAGTTGAGTTCAGGAACGTTGATTATTGAGGAGATAGAAGGGGACACATTAACACCCATTTCCATTTATCAAAAATTAAGGGGCGAGAAGAAATTTTTGCTTGAAAGTTCTTTAAAGCATGAAAACTCAGGCCGTTTTTCTTTTATTGGTGCAGAACCATTTATGGAGCTAATTGGCAACGGGAATAGTAGTCAGATTATTATTAATAATGAAAATAAATACGTGAATAAAAAACCTTTAGAAGTGTTAAAAACATTATTGCCTGAAAAATCTCCTAAACCAGAACCTTTATTTCCATTTATTGGAGGAGCGGTAGGCTATGCTGGATACGATGCCATTCGTCAATATGAGAAGATTGGTGAAGTTCCTCATGATGAATTAATGCTTCCTGATGTCCACTTTTTATTTTTTGAAGTCTTAGTTGTGTTTGATCATCTTGAGCAAAAGGTTTATATCGTGGCATCACAGCAGCATAACGGATCATCGCTTGAAGAGCTATCTCACAAAATGGAACTTACAAAGGAACAAATAAGAAAAGGAGTATCTGAAGAAGGTGTCAAGGAAGTAACTCTTTCTGCTTTTCAAGCATCTATTCCAAAAGAACAATTTATTGATCATGTGGTCAAAGCAAAAAAGTACATTGAAGAAGGCGATATTTTTCAAGTTGTCTTGTCGCAGCGGTTAAAGGCAGAAATAGAAGGGGAACCATTTTCGTTGTACCGAAAACTAAGAGTGAAAAATCCCTCACCTTATATGTACTATTTTGATTTCCAAGCTTATTCCATTGCTGGGGTATCACCTGAAAGCTTGATTAAGGTAAAAGGAAGGCAGGTTATTACTAATCCGATTGCAGGCACAAGGCCGAGAGGAGCGAATGATGAAGAAGATTTGCTTCTTGCAGAGGATTTGTTAGCGGATGAAAAAGAGCTTGCTGAGCATAAAATGCTCGTGGATTTGGGCCGTAATGATCTAGGGCGTGTTTGTGAATTTGGCTCCGTCGAAGTGACTAAGTTTCTTGGAATTGAAAAATACAAACATGTTATTCACCTTGTTTCGGAAGTAGAAGGAACATTGGTCGAAACGTTCTCTCCCATCGATGCATTAATATCATGTTTACCTGCTGGAACGGTATCAGGTGCTCCCAAAATAAGAGCAATGGAAATCATCAATGAAATGGAAAACAGTAAAAGAGGTATTTATTCAGGTGCAATTGGATATGTTTCAGCGAATGGAAATCTCGATTTTGCTCTAGCGATACGAACGATGGTAATTAAGGGCAAGGAAGCCTATATCCAGGCTGGAGCGGGAATTGTATATGATTCTATACCTGAAAAGGAATATGAAGAAACGCTTCATAAATTAAAAATGTTTTTGGGAGGAGACAGAAAATGATTTTATTAATTGATAATTATGACTCCTTTACGTATAACCTTTATCAGTATCTTGGAGAACTTGGTGAAAAACTCGTTGTGAAAAGAAATGATGAACTGACAATTGCTGAGATTGAAGAACTGCAGCCGGAAGCGATTGTGATTTCTCCAGGGCCAGGCAGACCTGAGCAGTCAGGGATTTGTGTGGAGGCCATTCGATCTTATTACGAAAGAATTCCTATTCTTGGTATATGTCTGGGTCATCAAGCAATTGGATATAGTTTTGGTGCTGTCATTACTAAGGCAGAAAAAATTATGCATGGTAAAGTTTCACAAATACGGCATTCAGAAAAGAATTTATTTCAAGCTCTTCCTCAGGATATTCAAGTGATGCGTTATCACTCATTAGTGATTCAAAAAGGCACCTTGCCTGCCGAGTTTGAGGAAACGGCCTATTCAAGTGATGATAAAGAGATTATGGCGATTAAACATAAGAAATTTCCTCTATATGGGATACAGTTTCATCCTGAATCCATTGGAACCGGTGATGGAAAGCGAATGTTAGCTAATTTTTTATCTGAAATGAGAAAGGAAGTTGCAATATGAAAGAAATATTATTTCGTCTAACAGCAGGAGAGGCATTAACAGATAAAGAGATTCAGTTGGCGACGGAACGGTTATTTTCCGATGATATTACGGACAGTGAAATTTCAGCCTTTCTAATCGGATTAAAAACGAAGGGGGAAACGGTAGAAGAAATAGCTGGACTTGTGAACGGTATTCGTGCAAATTCATTAAAGTTCAAGAAGAAGTTTGCCGATTGCTTGGATAATTGCGGCACGGGTGGTGATGGAGTAAAAAGCTTTAATGTCAGTTCCACTTCAGCGTTTGTGATTGCAGCAGCCGGTATACCGGTGGCAAAGCATGGGAATCGCAGTGTATCAAGTAAAACAGGCAGTGCCGATGTTCTTGAAGAGCTGGGAATTGAATTGAATCTGTCTTCTGAAAGAATTGAAGAAATTATTGAAGAAGTTGGGATTGCCTTTTTATTTGCTCCAAATGTACATCCAAAAATTAAACGAATTCAGAAGGTGCGTAAGGATTTAGGAATTCCAACTGTATTTAACCTATTAGGGCCGCTAATGAATCCTGTTGAATTGGATACACAATTTTTAGGAGTGTACCGTAAGGATTTAGCGAAAATGTTTGCTGAAGTTCTTCATGCTCTTGGTCGAAAACGAGCAGTTGTCTTAAATGGTGCGGGATCAATGGATGAAGCATCACTTCAAGGTGATAACTATTTAGTAATTCTAGAAAATGGTATAATCACAGAAAAGACGCTTCATCCCGAAGAAGTAGGGTTACCGGTTTATCCGAATGAAGCAATTGTCGGCGGGTATGCGCGTGAAAATGCCGAAATATTGCGAAATGTCTTAGAGGGGAAAAAAGGAGCCTATCGTGATACTGTGCTTTTAAATGCAGGGATTGGTATCTATGTAGGGGGAAGAGCAGCAACTATTCAAAATGGTGTGGAAATAGCAGAAGAATTAATCGATTCAGGAGCTGCGCTCGAAAAACTAAATCGTTTGATTGAAGCTAGCAAAGTAAAGTCAGAGGTGATTTAAGTGGCAACTATTTTAGATGCAATATTATCAGAGAAAAAAGTTGAAGTAGATTATTTACAGAGGAACAGGGTAAAGGTATTAGGGAATAACAATCATCCGCAGCATTCCTTCCTATCGATTCTGGAAAAGGCAGAGGATTTAGCAATCATTGCTGAATTTAAACGGGCTAGCCCATCAAAAGGGATTATTAATTCAGATTTAGATCCTGCCAAACAAGCAAGCTCCTATGTCCAATATGGGGCGAATGCGGTTTCTGTATTAACCGATAAATGTTTCTTTAAAGGAAGTTTTTCAGATTTGGAAGCTGTGCGAAAGGTCATTGACGCACCTATCCTTTGTAAGGATTTTGTTGTAGATTCTATTCAAATCGATATGGCGAAGGCAGCGGGAGCAAACATTGTTTTGCTTATTGTAGCCGCGATGAAGGAAGAAAAGTTGGTGGAGCTTTATCAATATGCGAAAGCGAAAAACCTTGATGTCTTAGTGGAAGTGCATAATGAAGAAGAATTAGAAATGGCGCTCAGAGTAGGTGCAAAAATAATCGGTGTGAATAACCGGAATTTAAAGACCTTTGAAGTAAATCTATCTGTTACAGAAAAACTAGGCCCTATTGTAAAAAAGGCAGGAGCATACTTAATCAGCGAAAGTGGCATTCAAACGATTGAAGATGTAAAAAGGGTTGTCAAAGCAGGGGCAAACGGAATTTTAGTCGGCGAAACTTTTATGAGAGCAGAAAATCTTGCTCAAACATTACAAGAAATGAAGCTGCCGATTCAAAAGGGTGCTCAAATATGAAAGTAAAAATATGCGGCCTGCAAAATGTGGAAACAGCATTATTTGCCGCTAGAAACGGCGCTGATGCCATTGGATTTGTATTTGCAGAAAGTAAACGTCACATAACACCAGAAAGAGCAAAACAGATTATTTCCACGTTACCAAAAGAGGTAAAAAAAGTAGGTGTATTTGTCAATTCAAGTAAGGAAGAGATTGAGAAAATCGTATGTGAAACGGGTATCGACATCGTGCAGCTTCATGGTCATGAATCCCCTGAATTTTGTCAATCTATTCCGTATCCGATGATAAAAGCCTTTAGTATAGAGTCTGCTCGAGACCTGGAAGATATTCATATTTATCCATGCGAATTCATTCTCTTAGACGGACCAAAAGGAAAATATCATGGAGGAAACGGGATTGCATTTGATTGGAATCTCCTGAAAACCTTTGACTTTAAAGATAAAAAAGTGATATTGGCTGGAGGATTAAATTCAGAAAATGTATCAGAGGCATTGAAAACCAATGCTTATATGTTAGATGTGTCAAGTGGAGTTGAGAGTAATGGACAAAAGGATTCCAATAAAATAAAGACTTTTTTAGACGTTGTAAAAAACAAGCAATCAATGGAGGAAATCATATGAGCAGATATACTATGCCGGATAAAACAGGTCATTTTGGACCATTTGGGGGCCGCTATATTCCAGAAACGCTAATGACAGCGATTCTGGAATTAGAAGAAGAATATAAAAAAGCGAATCAAGATAAGGATTTTCATAACCAGCTTAACGATTTGTTAAAGGAGTATGTAGGGCGTGAAACACCGCTTTATTATGCCAAGAACCTAACAAAAAAAGCAGGAGGAGCAAAGATTTATTTAAAGCGGGAAGATTTAAACCATACGGGTGCCCATAAAATTAATAATACAATTGGGCAGGCTCTTCTTGCCGTCCGGATGGGAAAAAGGAAAATTATTGCCGAAACAGGAGCAGGACAACATGGAGTGGCAACAGCAACGGTTTGTGCCCTATTAAATCTAGAATGTATGATTTTTATGGGGGAAGAGGATATTAAGCGCCAGCAGCTGAACGTATTCCGGATGGAGCTATTAGGTGCAAAAGTGGTTAGTGTTACATCAGGCAGCAGAACATTAAAGGACGCTACGAACGAAGCACTTCGATACTGGGTAGCAAATGTCAATGATACGCACTATATTCTCGGTTCTGTTATGGGGCCGCATCCTTTTCCGATGATTGTCCGTGATTTCCAAAGTGTAATAGGAAAAGAAACGAAGCTGCAATACACACAAAAAGAAGGAAAACTTCCAGATGCATTGGTTGCTTGTATTGGAGGCGGAAGTAATTCTATGGGAATGTTTTATCCATTTATTGACGATAAGGAGGTAAAGTTGTATGGAGTCGAAGCTGCCGGTCAGGGAATTGATACTGATTTCCATGCCGCATCTCTGACTAAAGGAAAACCTGGTGTATTGCACGGGGCATCCATGTACTTGCTGCAAAATGAAGACGGGCAAATTCAGGAGGCGCATTCCATTTCTGCCGGACTTGATTATCCTGGGGTTGGACCAGAGCATAGTTACTTAAAGGATATAGGCCGTGTCCAATATGAGTCGATTACAGATGCAGAGGCTTTAGAAGCTTTGCAAACACTATCACAGGTTGAGGGAATTATTCCTGCGTTAGAAAGCGCACATGCTGTGGCATATGCACTTAAGCTTGCACCAACAATGCAACCGGAGGAAGGAATTGTTGTTTGCTTGTCTGGCCGAGGAGATAAAGATGTTGAATCAGTAAAAGCCTATTTGGAAGGGGAAAACTAAGATGAATCGTTTGGGGAAAGCGTTACAAAATGTCAAACGTAAACATGAAAAGGCATTTGTTCCATATATTATGGCAGGAGATGGCGGCCTAGACGTTCTTGAACACAGAATCCGCTTTTTAGAAGAGTGCGGTGCAACTGCAATTGAAATAGGAATCCCTTTCTCAGATCCTGTTGCAGATGGTCCGATTATTCAGCAGGCAGGGATTAGAGCGCTGAAAGCTGGAACAACTGTAAAGAAGATTATGGAAACCATTGAATCTTTCCGTTCGAAAGTTGACATTCCGCTTATTTTTATGACTTATATGAATCCCATTTTAGCCTATGGAAAGGAATCTTTTATTGCTGATTGTAAAAGAGTCGGAATTGATGGGTTAATCTTGCCTGATTTACCAATTGAAGAAGAAGAAACTTTAGCATCGCTCACTGAAATGGCAGGAATTGAAATTATTCGATTGGTTACATTAAATAGTTCAGATGAAAGAATTAAAACGATAGCTCAAAAAGGACACGGTTTTTTATATGCTGTAACAGTCAATGGAATAACAGGAGCTAGACAAGGTTTTCAGGTGGAATTGCATAAACATTTACAAAGAGTGAAAGAACTTTCCCCGCTGCCTGTTTTTGCTGGTTTTGGAATCTCGACACCCGAACATATAAAAGAGATGACACAATTTTGTGATGGTGTAATTGTAGGAAGTAAAATTGTTGACTTGTTTGAACAAAAGGATGAGGCAAAGATAAAAGAATTAATTCAAACTGCAAAATCTGTATCTGTTTAACGGGTCAAAATGGTTGTATTTAGTGTGGATTAGGGAAGCATAAATAGAGAAATGAACACAAGTGGTAATGAACGAAAGAAACAGCAAGGAATGTCGAAAAGGATGACAACGATGGAACATAAAGAACAATACATGGAACATTTACATCGATACATGGGGCATATAGAGTCCCATGTAAACAAAATATATGCGACGATACATGAGCATGACTGCTGTATTTTATCAGAGCTTGATCAAATGCAAAGGCTTGTATCCGAAGCTCAAAATTTTGCTGCTGTTTATTATCTGCAATCGCATTTAGCTCCCTATACGAAGCAATATATAAATTTATCACTGGCTGCGCAGTATCTGTCAGAGAAACGACATGGTGCATTAATTGCTGTGGAACGTTCAGATCGATTAGACCCATACATTCATAATGGAACGCTGATAGAAGCTGACATCAGTCATATTTTACTTGAAACGGTGTTTTATCCAGGAAATCCATTACATGATGGAGGGGTTGTCATTCGTGATGACACCATCTATTCGGCAGGAAATATTTTTCCCTTGACAGATATTACGTATCAGCATCGCAAGCTTGGAACGAGACACCGTGCTGCCATTGGACTTTCAGAAAAAACAGATGCTGTGGTCATCGTTGTATCTGAAGAAACAGGCCGAATTTCATTTGCTTTAGATGGTCAATTATTTGTTGTACGTGCGAGTGTTTAATGAGTAAGAAAAGAAATGAAAAAACAGTCACATAAAAATGTGGCTGTTTTTTCGTTAATGTCTAGCTGCAATACCTAGCTCCTCGAATAATAATCCGCTTTTTATCCATCGGTATTGATTGTTGATTTTCTTAGCTGTAAAAAACGGACAAAATTGAGGATAATTGTTTTTATGACTGCATAAAAAGGAATGGCTAAAATCATGCCCAAGATACCAGCTAAATTTCCGGCAACAAGGAGAATGATAATAATTGTGGCAGGGTGAGTATCCAATCTTTTTCCAAGAATAAGTGGAGAAAGAACATTTCCTTCGACTTGCTGAGCAATCGTAATAACGACGATGACTAATATCGCCTTTGTTGGTGAATCAAATAATGCAATCATAACGGCTGGTGCACCGCCTAAAAATGGTCCGATATACGGAATGATATTTGTTACAGCTACGATTAAGGCCATAACCAGTGCATATGGTAAATCAATAATGACATAACCAATAAAGGAAAGAGTTCCAACAAATAAAGCAACCGTTATCTGGCCGTTTATATATGCGGCAAGTGTTTCGCCTGTTTCTTTGAGCGTTTTTAAGCCTTCATTTCGGTAGGAAGGGGGAAGAAACTTGGACATTAAATTGGGAAATTTGTTTCCATCCTTGAACATATAAAATAACAAAAAAGGAACAGTTACAATTGTTATAGCAATATCAGCGACCACACCAACAATGCTTGATATACTGTTAGTTATTCTTGTAGGCAGTGTTGCAGCATAATTATTTAGCTCTTCAACAATATTATTTATTGAGATATATTCTTGTGTCATGACCCATTTAAATTGTTCTGAATCGGAAAGTTGATCTAAAAATAACATGGTTTGTCGATAGTATCTTGGAACATCATTTACGAAGGCTGTAACCTGCTTTGAAATCATGGGGATTAAATTGCCGATGATGAGTCCCATCAAGCCGATAATGACAACATAAATAACAATAATAGCAAGTAATCGCGGTAATTTAAGCTTTTGGAGATATCCAACAAATGGGTTTAGCAGAAAATATAAAAATCCAGAAATTAGGATAGGGAAAAACAACGTAGAGAAGAATATCCCAATCGGTTCAAATAAAAATGAAATTTTAGTTGATATGTAGATAATGCTGACGATAATTAAAATTTGCAGTGTCCAATATTGAAATTTCTTTTTTGCCAAATGTTTCACCTTTTTCTCTAAGTATAGATTAATTATAGCAAATATAAGAAGTACTTACATAATTTTTAGACGAATCTTCGCTTTAGACTGAGAAGTAAAAAAGCTTGGATATAAAAGCATCCAAGCTAAAGAAGGTAAGGTCTAATTAATTGATTAGTGACTGCAATGGAGCTGGAATTCTTCCTGCACGCTTTATCATTTTTTCAGAACTGTATGGATTTACACCCATGACAGGAGCACGTCCTAATAATCCTCCAAACTCTACCATTTCTCCTTCCTTTTTACCTGGTACTGGAATTACCCGAACAGCAGTGGTTTTTTTATTTATCATACCAATGGCTGCTTCATCAGCAATAATGGCTGAAAGAGTAGCAGGGGTTACATCACCTGTTAAAGCAATCATATCGAGACCGACTGAACATACACAGGTCATAGCTTCAAGCTTTGATAAAGTTAATGCATTGTCGATAATGCCCCGAATCATCCCATTATCTTCACTAACGGGAATAAATGCACCGCTTAAACCGCCTACATAAGAACTTGCCATGGCTCCGCCTTTTTTTACTGCATCGTTCATTAAGGCAAGAGCAGCAATTGTGCCGTGGGTTCCGACCCTTTCTAAGCCAATTTCTTCGAGGATTTCTGCTACGCTGTCATTTTGTGCATTTGTTGGTGCGAGTGATAAATCCATAATTCCAAAGGGAACGTTAAGACGTTCTGCTACAATACGGCCGATTAATTCTCCTGCACGAGTAATCTTAAAGGCTGTTTTTTTAATGATATCGGCCACTTCGCCAAGATCTGCGTCTGGATATCTTTTCAGCGCATTTAAAACGACACCGGGGCCGCTAACACCAACATTTAATACAACTTCGCCTTCACCAGCCCCGTGAAAAGCACCTGCCATAAATGGATTATCTTCCACTGCATTACAAAACACGACTAGTTTTGCACAGGCAAGGCCATTTTTATGCTTTGTTCGATCAGCCGCTTCTTTAATGATTATCCCCATTCGCTTAACTGCGTCCATATTGATGCCAGACCGGGTCGAAGCTACAGAAACGGACGCACATACGCGTTCTGTCACACTCAATGCTTCTGGAAGAGCATCTAGTAATGTTTGGTCTCCATTGGAAAGGCCTTTATGTATAAGTGCTGAAAATCCGCCAATAAAATCAACACCCAATGTAACCGCTGCCCGATCAAGTGTCTTTGCTAGTTCGACAGCCTGTTCTTTTGTAGCATGACCTAATAGCTCAGCAATAGGTGTGATAGAGATTCTTTTATTAATAATGGGAATGCCAAATTCCTTTTCAGCTTTTTCTGCTACTTCTTTTAAATTTTTTGCATAAGTTGTAATTTTCTCATAAACTCGTTTGTTCATTTTATCAAAATCTTTATCAGCACAATCAAGAAGGCTGATTCCCATGGTTACAGTCCGGATATCTAAATTTTCAACCTGAACCATTCGAATCGTTTCAATCATTTCATTAATAGCAATATTCATAGGTGGAAATCCTCCTTTCTTTTATCTTAAACGCGGTGCATTGCTTGGAAAATATCTTCTAATTGAAGCGTAATGTTCAAACCAAGTGAGTCGCCTATTTCGGTTAATTGCTTCTGCAGTCCTTCAAGGTCCTGCTGATCAGTAACATCGACAAGCATCATCATCGTGAAAAAATCTTGTAATATCGTTTGGCTGATGTCGAGAATATTTACTTTGTTTTCAGATAAAATGGTTGTTACTTTTGCAATGATACCAACTTGGTCTTTTCCAATCACACTTACAATGGCGCGTCTTTGATTCATTTTTGTCACCTCGGAGTTATATTGTTTATCGCGGATTACTATTAGTATTATTTTTATTTTCTACTTTATCTATATTGTAGAATAATGTAAAAAAATATCAATATTTTTATATACTATTTATTTCTAAATATAACACTAAACTCGCTTAAGTATTGACAACTCAATACTTCGTGTGCATAATAGTAAAAAATGAACGATATATGAACGTTTGACGACGGATTAGTATGAGATCCTTTATGTGCAAGAGAGTGGGGTTTGAAGCTGGAAGACCCCATCACAAAGAAAGCCTCAGAACCTGCCGTCCGAGTCTCGTGTTAAAGCACGAGCGCTAATCCTTTAGCGTTATCATTTCAAGCGGGATGCTATTTTTAGCATTCAATGAAGGTGGTACCACGGAAATTAGCCCTTTTCGTCCTTTGTAGTAAGGATGAAAAGGGCTTTTTGTTTATCATAAAACATCTATGAGCCACCGTTTAAGGCTTAGAAACTGAAAATTACGAATATGTTTGTTAAAATATTAAAAGTAGAGGGTTGAAGAATGGAGAAGAAACGAATTGTTGTCAAGATTGGTAGTAGTTCATTGACGAATTCAAGGGGTGAAATTGATCAAGAAAAGTTCAGCGATCATGTCAAAGCAGTTGCTGCACTCCGTGAACAGGGACATGAAGTTCTATTAGTTTCATCCGGAGCAGTGGCGGCTGGCTTTTCTAGATTAGGCTACCCTTCAAGGCCTGTTACATTGAAGGGTAAACAGGCAGCTGCTGCTGTAGGTCAAAGCTTATTAATTCAGTCATATATGGAACAGTTCAGTGCATTTAATATTATTCCAGCACAAATTCTATTAACGAGAAATGACTTTTCTAAAAAAGAGCGTTATCGAAATGCTTTTCAGACCATTTCGGAATTATTGGATAGAGGAATTCTTCCGATTATTAATGAAAATGACACGGTGTCTGTTCAAGAGTTGACATTTGGTGACAATGATATGTTGTCAGCACTAGTCAGCGGACTTGTGCATGCTGAACAGTTGATTATCTTAACAGATATTAATGGTCTTTATGATTCAAACCCTCAAACAAATCCTTTAGCAAAGAAATGGACTCACATAACGGAGATTACAGATGAGATTTTGGGGATGGCAGGGGACTCAGGTTCGAAGGTGGGAACGGGAGGCATGAAATCAAAGTTAGAAGCCGCTAAAACAGCGTTGTCCCTTGGAGTCAAGGTCTTTATTGGAAAGGGATCTGGGAAACAGAAATTAATTGATATTCTTGCCGGAGATGGAGATGGCACCTATATTGGCAATGACACTTTAGCAACGGTAAATAATCCGAAACAATGGATTGCTCTTCATTCTGAAGTAGCTGGTAAAGTGTATATTGATCAGGGTGCTGAATTGGCTTTAACCATAGAAGGCAGAAGTTTATTACCAGCAGGAATATATGATATTGTTGGGTCTTTTGAAAAGGGAGATGTTGTTGAGGTTTTCGGTTCAACAGGTCTGCTTGGTAAAGGAGAAGTATATTACTCATCAGAGGAATTGAAAAAAGTGATGGGGAAACGCAGTGATGAAGTGGAAAAAGAAATGGTTGTAGCAGCAGTAGAAGTCATTCATCGTGATAATTGGGTGAAAGTAAAAAAATAGGGAGGACAATGAGTATGAGCGAAGTATTGGAAAAAGGCAAAGCAGCAAAAAAGGCAAGTTTTCTATTAAATGGAAAAACAACGGCTGAAAAAAATGAAGCATTGGCAAGAATTGCTGAGCAGTTATTGATTGACCAGGAAGAAATATTAGCGGAAAATGCTAAGGACTTAGAACTTGGGAAACAAAATGGACTGTCTGACTCCGTTTTAGACCGGATTATGTTAAATGAAAAAAGAATAAAGGATATGTCAGAAGCGATTCAGCAATTAATTACACTAGAGGATCCAGTTGGCGAAACACTTGAAACGATTCAAAAGGATAACGGGCTAATGATTAAGAGTAAACGGGTACCGATTGGCGTAATTGGAATGATCTATGAAGCAAGACCAAATGTAACCGTTGATGCAGCAACGTTGGCATTGAAAACGGGGAATGCCATCATTTTAAGAGGCAGTTCCTCCGCTCAATTCTCCAATCAGGTATTAACAAATTCCATTCATCGTGCCCTTGCAAAAACAAACCTGCCAATTGAATCAGTCCAATCGATTGAAAATACAAACAGAGAAAGTGCGAAAGAACTATTCCACTTAAATGATTATTTAGATGTGTTAATTCCACGCGGTGGTAAAAAACTTATTGATACAGTTGTTAAGGAAGCCTCCGTACCAGTCATTGAAACAGGAGCAGGGAACTGTCATCTATTTATCGACGAAAGTGCTAAGCCTGAAATGGCAGTTACAATTGCTATTAATGGAAAAACACAGCGTCCATCTGTTTGTAACGCCATCGAATCCATTCTTATTCATGAAAACTGGTTTAATCAATACGGTGAACAGCTTGTTGCTGCTTTAAAAGAAAAAGAAGTAGAAATAATCGGCGATGAAAAAATTTGTCAAAAAGTTCCATATGCAAAGCGAGCGACTGAGGAAGATTGGTACACTGAATACCTAGCTCTTACTGTTAGTATTAAGGTGGTTTCTAATGTTGATGAAGCAATTGAACATATTAATCAATACGGTACAAGACATTCAGAAGCCATTATAACAGAAAATCAAAACCATGCTAATCAATTTTTAACTTCTGTAGATGCTGCAGCTGTCTATCATAACGCATCGACAAGATTTACTGATGGTTTTGAGTTCGGTTTTGGTGCAGAAATTGGCATAAGTACACAAAAACTTCATGCACGCGGCCCAATGGGACTTAAAGCATTAACATCAAGTAAATATTTTATCCAAGGTGAAGGTCAGGTTAGAGGCTAATAGGAAAAGCAAAAAGAAGGAGAGTCCAAAGCGGCTGTTCTTCTTTTTGCTATGGAGTAAAAATAGTGGTTATCTATTTTGTGCGTATTGATTACAAACCTTCGACAAATTTATAAAGAAGAAACGCACGTAGAATAAAAAATCTATCTTTTAGATTCTGCTTAAAATGATATATTATGTATAGTTAATCTAAAAAAGGAAAAATGTGCGAAAGCGCCATTGTGGTTGTAATAATTATTTGGAATTATAATAGTAACTTAACAGGGATATTCGCAATTCTTATTATTTCTCGGGAAACCGCAAAAAGTGACATTGCCTCATAGAGAATTGTTGTAATGCGCAATATATTTGTGTTTTTTAATAAATGGCTTTGTTAAATAATATTGTTGATTTTTGACTCATTTAAGCTGTATGGTCATTTTACACGCATGAGTCAAAAATCTGGCTTATCAACACAGTACTTTAACAAAGCCTATAATATATAGTCAATGGTGTTATGGAGGATTGTTTTATGTTAAAGACTACGAAAAAGCTACTAAACGAACAAGAAATTATTGAAATTTTACAGTCCATTGTAGCAAAATCATATGAAGAAATTAAAGATGAAGAGATTCTGCTTTGTCTAGAATGTGCAGATGTTGATTTAGAAATTGCTACTTCCAATCACTTCGAATTTCAAGAAGCGATAAAAAAGAATTTTGAAGTGGATGAATTTGGGGAAATTATTGATTATGATGAATATCGCCAATTAATGTATGAATTATATGATTATTTCATAGATTTGCATATTAATAGTGAACTGTTTGATTTTTTTCCTGAAGGGGAATATGAGGTAGATGGAGAAATGCTATGCTCTGATTCAGATATCATTGCTCCGAGAGGAAAATTTTACGCTCCATTTGAACAAGCTGTGCAAAGTAAATATTAATCCAACTTATTAAATCGACATAGGAATTCTTTTTCCATCATGTACGAGTAGTAAATGGTTCTTCCGCTAGATATTATATTTGACTCATCCGTGTGAAAAGTCCTTTTCACACGCCTTTCAGCTCTGCTGAAAGGTAGCGATATGGTTATGAAACGGGAGGAGAAAACTCGTTTTATGACCATATCGCTTAGATGAGTCAAATATCCACTAGTATCTGTCGAAATATTAAAAAGGACAATCAATTGCAGGTAATATAATTGACAAATAGGTCTGCATTAAATATAGTATTTTTATATACTTATTTATGTGGGGATTTTTTTTATTATTAAAACCAAGTAAACTTATAAGGAATGTTTGAAAAGGATGTTTGATACGGACGAAAGGGGCGAATAAAATGAAACAATCTGTATTCATCAATTGGAAAGAGGAACAACTATCGGCAACGATTGATTATCCTGATAACTTGAAAGAGGGAGTAAAATATCCCCTTATTATTATTTGTCACGGCTTTATCGGAAGCAAAGTGGGGGTTGACAGGCTTTTTGTAAAAGCAGCGCAACAATTAAATCAGGATCAATTGATTGTCCTGCGTTTTGATTTATCAGGGTGCGGAGAAAGCAGCGGCAATTATGGTAAAACAGGATTACATGATTTTATTGATCAATTGAGGACGGTTATTGATTTTTCCTGCCAATTGAAACAAGTTGATTCTAATCAAATTACGTTAATTGGACACAGTCTAGGCGGAGCGACAGCTGTTTTAACAGCCGTAAAGACTGTTAAGATTAAACGATTAATTCTCTGGTCTTCGGTGGCCTATCCATTAGAAGATATTAGCAGGATTGTTGGAAAGGAAAACGTTCGGTCATTAGAGTTTGTATCAGAATTTGATTATTTAGGATATTCTTTGACCATGCCATTCTTTGAATCACTTGCCTGCTATCAGCCATTACAAGACGCGGTACGTTATTCTGGAAATGTATTAATTGTTCATGGTACAGGCGATGAGGATATTCCTGTCAAATATGCAAAAGAATATGAACAGGCGCTATCAAAACGATTAAGTGGTAAAGCGATAAGATATGAAATAAATGGAGCGAACCATACCTATTCTAATGCTGCGCATTTTACCGCCTTAATCCAAACAACGCGTAAATGGATAGGCGATGAAATGACTATAGAACAAAAACAAAACGTATCTAATCTTTGATGCGTTTTTTCTTTTAACAGAATATAAATAAATGGATAAGGAAATTATGGAAAAGGATATTTCGACTGGTCTTTTATCGAAAAACGAAACTTTATGTCAATCTTTGCGTATAAATAAAAGATTGGTTATTTCATTTTACATAAGGAGTGATTTTAGGAATGGAAAAAGAAGCAGAGGAGAGAGTATCGGGACCAAAGCTGTTAGGAATGATTTGGAGCCCAGGGGAACAATTTAATAAGATTCGCAAAAATCCCCGAATATGGATTCCTCTTTTAGTTGTTACAGTTTTGAACATAGCAGCTTATTTGATTATCGCTATGTCCATGACAGCAGAGGATTTAATGCTTCCAGGTATGACAGCACAGGAAGCAGAAATGACTCTTGCGATTGCAAAAGCAACAACAGCAGTGTCCGGCTTTGCAGCGCCAGTTTTTGCTATTTTATTTTCATCGCTCATTCATTTTATCATTGTTAAAATTGCTAGAAAAGAAACATCCTTTAAACAATTATTTTCTATGAATACTTATATTTCATTTATAACGGCAATTGGAACTCTGTTGAATTTTGCTATTATGTCAGCAATTGGTGTAAGCAGTATGGATGGATATATTACAAGCCTTGGTGGTTTATTTAAAAGTCAATCTGGTATTTTAGGTGCATTTGAGTTATTTAGCATTTGGACCATGATTTTAACTGCACTAGGATTACATAAGGTTGGGCAGCTTTCGAAGACTGTATCTATTATTATTGTTATTGTTTTCTTCCTAATTACCCTAGGTATGGCAGCGATAGGAAGCCTCTTTTCTAGCATAGCGGGACTATAAATGAAGAATAAAATCCGGATTGCCATTTCAGGAATTGATCTCATGGTGTTATTTCGTTATCAGTAAATGGTGAAAGCCTAAACAATCAGACTACAGTGTGATTGTTTAGGCTTTTCATTTATTAATGACTGTATTTATTGTCATTCCTGTTTCAGCTTTGTTTATCATAGGATTGATATAAATAAATATACTCATCAAGTTTTTGACTAAGGTGGATTGTTTTTTCATGATTTAATCCTTCTTTAATCCCGGTAAGGACAAGCTGCTCTCTAAGCAACTGTATATGCTGAAGTAATTTCTGTTTAAATAATGGATGGGTAACTGCGATATCCATCATATACCTCCGAACTATATGATATACTGACTCCATTTAATATGTGTATAGATTATTTAAATGTGATTTATCACACAATTTTATACTTTTCAAATATTTTAACACAAAGAAAGGAAGAATAATTAAAGAAATGACATCAAAATCTGACATTATTTTTATTCGTTTAGGATGGTCTTCTCCATCATAAAATATTTTTTATGTATAAGAATATTTTTTTCCAAATCAATGGACTTTTATACAAAGGCTTTGTTAAATAATATTGTTGATTTTTGACTCATTTAAGCTGTATGGTCATGAAATAGTAGGAGAAAATGCATTTTCTCCTACTATTTCATGACCATACAGCAACCTTTCAGCATAGC
>Ga0182742_1002560_pt1 | contig 19843 bp, 17 predicted proteins | sample eDN5th37CBELigMG_FD_128880 | JGI IMG/M metagenome (GOLD analysis project Ga0182742, IMG submission 128880) | Enriched Miracle-Growth compost microbial communities from Emeryville, California, USA - eDNA 5th pass 37_C BE-Lig MG (version 2)... ... | reverse complement strand
CTCCTCGGTCGCCTTGGCGGTCTGGCCGGCCAGCTGCTTCACCTCCGAGGCGACCACGGCAAAGCCCTTCCCCGCCTCGCCGGCCCGTGCCGCCTCGATGGTCGCGTTCAGCGCCAGCAGATTGGTCTGCCCGGCGATGTCGCCGATCAGCCGCACCACATCGCCGATCCGCTGCGCCGCCTGGGCCAGCCCCTGCACGGTGCCGTCCGTGGCACGGGCCTCCTCCGCCGCCGCGCGGGCGACGGCGGCGCCATCCGCCACCTGCCGGGTGATCTCGGCGACGCTCGCGGCCAGTTCCTCGGCACTGGCGGCAACGGCCTGCACATCGGCGCCAGCGCGGGTGCTGGCCTCGGCCACCGCCGCGGCCTCCCGGTCCGAGGTCGCGGCGGCACCGGAGAGGGCCTCCGCCGCCTGGTGCAGCTGGGCCGCGGCGGCGGCGACCGCCTCCACCACGCCGCCCACTTCCGCCTCAAAGCTGTCGGCCAGCCTGGCCTGGGCCGTCACCAGATTCCAGGAGAGCATGGCGCTGACATACTCACCCTGCTGGTTGCGGATGGCGCTGACCGTGAGGTCCATTACCTCCTGCCCCATGGGGACACGGGCCTTGTAGGGCAGCTTGTCGGGATCGGAGAGGATGGCGCGCTGTCGCTCCGGGTTCCTGTGCAGGATGTCGACGCTCTTGCCCAGCACCTCCTCCGGCTTGCAGGGCAGCACCGGCTCAAGCCGCCGCAGCAGGTCAAGGGCATGGGGGTTGAGATAGGTGACGCGGAAGTCATCCCGCGGATCGGCGGTCATCAGGGCGGAAGGCAGTTGCTCCAGCATCTGCTGCTGGGCGAAGGCGCGCAGCACGGCGCCGCGCAGTTCCTCCAGCGCCTGGGCAATGCCACCGATCTCGTCGCGCCGGTCCTGGTCCGGCACGGTGCCCGAGGCGTCGCCAGCGGCGATGGCGCGGATGGTCTGCATCAGCCGCCGCAGCGGCGCGCCGATGGCGCGTGCGGTGAGCCAGCCGGTGAAGGCGAGCACCAGCGCAACCGCGACGCCGATCCACAGCACCGCCGAGCGAACCGAGGCGCTGGCGGCGGCGCTGTCCGCGGCCCGTGCCGCGGCCTCCTCGCTCAACACCTGCATCGCGGCGCCGAGCGCCTCGTCCAGCCGCTGCCGGGCCGGCAGGCCCCGCTCCTGCTGGATCTTGGCGCCGTTCTCGGACAGCTCCAGCACCTCAAGGGCGGACCGGGAGATCGCCTCGGCGACCGAAGCGATCCGGCGGAGATCGGCCTGGGCGGTGTCGCGGGCCTGGATGCTCGCCAGCGCCCGCTGGTGCACCCGAAGCTGCGCCGCGGCGCGGCGGATGCGGCGGGCCTGGGATTCCTCCCCGGTCGCCAGGTAGCGCTGGCTACCCAGGCGGACGTCGTTCACCGCCTGGTGGAAGGTCATCACCCGCTGCCGCGCCTCGGCTTGCTGGTCCTCCGGGACATCCAGCTCGATCATGCCGGACACCGCCTCGAAGACCTGGTCGTACTCGCTGCCGCGGGGGAAGAGCACGGTGTCGCGCTGGGTGATCATTCCCTGGCGCAGGCCCGCCTGCTCCCCGGCCGAGGCAAGATATTCGGTGAGGTGCTGCGTCGCGGCGGCAAGCTGCTCCCTCGCCGCGTCGGCATCCGAAAGGCGCGAGGCCTCGGCCAGCTGCTCGCGCGCGGCGTCCGCATGGCGTTCCAGCTCGGCCGCCCGTTCGGCGGCGGTTTCGGTTGTCTGGGCGATCAGCACGCCACCGAGGGCAACCTCGGCGCGCGCGACCTCAATCGCGGCCTGCAGTGCCGCCGAGCGGGCAGCCACGGCGCGCCGCTCCGCCTCCTGCTCGGCGCCGGCGGCGCCGAGCTGCATCTGCACCAGCCCCACCAGCCCGACCAGGAGCAGGATGGCGGCCATGGCGCTGCCGGCCAGCTTCCGGCCGACGGACAGGTTCCTGAAAAGGCGCATCGGGGTCCTCCTGCCACGCAGACTGGCCCGAAGACCCTTAAGCCGCCGCAAACGCCCCCCCTCGACAGGCTGCCGCCTGCGGGTCAGGTTCCGCGGACTTGCCGCAGGGGAATCCGCCATGCTCTTCGATTTCGCCAGGCTGCCGCCGCAGGACTGCTACAAGCTGGTCGTCTCAAGCGTCGTCCCCCGCCCGATCGCCTGGGTGGTGAGCCAGGACGCGCAGGGCGTGGTGAATGCGGCCCCCTATTCCTTCTTCAATGTCTTCTCCGACGCCCCGGTGGTGGTCGGCATCGGCTGCGGCCCGCGGCCGGAGGGGGCGCTGAAGGACACCGTGGCCAATATCCGCGCCACCGGCCAGTTCGTGGTCTGCCTGGTGCCGGAGACGGCGATCCACGGCATGAACGCGACCGCGGTGGATTTCCCGCCGGAGGTGGACGAACTGGCCGAGGCCGGCCTGACCACCCTTCCCTCCGCCAAGGTGAAGCCACCCCGCATCGCCGAGAGCCCGGTTGCCCTGGAATGCGAGACCTTCCAGCTCATCCCAGCCGGGCGGCACACCATCGTCCTCGGCAAGGTGCTGGCGGTGCATATCAAGGACGACTGCGTGCTCGATGCGGCGAAATGCTATGTGGACACGCCGAAGCTTGGCCTGGTCGGCCGCATGCACGGGCGCGGCTGGTATGTCCGCACCACCGACCGTTTCGAGGTACCGCGCATGACCGTGGCGGAGTGGGAGGAAAAGAAGAAGGCGGCGGAGTAGAGGCCCGGTTTCCCGGGCCGGCCGGTTCGCGGCACTGCCCTGAACGGCCTCCGGGCCGTCCGGCCCCGGCCATCGGGCGCCTCGGGCTTCCTGCGCGGGGCCTGCCCGTGCTACCGGGCAGGTGAGAATCGCTCGCAAATGCCCCCCACCTCCCCGGCCTCCGCCACCGCCCTGCCCCTGCGTTCCGTCCCGCCCCGGGCGCGACGTGCCATGCCCGGCTGGAGCCTGCTCGCCCTGCCGCTGGCAGCCCTGATCGCGGCGCCGCTGGTGGCGGTGCTGGCTTCGGCCGCCGTCCCGGCAGGCGAGGTCTGGCACCACATCGCCACCACCACCCTGCCGGAGATGCTGGCGAATTCCGCGCTGCTAGCCTTGCTGGTGGGGGCGATGGTGGCCTCGGCCGGCGCCGTCTCCGCCTGGCTGGTCACCGCCTGCCGCTTCCCTGGCCGGGACCTGCTGGAGGTGGCGCTGCTGCTGCCCATGGCCATGCCGGCCTATGTCTGCGGCTATGCCTATACTTGGCTGCTGGACGTGGCCGGGCCGGTGCAGACCACGCTGCGGAACCTCACCGGCCTCACCTGGGGCCAGTACTGGTTCCCGGAGATCCGCAGCCTGCCGGGCGCGGCACTGATGCTGGCGATGGTGCTCTATCCATACGCCTATCTGCTCTGCCGCGCCGCCTTCCAGCAGCAGAGCGTCTGCCTGATCGAGGCCTCCCGCACTCTCGGCCATTCCCTGCCGCGCGTCTTCCTGCACCTGGCCCTGCCCCTGGCCCGGCCGGCCATCATCGGCGGCGTCGCGCTGGCGCTGATGGAGACTTTGGCGGATTTCGGCACGGTGCAGTATTTTGCCGTCCGCACCTTCACCACCGGGATCTACGAGGCCTGGTTCGGCCTCCGGGATCGCGGTGCGGCCAGCCAGCTCGCGGCCTGCCTGATGGGTCTGGTCGCCATGCTGCTGGTGCTGGAGCAGGTCTCGCGCGGCGGTCGCCGCTTCCATCCGACCACCAACCGTCACCCGCCGCTCAGGCCGGTGCCGCTCTCCGGCTGGAAGGCGGCGCTCGCCTTGCTGGCCTGCGCCATGCCGGTCGTGCTCGGCTTTCTCGTGCCGGCGGGAACGCTCTTCGCACTGATGCTGGAGGTGGGCGATCCGCTGGATCCTGGCCGCTTCCTGCCCTTTGCCCGCAACAGCCTGGTCCTGGCCGGCACCACTGCCTTGGTCGGGGTGTTGCTGGCCAGCTTCCTGGCCTGGACGGCGCGGCTGCATCCCCGGCCACCGCAGCGGCTGGCGGTCAGGGTGGCGGGGCTCGGCTATGCCCTGCCGGGCTCGGTCATCGCGGTCGGCACGTTGGTCCCGCTCGGCCTGTTCGACAATGCGCTGGATGCCTGGATGCGGGCGCGCTTCGGCGTCTCGACCGGCCTGCTGCTCTCGGGCGGCATCGCGGCGCTGGTCTTCGCCTATCTTGTGCGCTTCCTGGCGGTGGCGCTCTCCGCCGTCGAGTCCGGACTGGCGCGCATCAGGCCGAGCCTCAGGGATGCGGCACGGGTGCTCGGGGCGCGGCCGGGCGGCGCGGTGCTGCGGGTGGAGTTGCCGCTGGCCCGCGGCAGCCTACTCACCGCTTTCATCCTGGTCTTCGTTGATACGATGAAGGAACTGCCGGCGACCCTGATCGTGCGGCCCTTCGATTTCGACACCCTGGCGGTCCGGGTCTACAGCCTGGCGGCGGATGAGCGGCTGGCCGAGGCGAGCACCTCCGCCCTGCTGATCGTCGTCGCCGGCCTGCTGCCGGTCCTGGCCCTGACACGGGCGCTGCGGCGTACCTGAATCTTCCGCTGCCGCGCAACTACTCCTCGCCCGCAAGCCCTGCCCCGATGGCATGGTGACGCCCCCCTGGACGCAGGGTGCCCAGGGCGAGCCGGCCGGAGCCATACGCATGGCCACCGGCCTCAGCCGGAGAGAGGCCTGACGCCGCTTCAGCCCTCGCCGCTTTCCTGATCCGGCGCCGCGGCGCTGTTCAGCTGGATGTAGCGCTCGATGCCGATCAGCTTGATGAGGTCGAACTGGCGTTCGAGGAAATCGACATGCTCCTCCTCGCTCTCCAGGATCCGGCGCAGCAGGTCGCGGGAGACATAGTCTCGCACGCTCTCGCAATAGGCGATCCCGTCGCGCAGATCCTGCATCGCCTTCTGCTCCAGCTTGAGGTCGGCGTTCAGGATCTCCTCGACGGTCTGGCCGACCATCACCTGGTTCAGCCGCTGCACATTGGGCAGCCCGCCGAGGAAGAGGATGCGCTCGATCAGCCAGTCGGCATGGCGCATCTCGTCGATGGATTCGTCGTATTCGTGCTTGCCGAGCTTCGTCACGCCCCAATGGCGCAAAGTCCGGGCGTGCAGGAAATACTGGTTGATCGCCGTCAGCTCATTGGTGAGCTGGGTGTTGAGGAATTCGATGACCTTGGGGTCGGATTTCATGCCGGCCTCCTGCTTCGCCTCCGATATAGTCGGAAGGCGCGCAGCCTGGCCAGGGGTTCAGGCGCGGGCTGCGCACGAATTCGGGAGCATGGCGACCGCTGCTTCGGCAACGGTGTTCTGAGCCTCCCGGATCAGATGCAGGATGGTACGGGTGCAGTTGCCGCATTCGGCCTTGCAGCCGCAGGCCGCATAGACCTCCCGCGGACGATTGGCTCCCTGGGCGATGGCATCGAAGAGCTGGCCATCGCTCAACACATTGCAGGAACAGATGATCATACCGGTCCGGGTCCCCCTCAGCGCCAGCCGGCACGCTGCATGATCTGCAGCGCCTGCGGGGTATCGGCATTGGTCCGGGCGGCATCCACCGGTTCGGCGCGGAACCGGCCCATGGCCTGCAGCGCGGGATGCAGCGGCGCATCGGGCACCGCGGGATATTCCATATTGCCCAGCGCGAACATCTCCTGCGCCTTGTCGCCGGTGAGGAATTCCAGGAAGCGGATGGCGGCCTCGTGGTTCGGGGCGGTCTTCACCAGCCCGGCGCCGGAGATGTTCACATGCGCCCCCCGGTCGCCTTCGGCCTGGTTCGGAAAGATCACGCCGATCCGCTGGAACAGCGCCTGGTCATCAGGCTTCTGGGAGGCACCGAATGCGGCCAGGTAATAGGTATTGGCGATCGCCAGCTGGCACTGGCCGGCGGGAATGGCGCGGAACTGATCACGGTCGCCGCCCTGCGGCGGGCGGGCCATGTTGGCGACCACACCTTTCGCCCATTCCTCGGTCTTCTCCGGCCCGTTGGCAGCCAGAATCGAGGCGGCGAGGCTGACATTGTAAGGATGGTTGCCGCTGCGCGCGCAGATCTGGCCGCGGAAGCGCGGGTCGGCCAGATCCTCGTAGCGGGTCAGGCCCTCCGGCCTGCCGCGCTGCTTGTCATACATGATGACGCGGGCGCGGGTAGCCACGGCGAACCACATGCCGCCCGGATCGCGCAGGCCTGCCGGGATGCGGCTTTCTATCTTCTCGGAACGAAAGGCTTGCAGGATGCCTGCCTCCGCAGCGCGGGCGAGGCGCGCGGCATCCACCGTGATGAAGACATCGGCCGGGCTGTTGGCGCCCTCGTTGCGGATGCGCTCGATGAGCTGGTCGGCATTCCCCTCGATCAGCCGGACGCGGATGCCGGTTTCCTTGGTGAAGACGTCGTAGAGCGCACGGTCGCTGTCGTAATGGCGCGAGGAATAGACATGCACCTCCTGCGCCGCATGGGCGCTGCCGGTGCCGAACAGGGCAAGGCCGGCGGCCAGGAGGGGCAGGAGGCGACGCGGGGTGCGCAGGGGCATCGGGCGGGCTCCGGTCTGACGAGGCCAGTGTTAGCGATAATGCGAACCATTCGCAAGTATCACTTACACTTGGCCCAAGGGGGGCATGCGCCCCCCTGTCCCGTCCCTTACCCCTGCAGGCTCCGGAGGAATTTGCTCCGCATCAAAGCCCCGGCCATCAGCAGGTTGTGGTCGGAGCCGCTGAGCAGGAAGCGAGCGCCCATGCGAATATATTCCTTCGCATAAACTTCGTCGTAGACGCCCCCCATGCCCAGAGTCTTGCCGGCGCGGGCGCAAGCCGCCGCGACCTTCGCATAGGCGGCCTGGACATCCGGATGGCCGATCTGCCCCGCAATCCCCATGGAGGCCGTGAGGTCAGAGGTGCCGATCATCAGCACATCCACCCCCGGCACGGCGGCAATGGCCTCGGCGTTCTGCACCGCCTCCGGTGTCTCGATCATGCAGGCGACGAGGATGTCGCGGTTCAGCTCCGCCTGCGCCTCCGCCGTCGCGGGCGGCTGGAAATTATAGGCAAAGGGCGGCCCGCCCCAGGACCGGGTGCCCACCGGCGGGAAGCGGTAGGCGGCGGCGATCGCACGCGCCTCCTCCGCCGTGTCCACATGCGGCACGACCACGCCCATGGCGCCGTTGTCGAGCGCCCGCGTGCCCTCGAAGATTGCATCCTTGCAGACGCGGACAATGGGGGTGATGCCCTGGTTCAGCGCGGCGATGGCGATCTGCGTCGCCTCATGGACGCTCATCGCCCCGTGTTCCATGTCGATGAACAGCCAGTCATAGCCGGCCGCCGCGGCCAGCATGCCGACGGCCGAGCCGCGCAGGTGATGCACCCCGAAGCCGAGGGCAAGCTCCCCCCTGGCCAGGCGTTGCTTGGCATGGTTCGGCACGATCGGCATGGGCGTTTCCTCGGGCTGACCTACTCACGGCAAGCGCAGCACGAGGAAACGCCAGGGTCAACCGGGCCACAGCGTCAGGCGGCGCTGGTGTAGGGCCGCAGCGGCGCCGGGGTCCGCATATCCTCCGGGACGTCCAAATCCCGCGCGGCGCCGCGCATCTGCGCCGGCGGACGCGGCATGCCGCGGCGGTCGCTGTAATCCCGGACCGGCCCCCGCCGCCTTTGCCCCATGCCGAGCGCGGTGGCGCAGATCACGTCCAGCGCCGTGACGCCGAGCACGGCAGCGAAGGCAAAGCCGACATTATCCCGTCGCGGATTGCCGCCATCGAGCGCCGTGGCAAGCGTGCCGAGATCCAATGCGTCGCCCGCCACCCGGCCCCAGACCCAGGGTGTCGGATCCCGGGCGCTGAGGATGCCGATCCCGGTCGCCACCTCGCGCAAGCCATAGGCGCTCATCAGCCTCTCTCTGCCCTGCATACCGAGGCTGCGGGTCAGGGTCCGGGGCATGGCCAGCTCGGCCAGCCCAAGGGCGATGCTGAACCAGCCGAGGCCGCGGGCCATGCTATCGGCCGAACCGTGTTTCGCATAAGCCATGACACACCTGTCCTCAGGGTTTGAGCACCACCTTGACGCAGCCGTCCTGCTTGTCGCGGAAGGTCTTGTACATCGCCGGCCCGTCCTCCAGCCCGACCGTATGGGTGATGACGAAACTCGGGTCGATCTGGCCCTCCTGGATCCGGCGCAGCAGGTCGTCGGTCCAGCGGTTCACATGGGTCTGCCCGGTGCGCATGGTCAGGCCCTTGTTCATGAAGGCGCCCATCGGGATCTTGTCGTCCAGGCCGGCATAGACGCCAGGGACCGAGAGCGTGCCGGCCGGGCGGCAGACATACATCATCTCCCGCAGCACATGCGGCCGGTCGGTCTCCGCCATCACCGCCTGCTTCGCCCGGTCATACATCGCGTCGAGGGTGGAGGTCGCATGCGCCTCCATCCCGACTGCATCGATGCACTTCTCCGGTCCCTTGCCGTCCGTCAGGTCCTTCAGCCTTTCGAGGACGCTCTCCTTTGCGAAATTGATGGTGATGGCCCCGCCAGCCCGCGCCATGTCGAGGCGTTCCGGCACACGGTCGATCGCAATGACCTGCTTCGCGCCGAGCAGGATCGCGCTGCGGATGGCGAATTGCCCGACCGGTCCCGCGCCCCAGATCGCCACCGTGTCGGTCGGCTGGATGTCGCACTGGACCGCCGCCTGCCAGCCGGTGGGCAGGATGTCGCCCAGGAACAGCACCTGCTCGTCGGTCATGCCGTCCGGCACCTTGACGGGGGCGACATCCGCATAGGGCACCCGCACATATTCGGCCTGGCCACCCGGATAGCCGCCGGTCAGATGCGTGTAGCCGAACAGCCCGGCCGGGCTGTGGCCGAACGCCTTGTCGGCAAGGGACCTGTTCCGGTTGCTGCGCTCGCAGACGGAGTAGTAGCCGCGCCGGCACTGCTCGCACTCGCCGCAGCAGATGGTGAAGGGCACGACCACCCGGTCCCCCACCTTCAGCTTCCTGTTCCCGGACCCGACCTCGACGACCTCCCCCATGAATTCGTGGCCGATGATGTCGCCACTCTTCATGCCGGGGATGAAGCCGTCATAGAGATGCAGGTCGGAGCCGCAGATGGCGCAGCTCGTCACCCTCACGATCGCGTCGCGCGGATCCTCGATCTTCGGGTCCGGCACCGTATCGCAACGAATGTCCTGCTTGCCGTGCCAGCAGAGTGCGCGCATGTCAGCCCTCCTCTCGCGCCCTCCGCAATGGAGCGGCGCGGACGCCTGCCGCTTCCGCAACGCCGCTGGCGGCGGCGGGTTGTAATTGATGCCGCTGCGGAGAGAGAATCCGGACCGCTATTTCGCCGCCAGCGCCTCCCGCCCGGCCACGAAGCCCATCAGGTTCTCCAGCCGGTCGGCCTCGCTGGCGGGCTTGTCGGTGCGGATGCGGGCAATGCGGGGGAAGCGCAGCGCCACGCCGCTCTTGTGCCGGGTGGAGAGCTGCGCGGCATCAAAGATCACCTCCAGCACCAGGCTTTTCTCCACCTCCCGCACCGGGCCGAAGCGGGCGATGGTGTGGTTGCGGATCCAGCGGTCCAGCCAGGCGAGTTCGGCATCGGTATAGCCGGAATAGGCCTTGCCGACCGGCACCAACTCCTCACCCCCCTGCCCGTCCGGGCGCCACAGGCCGAAGGTGTAGTCGCTGTAGAAGCTGCTGCGCTTGCCATGGCCGCGCTGGGCATACATCAGCACGGCATCGATGGAGAGCGGGTCGCGCTTCCACTTCCACCACAACCCCTTCACCCTGCCGGCGACATAGGGGCTGTCGGCGCGCTTCAGCATCAACCCCTCGATCGAGGCGGCCCGCGCGCCGGCGCGGATCTCCGCCAGTTGCGCGAAGCTGGCGAAGGCGATTTGCGGGCTGAGATCCATGCGTGCCGGCTTCACCCGCTCCATCCAGTCCTCCAGCCGGCGGCGGCGCTCGTCGAAGGGCAGCGGGCGCAGGTCCTCCGCGCCCTCGAACAGCAGGTCATAGAGGCGCACGCCCGCCGGGAATTCGCGCTGCATCCGCGTGGTCACGGTCTTGCGGTTCAGCCGCTGCTGCAGATCGGCGAAGGGTGCGACCACGCCATCGCGGATCACCAGCAATTCGCCGTCCAGCACCGCGTGAAAATTCATCGCCTCGACGATCTCCGGGAAGGCGCCGGATATGTCCTCCCCGCCGCGACTCCAGAGCCGCCGCCCGCCCGGCCCGGCGGTGAGCTGCACGCGGATGCCGTCCCATTTCCATTCGGCACGCCATTCCTCGGGCCGCAGCGCCGCGACATCCGCATCCTCCAGCGGATGCGCCAGCATCAGCGGGCGGAAGACGGGCGCCTCGCGCGGGTCCGGCTTCGGGCCCTTCCCCTCCAGCCAGCGGAACAGCGGCAGATAGGGCGGGGCAACGCCATGCCAAACCTCCTCGATCTCCTCCACCGGCCGCCCGGCCCATTCCGCCAGGGCGATGCGCGCCATCCGGCCCGAGACGCCGACCCGCAAGCCGCCCGTCACCAGCTTGATCAGGGCCAGGCGCCCGCTTGCATCCAGCCGGTCCAGCCAGCCGGCGATCAGCGCCGGCAATTCGGCTTTCGGCGTCAGCTCCAGCGCCTCCACCACCTCGGAGAGCATGGGCGGCGGCGCGTTCGTCCCGGCCTGCGCCGGCCAGATCAGCGCCACCGTCTCGGCGAAGTCGCCGACATAGTCGTAGGAGAGCGCCAGCAGCACCGGATCGGTCCGCGCCGCAACCATGTCGCGGATCAGGGCGGGCTTCGCCGCGGTGAAGGCCAGTTCCTCGGTCAGCGCCGCCAGCCCCACCCCACGATCCGGGTCAAGCTGGGTGGTGAACCAGTCCTTCAGCAGCGCCAGCTTGGCGAGGCGGCCGGGGGTGAAGACCAGCCGCTCCAGCAGCTCGGCGAAGGCGGGGATGCTCAAGCCTCGCCCTCCACCAGCGCCTCGGGCGGCTCTCCCGGCGCCAGTTCCTCGTCTTCCTCGCCCAGCCCCACCAGATGCAGGGCGCGGCCGCGGATGCCGCGCAGCGCCATTGCGTGCACCAGCGCGTCGTCGCGGCCATGGGTGACCCAGACCTCGGGCGCGCCGACCTCGTCGATCGTCTCGTTCAGCTCGTCCCAGTCGGCATGGTCGCTGATAACCAGCGGCAACTCCACGCCGCGCGACTTCGCCCGCTGCCGGACCCGCATCCAGCCGCTGGCCAGCGCCACCACCGGCTCCGCCAGCCGCCGCGCCCAGCGATCCGCCACCGCCGAGGGCGGCGCCAGCACGATGGCGCCGCGCAGCGCCGCCTTGTCCGCCACCGTCGCCGGCCGCAATTCGCCGAGCGACACACCGAGTTCCTCATAGAGCCGGCACAGCCTGGCCAGCGCACCATGCAGATGGATCGGGCGATCCCATCCGGCCTCCCGCAGCAGCCGGATCAGCCGCTGGCACTTGCCCAGCGCGTAGCAGCCGATCACATGCGTCCGCTCCGGGAACACCGCCAGGCTGTGCAGCAGCTTCGCCACCTCGGCCTCGGGCGGCGGATGGCGGAAGACGGGGAGGCCGAAGGTGGCCTCGGTGACGAAGACGTCGCAGGGCTCGACCTCGAAGGACGCGCAGGTGGGGTCGCGCCGGCGCTTGTAGTCGCCGGAAACCACCACACGGCTGCCCTGCCATTCCAGGCAGATCTGCGCCGAGCCCAGTACATGCCCGGCCGGCCGCAACCAGATGCGGACGCCATCCTGCACCAGCCTCTCCCCATAGCGGATCGGCTGCAATTGCCCGCCGGCCCGCTCCTCCCCCAGCCGGGCGCGCATGATGGCCAGGGTCTCCGGCGTCGCCAGCACGGCGCCATGGCCGGGGCGGGCATGGTCGGCATGGCCATGGGTGATGACCGCCCTCTCCACCGGCCGGACCGGGTCGATATGGAAGCCGCCGGGCAGGCAATGCAGCCCGGCCGGGGTGGTGCGGAGCCAGGTCTCGGGATGGGGCGTTCGCATCAGCCAGGGGCAAGCTTGCGGGCAAGTCCAGGAGTTGGTGGGGAGGCTGCGCACATCAACCCATGCCCAGGACAGGCCGCCCCCGCACGTGGCCGGGATCAGCGGCCCGGGCCACAGGCCAGGGGGCCAAGCCCGACCGTGAACTCGCGCGGGCCCAGCCGGCGGGAGGTGGATGGATTCCGTGGCCGGTCCATGATCCGCGCCTCCAGGGCACAGTCCCCCGCCCTGACGCGGTAGCGGTCCGGCCCCAGGCGCTCAATGACATCAACGGGCCGGTTGGCGCCCAGCGCCCGGCTCAGATCAGGGCTGTTCAGGATGGCCGTCATCTCGCGGGCCCGCTCATGGACCGGCGGCAGCGCCGCGAGGGCGCCAGGGGCCACCATAAGCAGGACTGCCGCCACCGCCAGGGCGGACCGGATCCTGCCCCTCGGTGTCCCATGGCGCCCGTCTCGCCTTGTCTGCCTGGTCTGCATGCACGTCCCGATGCGCGGAAAGCTGCGTGCCATTCTGCCCCGGCGGCAAGCATGGCCTCAACGGGCCGGCTCGCACGACACAGCGCATCGGCCCTCCACCTCCTCCGCCTCATGCTGAACACATTTTGCAGTCATTACATTACGGGTAGATACAGATCAGGATTCGGACAGAAGGACACCGACCGCCTATGCACCGCCTCGTCGCTGCTGCCGTGCTTGTCCTGTTCGCGGGCCAGCCTGCGGACGCCCAAACCACCCGCTGGAGCGAAAATCTCGTACTCCCCTCCCAGGGGGGCGGCCGTGCCGCACCCGCCCCGGCCCAGCCACGCGCGACTAACCCTGGCTATACGCAGCAATGGTCGGCGCCCACCTATACCCGGCAGTGGTCAGCACCCACCTATACCCGGCGGCGCACCGAGGCCGAGAACCGGGCGATCGCCGATCGCATGATCGAGCGTGCCCGACGGGATGCCCGCGAAGGGCGCGGTGCTGGCCTGGACTACTACCAGCGCCGCAACGCATCGAATGTGCCCAATCAGGTCTGGCGGGATCATATCGCGCGCGACCGCGCCAATGAGGCATTCCAGCGCAACCAGGACGCCTACTACTCCCGCCAGCAATACTACTCCCGCCAGTGACGATAAAGGAGCATCAGGCGCTCATTCCCTGGGCGCCATGGCGCGACAAGTTCGCGCATAAGCTGCATTCCTGAAAACAGGACCCTCTGGGGTTGGGGCCGTATGCCCAGGGCCATGCCCTGCCGGGCCAACCCAGCGACGCGCAGCCGGGCGGAACCGCCTGACAGAACGGTAACCGCGACACACTCGCCACATTTCGGATCCGCCGGCAAAATGGGATGCAACTCAGGGCCTTGTCGCGCGTCAGTCGAAACCGAAGACGAAACGGCGTGCCGGAGGACGAGATGCGGGCCGCATGGCGGCAGGACTGACAAGGCCGGCTCAGGCGCCGGATGAGGCAAACCGCTTCCGCGTGCTTGCGGAGGACGTGGCGAGGATCCGGCAGTTGGGCGCCGGAGACAGATCTGTGATTGCCCCGGCAAGCCCCGGCTTACCTTCTCCAGCCGCAGGCCGGAACAGCAAACCGGCCAAGGCCGGGCGGTCGGCCTGCATCCGGGGATCTCGACCCCCAGTCTCGCCGCTTACGTGGGGATTTTTGATGCGCCAGCGGAACTCGCCACGGATGACCGCCTGCGCCCGCAAAACAGCGCCTGGCGCCAGGCGCTGGACCATGGATGCCCTTGTCAGGTTAAGGGTGCCATCGCCTGCGATCTCGGCTTCCGCAGCAGCATCACGGAGATGAAGATGGCCGCGGAGGAGAGCAGGTGCGATGCGGACGAGCGCGAGGCGCTGCTGGCTGAGCTGCATCATCGCGTGAAGAACAACGCGCAGGCCACCAACTCCTTCCTCGGCCTGCAGGCCAATCGGGCCAGCAATCCGGCGGTGGCGGCGGCGCTGCGCGGGGCGGCAATGCGGATCATGCTGGCCACCCTGGTGCAGGACCGGATGTTCCGGGTGATGGGGGATGCCGGCATCGAGCTCGGCCCGGAGCTGGACGCCACAGCCCGGGCAGCGCTGGAGATCGTCGGCCGGCCCAGAGTGCGTCTGGAGACGCAGCTTGAGCGTGGAATTCACCTGCCCGTCGCCCAGGCAACGCCGTTGGCGCTGATCGTAAGTGAGCTGGTGGTGAATGCCGCCCGGCACGCTTTCCCCGAGGACCGGCCGGGTTGCATCCGCCTGAGCCTGCGCCGAGCCGGGCCGGAATTGGGCGAAATGGTCGTGGAGGATGACGGGATCGGCCTGCCTGAGCCGATGGGCCGCAACACGCCGCAGGGCTGCCTCGGCCTGCATCTGATGCCTCGGCTGGCTCGCCAGATCCGGGCGAGCCTGCACCTGGAGAGCGGCTCCGGCACCCGCGCCAGCCTGCAATTCGCCCTTACCTGAAGCCGCACCCATGGCCTTCCGGAAGCGGCGCGCGCCCGGCATAGTGCGGCGCGCATGGGAACATTGCCGGAACCTTTCGCCGCCTGGTTCGCCGGACGCGGCTGGACGCCTCGGCCGCACCAGCTTGCCCTGTTGCGGGCAGCGGAGGCTGGCGAGTCTGTCCTGCTGGTTGCCCCGACAGGCGGCGGCAAGACCCTGGCTGGCTTCCTGCCCAGCCTGATCGACCTGGCCCGGCACCCACGGGCCGAGGGGCCGGGCGCGCTGCACACCCTCTATGTCTCCCCACTGAAGGCCCTGGCAGTGGACATCGCCCGCAACCTGACGGCGCCCGTGGCGGAAATGGGCCTTCCCATCCGCATCGAGACCCGCACTGGCGACACGCCGCAGAACCGCCGCGCCCGCCAGCGCGAGAGCCCGCCCAACCTGCTGCTGACCACGCCGGAGAGCCTGGAACTGCTGCTCTCCCTGCCGGATGCGGGGGCGCTGTTCGCCGGCCTCGCCGCCGTGGTGGTGGATGAGATCCACGCACTCGCCGGCACCAAGCGCGGCGACCAACTGGCGCTCGGCCTGTCGCGGCTCGCCACGCTTGCCCCCCGCGCGCGACGGATCGGGCTCTCGGCCACGGTGGCGCATCCGGGCCCGCTGCGCGCCTTCCTCTCGGCCACCGGGCGCGCCGAGGATGTGCGGCTGGTGCAGGTGAAGGGCGGCGCGGCGCCGGATCTCTCGGTGATGCTGCCGGAGGGGCATCTGCCTTGGGGCGGGCATATGGGCCTCGCCTCCATGCCGGAGGTCTATCGCCGCATCCGGGAGGCGCGCGTCACCATCGTCTTCGTCAACACCCGTGCCCAGGCGGAGCTGTGCTTCCAGGCACTGTGGCGGCTGAACGAGGACAATCTGCCGATCGCCCTGCACCATGGCAGCCTGACCGTGGAGCAGCGGCGCAAGGTGGAGGCGGCCATGGCCGCCGGCCGGCTGCGTGCGGTGGTGGCCACTGCCTCGCTCGATCTCGGCATCGACTGGGGCGATGTGGATCAGGTGATCCAGGTCGGCGCGCCCAAGGGCGTGTCCCGCCTGCTGCAACGGATCGGCCGCGCCAATCACCGGATGGACGAGCCCAGCCGCGCTATCCTGGTCCCCGCCAACCGCTTCGAGGTCATCGAATGCGCCGCGGCGCTGGAGGCCGTCGCGGCGCAGGAACTGGATGGCGAGCCTCCCCGCCCCGGCGGGCTGGACGTGCTGGCGCAGCATATCCTCGCCATGGCCTGCCACGCGCCCTTCCACCCGGATGACCTCTATGCCGAGGTCACGCGCTGCGGCCCCTATACCGCCCTGTCGCGCCGCGATTTCGACGACGTGCTGCGCTTCGTCGAGGATGGCGGCTATGCCCTGCACAGCTATGACCGCTTCCGCCGCCTGTTCCGCGATGCCGAGGGGCTGGTGCATGTGCGCGACACCCGCATTGCGCGGCAATTGCGGATGAATCTCGGCACCATCGTCGAATCGCCGATGCTGAAGGTGCGGCTGCGCGGCGGGCCTGTGCTGGGCGAGGTGGAGGAATGGTTCGTCTCCACCCTGGAGCCCGGCGACTGCTTCCTCTTCGCCGGCCAGACGCTGCGCTTCGAGGCGCTGGACGCCCTCACCTGCATCGTCTCCCGCGGCGGCGAGGGCGAGCCGCGCGTGCCCGCCTATGCCGGGGCGCGCATGCCGCTCAGCACCTTCCTCGCCGCCCGCGTCCGCGCCATCCTGCATGATCCGAAGCGCTGGAAGCGGCTGCCGGAGCCAGTGCAGGACTGGTTGTGGCTGCAACAGCGGCGCTCCGCTCTGCCGGAGCCGGACGGGCTGCTGATCGAGACCTTCCCGCGCGGCGGGCGCTGGTTCCTGGTGGCCTATTGCTTCGAGGGGCGGCTCGCGCACCAGACGCTCGGGATGCTGGTGACGAAGCGCATGGAGCGCGCGGGCCTCGGGCCGCTCGGCTATCTGGCGACGGACTATGTGCTGGCCACCTGGTCCGCCTTCGAGCCCAGGGATGTCGAACGCCTCTTCGAGGAGGACATCCTGGGCGAGGAGCTGGAGGAGTGGATGGCGGAAAGCTCCATGCTCCGCCGGACCTTCCGCAATATCGCCACCATCGCCGGGCTGATCGAGAAACACCATCCGGGCCAGGAGAAGTCGGGCCGCCAGATGACCATGAATGCCGATCTGATCTACGACGTGCTGCGCAAATATGAGCCCGACCACGTCCTGCTGCGCGCCACAAGGCAGGAAGCCGCCGGCGGGCTGACCGATGTGGCGCGCATCGGCCTGATCCTGGCCCGCGCCCGGGGGCGCATCCGGCATATGCGGCTCGATCGCGTCTCGCCGCTCGCCGTGCCGGCACTGATCGAGGAAGGGCGCGAATGGGTGGCCGGCGGCGCCGAGGATGCGCTGCTCGCCGAGGCCGCCGCGCTGGTCGGGGAAGCGACGGACGGCGAGGAAGCCTTCTCCGAATTGCTCGCCGATGTGACCGAGGGCGTGCGTATCCGCCCCGGCGTGGTGGACCGGCCGCGCCATCGCGAGCGCCCGCGCCGGAACCGCTATATCCGCAGCGCCCCGCGCAGCCTGACCGAAGCATGAGCGCGGCTCCGATCCATCTGGCGGGGGAGCGGCTGATGCTCGACCCCGCCGGCATCCTCGCCTGGCCGGCGCGCCGCCTGCTGGCCGTGGCCGACCTGCATCTGGAGAAAGGCAGCCATTTCGCCGCGGGCGGCCGCTTCCTGCCGCCCTATGACACGCGGGAGACGCTGGCGCGCCTCGGCACCGCCCTGCGCCGCTGGCGCCCGGAACGGCTCGTGCTGCTCGGCGACAGTTTCCACGATCCGGGCGGCGCCGCCCGCCTGCCTACCGCCGAGACAGCGCTGCTGCATCGCCTGCTGGACGGGTTGGAGGTGATCTGGGTGCTCGGCAATCACGACCCGGTGCCGCCGGAGGGCCTGCCGGGCAGCGCGGTGGAGGAATGGCGCGACGGCCCCCTCGCCTTTCGCCACCAGGCCCGGCCCGGCGCGGTGCAGGGAGCCGAGATCTCCGGCCATTTCCATCCTAAGGCCACCATGCCGACCCGCTGTGGCGGCATCACCCGCCCCTGCTTCGTCGCCGATGCGAAGCGCGTGATGCTGCCTGCCTTTGGCGCCTATACCGGCGGCCTCGATGCTGCGGACCCGGCCATCGCCGGTCTCTTCCCGCGCGGCGCCAGGCTGTTCCTGCTGGGCCAGGACAGGCTGTTCAGCATGCCGGCAAGAAAGCCGCAGCCTGCCCGGCCCATGCTTATATGAAGGGCATGACATTCCCTGCCCTGCCTTGCCCGCTCCGGCGCCGGCCGGAGGCGACGCCGTGACCGGCTATGCCATCCTCCAGAACCTCCAGCGCCGCGGCTTCGCAGGGCTGCGCGTGGTGGGCGATGTGCATGGCGACGCCGCCGGCTTCGCCCATGCCATCGCGGGAGCGGAGGCGGAGCGGCTGTTCCTGCTGCAGCTTGGCGATCTGACCGATTACGGCCCGGACAGCCCGGAGGCGCTGCGCCTGATGTTCCGCCTGCTGGATACCAGGCGCGGCCGCTTCCTGCTCGGCAACCACGACCACAAGCTGCGTCGCCTGCTCTGCGGCCAGAGGGTCCGCATCGCCGCGAACGGGCTCGGCCTGACCCTGGACCAGCTCGCCGCCGCGCCGGACGGGGAGGCGCTGGCAGCACGTGCCATCGAGGAGATAGGCCGCGCGCCCGCCTGGCTGTGCCTTGGGGCCTGGGGCTTCGTCCATGCCGGCTGGCATCCATCCATGCAGTATATGGAGCCGCCGCAGGAGGCCGGGGCGCAGCGGCCCGACCCGATGGTCTCCCGCGCTCTCTTTGGCCAGGTCACCGGACGGATGCAGGCGGACGGTTATCCGGAGCGTCTGCATCTCTGGGTGGACCGCATCCCGCCAGGGCTGACGGTCCATTGCGGCCATGACTGCCGGTCCCTGGACGGCCGGCCCTTCGTGCAGGAAGGGGCGCAGGGTGGCCGCGCCGTCTTCCTCGACACCGGCGCGGGCAAGGGCGGGCATCTCTCCTGGGTGGATCTGCGCTGGTAGCCTCGTCTGTTTGGCCGGCCGATTCGACCTTCTTCAGGCTATTCGGCCTGCCGGTCATCGGACGGCTCAGGCCCAGAGTTTCGGATTGAGCAGCATCGCCGCGATCCGCTCTGCCGCTGCCTCCAGCAACCTCTCGCCCTTCTCGGCCGTCGCGACGCGCGCATCGCCGATCACGCCGCTCTCCGATAGCTCCTTGAAGGAGCGGCGGAAGTAGAGCGCGGAGGGTTGTCCCTCCACCCGCGTGGAATGCGGCCCATGCGCTTCCGCCAGCCGGTCGCGGCGCACCGCATCCGGCATCAGGGCCAACATCATGCTGGTTTCCGCCTCGCAGGCATGCATGACGCTCGGCTGCCGCTCCAGGATCGGTGCGAAGGAATCGCCGGCCAGGTGCCAATAGGTCCCGGCGGCGACCTTGATGCCGAGTTCGGTCGAGAGGGCATTGGCCGCGACCGCCACCGCCTCGGCATTGCCGCCATGGCCGTTCAGCAGCATCACCCGCCGGAAGCCGTCGCGAGCGATGGACCTGACGATGCCGCGCAGCACCCCGGCGAAGGCTTCGTAGTCCAGCGTTACCGTGCCGCCGAAATCCATGTGGTGCTCCGCCAGGCCGGTCCAGACGCAGGGCGTCACCACCACCGCCGCGCCGGCGGCGGCGATGCGCTCCGCCGTGCGCCGCGCCACATTGCTGGCGAGGACGATGTCCACCCCCGTCGCCAGATGCGGCCCGTGCTGCTCCAGCGAGGCCACCGGCACGATCACCAGCGCATCCGCCGCCGCCCGTTCCCGCAGTTCCGCCGCGGTCAGGCGCATCCATTCGATCTCAGTCATCCGCCTTCTCCGTTGCATGGGCCGGGCCGAACGGCCTCACCCCCGCTCATAGGTGACGATGCTGCCGTCCTCCCCCTTGGTCTTCCAGTCCAGCCAGGTGCCGTCGGCGGCATAGGTTCCCTCGCTCTCCTCCCCGTCCGTGGCCTGCCAGCGCACCGCGCCGCCCGGCAGCGCGGTGCGCGTCCAGCGCAGCCGCAGGGGCTCCCCCGTCTCGCTGTCGAAGAGAGGCCGGGTGAAGTACCGCGGATTCCACCAGGTGAGCGGCGCTGCCTCCGCCGGCAGGCGCTGCGTCCCGGCCGGGCCCTGCACCAGGATGCCGCCCTCCGCCGCACGCGCCGTCATTTCCGTCACCGTCCCGTTGCGGTCATGGCGGGACGTGACGAGGCGCAGGCGGTCCCCGGCCCAGACCTCGGTAAGGCGGTGGGTGAGGCGGAAGACGGTGATGCCCATCAGGCGCACCGCGATGTCCACATCGGTCCG
>Ga0182742_1002558_pt1 | contig 19857 bp, 13 predicted proteins | sample eDN5th37CBELigMG_FD_128880 | JGI IMG/M metagenome (GOLD analysis project Ga0182742, IMG submission 128880) | Enriched Miracle-Growth compost microbial communities from Emeryville, California, USA - eDNA 5th pass 37_C BE-Lig MG (version 2)... ... | reverse complement strand
ATGTCGTCGATCGCAGCGAGTCGCAGATAACTGTCGCGCCGGCCAATGACCAGTCCCGCGGCTTGCTGCGGCTCAACTACGAGTGGTCCTGGCAAGCGCCGGACAGCGCTGATGTCGTCGACTTGACGGTGAAGCGGCTGGGACGCTAACTCCCCTGCGGTACGTCCGAATCACTGGCAAGACCCGTATCTTCTGTTAGCATCGGTCAGCATCGGGAATTGAGCCGTCTGGTGCTGGCCCGGCCTGCTCGCCGGGCCGCTGTTGCGCCGGTCGGCACCGTCTGCCGACTGTCGGGAGGATCATGGTCGCCATCTTCGCCGCCGCCTGGCGGGTCATCATTCAGCGTGGCCGGGCGGATTGGTTGATCCTCGCCGCTGCACTGCTCATCGTCACCCTCGCAACAACGCTGCTCTCCTCCGGCCCGATCTACGCTTCGGCCGTCGGCCTCAGCGGCTTGCATCGCACACTCAACGACGCACCTGTCGCCGAGGCGAACGTCCAGATCAGCGCTCGCATCGTCCCCGACGACGTCCGTCGCTTCGACGATGCTGTCGTGCGGATCGGCGGCGACGCCTTCGCCGCGACCGGCGGCCCGATCGTCCGTACCGGCGTCTCCGACTCCTACGCGTTGCCCAATCAGGAGGACGTCCGCGATCTCGCTATCTTCAGCTTCTATGACGGCATCGAGCAGCACGCCACCATCGCCGAGGGGCGCTGGCCGGAGACGACCTCCGGCACCGTCGAGACCGCCATCTCCGACGCCTCGGCCGAGCTGCTCGGCATTTCAGTCGGTGATGAGCTGACTCTCTCCAACCGTCGCGATGTTGGCGTCGAAACGACGATCCGCCTCGTCGGCATCTTCCACATTACCGACGCTTCCGATCCGTTCTGGTGGGACGACGAGCAGGTCCTCGTCGGCGTCAAGGAGGGCCAGTCCTTCACTACCTATGGACCGTTTATCGTCACACCAGCCACCTTCTTTTCGCCGGCTGTCACGCCGTCATCCTCACAGGTAATCTGGCGTATCTATCCAGTTGTCGAGCAGTTGCAGGTCAATGAGATCGCGCAGCTCCGATCGAACGTCAACAACCTTGCCGGTCGGCTGGAGTCCGACCTCAACGTCCGCAACCGCATCACCGTTGACACCGACCTGGCCAACATCCTGCGCCGCGCCGAGCGCTCCCTGCTCGTCACCCGCACCGGCGTCATGATCCTGACGCTGCAGCTCGCTATCCTCGCCGGCTACGCTCTCGTCCTTACAGCTGGCTTGCTCGTCGAGCAGCGCCGCGTCGAGACAGCGCTCCTGCGCTCGCGCGGCGCGAGCAACGGTCAGATCGCCGCGATGGCGCTTATGGAGGGCTTGCTGCTGGCTGTCCCTGCCGCGATCGCCGGCCCATTGATTGCCGCCGCGACCCTCCGACTGCTCAACGTCGCTGGTCCGCTGACCGCGATCGACCTGCGTCTCCAGCCGCAGATATCCTCGCTCGCCTACCTGCTCTCTGCGCTGGCAGCCGTCGCCTGTGTCGTCGCGCTCGTCCTGCCCGCCGGCCTCACTGCCCGCACGTTCATTGAGGCGCGCTCCGGCGCTGGCCGCGAGGGCGCGCGCGGCATCGCTCAGCGCGGCGGCATCGACCTCGCTCTGCTAGCCGTCGGCGTTCTCGGCTTCTGGCAACTCCGGCGCTACGGCGCGCCGATCACGGAGACGGTGCAGGGCCGGCTCGGTTTGGACCCTTTCCTCGTCGCCGCACCGGCGATCGGCATGCTGGCTGGCGCTGTCGCCGCGTTGCGTATCATCCCGCTCGGCGCGCGCGCTATCGACCGCATGGTCGTCCGCACTCGCGGCCTGATCGCCTCCCTTGGCGTCTGGCAGGTCGCCCGTCGCCCCGCCCGTTACGCCCGCGCCGCTCTGCTCCTGATCCTCGCCCTTTCAATCGGCCTCTTCGCTGTCTCCTACACCGCGACCTGGCGGCGCTCCCAGATCGATCAGGCGGCCTTTCAGGTCGGCAGCGACTTCCGCGTCACACCCGATCTCCGCACCGGCACTGCCATCCCGCAATGGAATCTCGCCAACGGCTACGCCCAGATCGACGGTGTCCAGCACACGATGCCCACGATTCGCGATGTCGCCAGTGTCTCGCGCTCGGCCGGTACGGGCCAGGTCATCGCGCTCGAAGCGTCCTCGGCCCCGTCGGTCGTCCGGTTCCGCTCCGACCTATCCGAGTCCACCTTCCCCGACCTGATGCAGGCACTTCTGGCTGGCCGCCCCGAGCTTCCCGGCGCCGAGCTTCCCGGCGATGTCCAACGCCTGCGCGTCACCGCTGGCATCACGCTCGATCCGGTCGAGGGCGTCGATCACCAACCCGATCCGCCGCCGTTCAGCCTGAGCCTTATCGTTCGGGACGGCACCGGCGTCCTCTATCGCATCGACACTGGCCGGATCGCCTCCCAGACGGAGATCGAAGTACCGTTGGCCACCGCCCTCTCGCAGGATTCCGTCGCCGCGCCGACCGCCCCGCTCTCGATCGTCAGCATCGATGTGCGCACCATCGTCCCGCGCGATAACGCGCGCACCGGTCAGCTGGCGATCACGTCGCTTGCCGTCAGCCCGACCCTCACTGGCGACGACTGGACAACGGCCGACCTCGGGTCGGGTTGGGTCGCGTCGCTGAGCCGCGCCAGCGGACTGGCCGATGCCGCTGCAGTCAGCATCATCGCTGCCGACGGCGTGCCGTCCGTCAACCTCTCGACCGGCTCGGTCATGCGTGACATCCTCCTGCCGATGGTCTACTCGCTCCGCCCTGGCGCGGCCGAGCCACCCGAGACAGTCCCGATCGTCGTCTCGTCTTCCTTCCTGCAGGGCACCGAATCCGCCGTTGGTGATGTCGTGCAACTGGAGCTGGCCGGAACGCGCCGCGATGTCAGGATCGTCGGCGCGTTCGAGGCATTCCCAACAACGGCCTCGAACCGCCCGTCGGTCGTCGTCGACCTACCGACGATGCAAACGCTCGCCTACCTGAACAGCGGCCTGCTTTCGCCGGTTGAGGAATGGTGGATTGCCGTCCAGCCAGACACATCGGAAGCCGTAGAAGCGACCCTTGACGCCGCGCCGTTCTCGACCTGGAAGATTCAGTCGGGCGATGCGCGCGTGCAGGCACTACAAACCGACCCGGTCGCGCTCGGCATTATCGGCGCGTTGTCGGTCGGTTTCGTCGCCGCCGCGCTGTTCGCCTCGGTCGGCTTCGTCGTCAGCTCCGCCGTTTCCGCTCACGAGCGCCTCACCGAGTTCGCGCTCCTCCGCGCCCTGGGCCTGTCCCCACGCCAGCTAAGTGGCTGGCTGTCCCTGGAGAACGGCCTGCTCGTCATCATGAGCGTCGTCGGCGGCACGCTGCTCGGCCTCGGCCTCGCCTGGTTGGTCCTGCCCTTCGTGACCCTGACACAGTCCGCCGGTGCAGTGATCCCGGCCGTCATCGTGACGATCCCGTGGACCACCATCCTGCTCCTGGAGCTGGCCGTCATTGGCCTGCTCGTTCTGGTTGTCATCGTCTCTGGCATTCTGTTACGGCGTGTCGGCCTCGGCGGTCTGCTGCGTCTGGGGGAGGAGTAGCACGTGGCTGGTGCAGATATCCCCGCTCGCCGTTCTTCCTCAGCGCCATTCTTCGGCGTTGCCGCTGCGCTCCTGCGCCGCCTGCGCGGTGAGCGCGAGCTCGTTCTCGTCATCATCGCCGCCGTCATCTTAACGACGATCGTCTTCGCCGCCATCCCGCTGCTGTTCAACCGCATGGCCGACGACGGCATGCGCTACGCTATCGACAACGCGTCGCCCATCTCGCGCAACCTCATCGCCCGTCAGGTCGCCAGCATTCCCGCCGGCAGCCCGGAAGAGGTTCTCGGCCCCGTCGACGACGCTGGCCGCGAGTTCCGCTCAAGCCTCGCCCCGTCGATCCAGCAGATCATCGGTGAGCCGTCGTATATCGTCGACACGACGCGCTACGCCGTTGTCGAAAATCCGGAGCATCCGTTTCCGTTCCCGCGCTTCGTCACGCTCCGGTATCAACAGGACGTTGACCAGCATCTGACCCTCGTCGAGGGCGCGATGCCCCAGGTGGTTGACGAGATCGTCCCGATTCCCGGCGCAGACCCGCCGACCGAAGCGCCGGTCTTCGAGATCGCCATCTCAACTGAGACGGCCAGACAGATTCAGGTCGCCGTCGGCGATTCCCTCCTCCTGCGTCCTGCCGCCGACGATCCGCTCGTCCGCCAGATCCCCTACAACCAGATTCGCCCGATTGCTGTCCGCATCTCCGGACTCTTCGAGGTCAACGATGTCGACGAGGAGTACTGGGTCAGCGACACCCGCCTCAACCGCGCCGTCGAGTTCGACGACGGGATGGTCGTCCAGGTCTTCGCAACCGCGCTCTTTGCTCCCGACGCTTACCCCACGCTCGGCGGCGGATCGGGAATCAGCCTGCCCTTCCAGTACTACTGGCGCTACTTCGTCGATTCCGCAAAGCTCGACGCCGGTAACTTCGAAGCGCTCACCGCCGACATGCGCCGCCTCGACGCTCAATATGGCGTCGTCTTCACCGACCCGACCAAGATGGCCGTCACGACCGGCCTCTCCCGCATCCTGCGCGACTACAGCAGCCAACGCAATCTGACACGCGCCATCCTGTCGTTGATGACGGTCGGCCTGATCGGCGTCGGCGGCGCAGTCCTTGCCCTCGTCGCCGGTATCGCCGCCGATCGTCGCCGCGACTCGCTCCTCCTGATTCGCGGTCGCGGTGGCTCCGCCCCCCAGATCCTCGGCTCACTGCTCGTCGAAGGGCTGCTCATCAGCCTGCCCTGCGCCGTCGTCGCCTACCTCCTGACGTCTCTGCTGGTTGGGAGCCGCAATAGCATCTGGTCGTTCGCCGCTGCCATCGGCGTCGCATTGGCCATGACGCTGCTGTTGCTCGTTGCCCATGCCGGATTCGCCCGCCGACCACTCGGCGAGCTTGAGCAGGGCGAGGTCGCCATCGAACGGGTTGGCGTTCGCCGTCTCGTCATCGAGGTGCTCGTCGTCGCGCTAGCGCTCGTCGGCGTCTATCTCGTCCGCCGACGCGGCATCGCCGGCAGCTCCGCCACCGACGAGATCTCATCGATGGACCCGTGGCTCGCCGCCGTGCCGGTTCTGCTCGGTCTTGCAGTTGGCCTGCTGATCGTCCGCATCTATCCCCTGCCAGTCCGCCTGTTCGGCTGGCTCAGCAGCCTCCGACGCGATCTCGTCCCCGTCCTCGGTTTCCGGCGCACGAGCCGTCAGCCGGGCGCGACGAGCCTGCCGGTGCTCGTACTGCTCCTGTCACTGGCCGTCTCGTCCTTCGCCATGGTTCTGACCACCACGATCTCCCGCGGTCAGATTGCCGCATCGTGGCAACAGGTCGGCGCGGACTATCGCGTTACGTCCGGCGAAACCGGCAGCCTCTACAGTCTTGTCGATCCGTCGAAGGCCGAGGGCGTCGAAGCCGTCGCCAAAGCGGTCATCTCCAACGCGATCTTCTCCGGTCGCGTTCCTGGCTCCGGCGTCGCCCAGCTCATGCTGGTCGAGCCCGCCCGCCTCCAGGACGTCACCGCAGGCACCCCTGCTGATTCGCATATGCCTGACGAGATGATGCGCGAGCAGACCGGCACTGACATCGGCCAGCCGACGAACCCGATCCCGGCGATCATCTCGCCCTCGGCCGGCAGCGGTCGCCTCTCTGTCGGCGACACGTTCGCCATGACCGTCCTCAGTCGCGAAATGACCTTCGTCGTCGTTGAAGTCCGCAATCGCTTCTCTGGCCTGCCAGTCGATCGTGCCTTCGTCGTCGCGCCGCTCCCCAGCATCGCCGCAGCCAATCCCTCCCGCCCGATCCGCTCCACCGACATGTTCGTCCGCGGGCCGCGCGAAATCGAGACGAATCTGGATGCCACCCTTCGCTCGCAATCGCAGGGTGCCGTGCTGATCTCCCGTGCTGCACTCTACGAAGCGGTCCATGACGCGCCGCTGATCGCTGGCGTTGCCACCGGATTCCGGCTCGGCCTCGTCGTCACCGCGCTCTACGCTGGCGTCGCGGTCGCCTTCGCGATGCTCCTGCGCGGCAAGGCCCGCGCGCGCGATCAGGCCTATCTCCGCACACTCGGCCTGTCACGCGAACAATCGCTCGGCCTCACGATCGTCGAGCAAGCTCCCGGCATCATCGTGGGCATCGCCGCTGGCGTTGGCCTCGGCGTGGCCGCAGCCTGGCTGATCGCGCCCGGCCTCGATCTGATTGCCTTCATCGGCCCCGGTCTGCCGGTCGAGCTCCAGATCGACTGGCCCGCAATCATCCTGCTCGTTGTCGTCGTCCTTATCGTGACGACCGTTGCAATACTCCTCACAATCCGCTTTGCGCGTAAGATCAGCCTCGGTGAAGTGCTCCGATTGGGGGATCGATGACCGATACGCTCGATTTCCGCTCGATGGCCGAACGTGCCGCCAGGGCGGAGCGACCGCAATTCGGCGGCGGATCGCAGATCATCTGCGACAACCTGGTCAAGATCTATAAGATCGCAGACCTGGAGGTCGTCGCCCTGCAGGGCCTCGACCTGCTCGTCGCGCCCGGTGAGCTGATCGCTATCGTCGGCGCGTCCGGTTCCGGCAAGTCCACGCTGCTCAATATCCTCGGCGGGCTCGACGTCCCCTCGGCGGGCCGTGCCATCGTCGCTGGATACGACCTTCTGAACATGGACCAGCAGGAGCGCACCCGCTACCGCCGCCAGGTCATCGGCTTTGTCTGGCAGCAGACAGCGCGCAACCTTCTGCCCTACCTGAATGCGCGTGAGAATGTCGAGCTGCCGATGATCCTCGATGGCATGCCCTCCGGCCTGCGCCGTGAGCGCGCCCTGGAGCTGCTCACCCTCGTCGGCCTTGCTGACCGCACGGATCATCGACCCGATCGCCTCTCCGGCGGCGAGCAGCAGCGCGTCGCAATTGCCGTCGCGCTGGCCAATGCCCCTGCCGTGCTGCTCGCCGACGAGCCAACCGGTGAGCTCGACACCGCCACATCAACCCAGATCTTCGAGGTGCTACGCTCTGCCAGCAGCCAGCTCGGCGTCACCGTTGTTGTTGTTACCCACGATCCTCTCGTCTCGACACAGGTCAACCGGACCATCGCCATCCGCGACGGCCGGACGAGTAGCGAGACGCTTCGCCGCATTGCGGTCGGAGATGAGGGCGAGCACGAGGTCATCGCCGAGGAATATGCAGTCCTTGACCGCGCCGGCCGCCTGCAGTTGCCTCGTGATTATGTCGACGCATTGGAGCTCGAACGGCGGGTTCGCCTTGAGCTGGAAGCCGATCACATCGGCGTCTGGCCGGACCAGCCACGAACAGACCCGGAGAGTGGCTCGTGAGTGATGCCAACGAGCGCTGGCGACCTCCCTCGCAGCGCACCAAGACAGGCTCCCCGTTCGTCACCCAGGAAGAGGATCGCGAGCCATTCAGCACGCGCCCGGCCGCCGAGCGCCGCGCGTCGGCCACCGATCTGCTGCAGCCAATCATCCGCGTCGAAGGCATCACCCGCGACTACCCGATGGGCGAATCCGTTGTCCACGCCCTGCGCGGCGTCGATCTCACCATCGGACGCGGCGAGCTCGTTGCGCTCCAGGGTCGCTCGGGTTCTGGCAAGACGACGCTGCTCAACATCATCGGCGGCCTCGACCGTCCGACCGACGGTCAAGTCACGATCGACGGCATGGTCGTCTCGGAGCTACCCGAGGCCGGCCTGATCGAGCTGCGTCGCCACCGCATCGGCTTCATCTTCCAGGCCTTCGGTCTCATCCCGATTCTCACAGCCGCCGAGAACGTCGAGGTTCCGCTTCGTCTCGCCCAGGCGCCGGTCGCCCGCCGGGATGAGCGCGTCCGAGTCCTGCTCGAGCTCGTCGGCCTCGGCGAGCGCGCCCGCCACCGCCCCCACGAGCTCTCCGGCGGCGAACAGCAGCGCGTCGCTATTGCCCGCGCCCTGGCCAACGCTCCCGACATCCTCCTGGCCGACGAGCCAACCGGTCAGCTCGACTCTCAGACCGGCCGCACCATCATGTCGCTCATCCGCGCGCTCGTTCGCAGCGAAGGTGTCACTGCTCTCGTCGCCACCCACGATCCGATCCTCATCAGCCTCGCCGACCGCGTCGTCACCCTCTCCGACGGCGTGATCGCCTCCGACGACCTTCGCGGCCCCGCCTGACTGCCGCCGGGGCGATCGCCGTGCCGAGAATGCTGCCTGCCACCGCTCCGTAGGGACAGGACCCGGCCTGTCCGTCGTCGTGAGGCGACCCCCGGTTCGCAGGCACACTCATGTATCAGCACGGCCAAACTCTGTGGATACATGTGCAGATCATGCGGCACTCGGGCCATCGCAGCACAGGCACACCTGCCTCACCTTCTCCGAGCAACCGTCCACAGCCATCACAGCACCCACAGATAGACAACCAACCCCAGCATCACCACCAACGCCACTGCAAACGCACACCCCAGCGCCCAACCCACCTCCCCATCACCCCCGCCCGCCCCTCGCTGCCCCTGCCACATCGTCACCACCTTGTCCCTTCTCCGCCATCCCGAATGGATCGCCAACATCAGGCTGTCGTACTCTCGGAGCGGCAGCCAGCCTTTTCTCCTGTCATCTCGAACCGCAGTGAGAGATCTCCCACCTGTTCAACCTGGTCCAATGCAGGAGCGATTATCGCGTGCGCGGTCGAAATGACAGCGGCGGGAGTGACTATCGCTTCACGCTGCCCGACACATTGGCACCTGACGACCCACTCAAACCATTGACCGGCATGATCGTCGCGTCCTCAGCAGCGGCGGCATCAGACGTTCTCTGTCATCTTGAGCCGCAGCGAAAGATCTCCCCCTGCCCGATGCGGCCGATCGCAGCTGCGCCGCACCCTCTGCAATCCTGAACAACGTGAGGGATTCGGCCGCTGTCCGATTGCCTTATGCGGGTGGGAGATCTCTCGCCTGCGGGCTCGAGATGACATACTGCCGGGATGACTGCCGTACTTCACAGCCTGACAATATGACGTTGTCGGCAAACGTATCGCTCAGAAAGCGCATTTCCGCAGACGATAATCCCTTCGACATCCTTTCATCTCGGGATCGCAGTCGAGAGATTCCCCGATGATCAATGCGCTGCCTGATCTACCTGAAAAACTTAAGGGTGATGTGGCCCAAAATGTAGGGGCGTATCGCATACGCCCGGCTGGATCTACAACCACTCGGGTGCGAGCCGGACGATAACATTGGTCATTGTCCGCACCGCACCCTCTCTCACTCCCGCTCATGCTACAATTCATCCAGATACCCCACAGGGGTATAGCGAAATTCAGCACCTGAGGAGGAGTCATGGTCGAGAAGACCTTCCTGGTCCCAGACGTCAGTTGCGAGCATTGTGTCCGGGCCATTACCAACGAGCTGTCCCAGATCGAAGGCGTCGAGAACGTTGCCGTCGATATCCCCACCAAGATCGTCACCGTCCGCGCCGACGACAGCGTTACCGACGCCACCATCGTTGCCGGCCTTTCCGAAGCGGGCTACGACATCGCCACACAGGGCTAATCACTTTATAACCACGTATGCACGATAGCCGACTCACGCGTCGGCTATCGTGCTTTCGGCTTCGCCTGGGCTACGCATATTACGCATATCCTTATGTCGGTATAATGCCTTGCGTAATCAATGCGGCGTGCATATACTCCGGCAAACGAGTTGTGGAACCGCGCAAGGAAGGAGGAGTGAAGGTGACGCGACGCCTCGGCAACGCTGGCAGAGACATCACCATCTGGATGTTCTGCCCACTCCTCGAAGACAGCCTCAGGCCGGGAGCCTGAATCACGGAATCCACGGGTCATCGTTTCAGTAACCCGGTCATAGCGGCAACTGAATAACCAGCAGTCAGGCAATCTGCCTGCTTGCTGACATGGGTGGACAGCCGGTTCATCCGGCTATTCAAGAGCGGCGTTCGTACGCCGCAGGGCAGAGCCCGGATAAGACTCCATCCACATAAGACGATGAAAAACGCGGGAGCTTGGCGCTCCCGCGTCGTTGTTGTGCCGTGTAGTTATGTCTAGCGGCCCTCAACCAGCACGATCCGGCTCTCCGGATGCACCCGCACTGTCGACCGCGTGCCCGGTATGTCGCAATAGCCGTCCTGCAAGCGCTTCACGAGCGTTGGCAGCAAGTGGCCGATTACGACTACTACTCCTGGCCGGCTCACTGCCTTTGGCAACGCACCGGCGACCGTCTCGACCCCTCGTTTAGACCGTTCGAGCGAACCGAATAGCTCCTGACGGCTCAGCTCTGCCGTGTCCAACTCAGTGTATGAAACATGCTCAGCCGCTGTCGCTTGCCGGAGGCTGGCCAACCGTGCTCGCGGCACACCAGCGGTTAGCCCAATCATCGGCAGCGGCTCGTCCCTCCGACGCACTTCAGTCTGCATCACGATCTCGGGTTCCGGAGCAGGCATCGGCATCGCGTCGGCGTGATCGATTGTCTGCTGCACGCGCTGATGGACGCGCTCAAGGATGGCTTCGGCCGCAGCGATGGCCTCCTCGTCCAGCACCGGCCGCAGCGGCTCTGTACGTTCCAGCGGCAGATCCTCGATCGCTGCGGGCTCGACAACGACCGGCAGCAACGGACTGAGCGCCTCGCTCGAACCGTCGCTCCCCTCCCCCGCGTCAACAGATGCGCCGACTGCCTCCATTGCGGACTCATCGGCAGCGATCGTTGCTGGGATTGGCGGCTCTTCCGCACTCGTCACCGCATCCTCTGCCGCGACGTTGAGTGCTTCGTCACGCTGCGTCAGAACTCCCTGCGCCTCCAGCGTGTCGATTACGCGCCCGATCTCGGGGTGGACATCCGATAGCGCCCGCGCGCGCTCGAGTCCCTCCGGCCCGATCTCGCGCAGGCGTGTCGCGCGCTGGTCCGGCGTCAGGTTCTGCCACTCGGCGGCGAGCTGGATGAACGGCCCGGATCCGGGCCAGCGTCCTTCGCCGAGCAGTACTGCTCGATCGACCAGCTTGCGCTCCAGCAACTTGCGGATCAGATCGATCGAACGACCATCATTGACTTGTGTGTTGCTCATCTCCATCTTCCCGTTCGGTCGAGCACTGGCGGTCTCGAACGGCGTTGCTACAATACCCCGGCATTTCATGTAGCGGCAACTGCGGCACGTCGCCCGGGCTCATCGTCCAGGCGACCGGGGGTTATTATGTTCAGGCAATCGGCCGGCACCGGCATCACCAATCGTCGTCTCGTCATCGTTGCAGCGATGGCCGGCACCTTTCTCTCGGCGCTCGATTCCAGCATTGTCGGACCGGCGATGCCGACGATCATCGGCCAGCTTGGTGGCCTGTCGCTCTACTCCTGGGTCTTCTCTGCCTACCTGCTCACCTCAACGACCACGGTCCCGCTCTACGGTCGTCTCAGTGACATGTATGGGCGCAAGCCTCTCTTCGTCATCAGTGCCGCGCTGTTTGTGCTTGGCTCGGCTCTCTGCGGGTTGGCGCAGAGCATGGAGCAGCTCGTCGCATTTCGGGCCATCCAGGGTCTTGGTGCCGGCGGGATCGTGCCGGTTACCTTTACCATTCTCGGCGACCTCTTCTCAGTCGAAGAGCGCGCCAAGATGGCGGGTCTGTTCTCGGCCATCTGGGGCGCGTCGGCGGTTGCCGGGCCCACGCTCGGCGGCCTGGTCGTCGAGGTCATCGACTGGCGCTGGATCTTCTACCTGAATCTCCCGTTCGGCGCCGTCTCAGTCTGGCTGATGTGGCGCTCGCTGCATGAAGACCATTCCGTCGAGCGCAGCCGAATCGACTACCTCGGCGCGATCCTGCTTACCACCGGCATCACCGCCTTCCTTTTCGGCCTGCTCGACGTTGGCGAAGGCGCATCATGGTTCGAGCTGCGGACGGGTGGCCTGATGGTGCTGTCTGTCCTCATCCTGGCCTGGTTCATCGTCCACGAGAGCCGCTTCCCCAACCCGATGATGCCGTTAGGCATGTTCAAATCGCCGATCGTCGCGGTAGTTACTGGCGCTGGGACACTGATCGGCGGCGTGATGTTCGGTATTTCCTCATTTGTCCCGCTGTACGTCCAGGGCGTGCTCGGTGGCTCACCTATCGACGCTGGCCTGACCATCGCGCCGTTCTCGATCGGCTGGTCAATCGCTTCGGTCGTCTCTGGCCAGATCATCACCCGCGCCGGCTATCGCATCTCCGTCGTAGCCGGTACGTTCTCGGCCGTTGCCGGTTGCGTGTCGCTGCTAACGGTGTCGTCCGGGACGAGTCGGCTGCCCGCGGCGGTCGGGTCCGGACTCGTCGGCATCGGGATGGGCCTCTCGGCTACCGCGATGCTTATCGCTGTGCAGAACTCGGTTGGCTGGAACCAGCGTGGCGTCGCGACAGCCCTCGTGCAGTTCTCGCGCACCATCGGCGGCGCAATTGGGGTGGCCGTCCTCGGTACGCTGCTGACCGCCCAGCTCACCTCGCGCCTCAGCGGCCTGGATAGCTCACTGCAGAGCGCGAACGCCCTGCTGGATCTCGATGTGCGCAAGAGCCTGTCGGCCGATTTGCTGGAGTTCCTGACGACGTCGCTGTCCTCATCGCTCCACGTCGTCTTCCTGACTATGTTCGGGCTGGCGGTCGCGGCAGCGGTGATTGTCGTGCTCTTCTTCCCGCGTGGCACGGTTGAGGAGCTTCAGTCAGCCGAAGGCGGCATGGGTGCCAGCCGTCCGCAGCAGGCGCCAGCCGACGCGGAACGCGTCCACCCGGGTGGACAGACACGTCCCGCGCCGCGCTGAGGCGCGTATTGCAGCGATCTGATCGGTCAGGAGCCTGTTTCCAGCTTTGACTTGATGCAGGCGAAGATGTCCTTGGTCATGCGGTCGGCGACGCCGCCCATGAGGCGCGCTCCGACACCGGCGATCGTGCCGCTGACCTTGACGTCCGACGCCCAGTGCATGAGCGTCCCGGCGCCTTCTTCGGTCAGATCCATCGTCGATGTCATCGATACTGCCGAGCCGGGCATCTTCCCGGATGCGACGATCGTGGCGTGCGATGGCTCTTCACGCTTCTGGAACTCGATGTCGAAGTTGAACGTGCCGCGGATCATCCCGACGCCGGCTTTAACCGTGCACTTGAACTTGTTCTCGTCGATGATCTCAACGCTCTGCAGGCCCGGAGCGCACTGCGTGACCTGATTCGGATCAGTAAGAAACGCATAGACCTTCTCGCGAGGAGCTTCGATCGAAACATCGCCTTTGAAATCCATAAGCACGCCCTTCCAGCATCCTAACCCCGTGTCGATAGGTTCTCAGTATAGGCGACCGCCCGCCGGACGGATCCGACAGGCGGTAACCCGGTGCTGATAATGGGAAGAGCGAATTACAGGATCCGGCGCTCGACGAGTGTGTCCGGGTCGAAGTTGCGCCAGACCGGAATGCCGCAATAGCGCTCGCCCTCCGGACAGAACGGCTTATTGCCGGCCCGTGAGCGCAGCACGCACGGCGGGCCACTGACAAACTGCCCAATGGTCGGGAAGACCTGCCGCACCTGCGCTGTCTCCTGTGCTGCCGTCTCGAAGATCTCGCGCTGCGCGTTGTAGCACTGCCGCTTGACCCACTTCCAGTAGTAGGACATCAGCGTGCCGGTCTCATAGAACCGTAGCCGGTGGCTATTCGGCAGCAGGTAGAGCACGTTTTCTGGTGCAACCCCGTCGTCCAGCAGCTGGTTCTTGGCGTCCCAGAGCGCCTGGACGGTGGCGTGGTATTCGTCAAGCGCCGCCTGGTTCTCCAACAACTCGTGCGGAACGATGACATCCGGGTGCTCGCGCAGGTGCGCAGCCAGCACCGGCGAGGAGGAGAGCGTGCCGCGATGGCGCTGGTTCTGAGCGTCTTCCGCGCCGCTGATGCGCTTCTGGAAGGTGAACGAGACGTGATTCATCGTCTGCATCAGCTTGGAGTTCATCGCCAGGAACAGGGAATGCCCGAGGTAGGCGTTCTGCGCCGGATCGAGCACGGCCAGCAGCGCATTCTCATCGCTCATCTCATCAGCGGTGCGACCGAGGACGGTTCGCACTGCCGCGGCCAGCATCTGCTCGGCCGCGGGGTCGTAGCTCGCCAGCCGTGAGTTGACACCCCCGAGCTCGGCATCGAACTCCTCGAAGAAACGTTCATCTCGGCTTGACGTAATCGTCTGCTGCATCTCGGACAGCGCTTCGTATTCGAGCGTGTCCTGCGCGGCAAGGATCTGCAGATCCAGTTCATAGCCCGGTGCACCGAGGAAATACGGGTCGATTCGCAACACCTCGGCGACCATGGCATTGACGATGTAACGCACCTCGGCCGGCACATCCAGTTGGTTGGCCAGCACGTAGTAGCGCAGAAGCGTCAGACCGTTGATCGTGTGATACAGATGGGCGGGCGTTGCCAGCGGCAGGGCGTAGCGCGCAACTTCCTGTGCGCGCTTCTGGACGGCGTCGGCGACACGGCGCTCTGCCTCCGGCCCGGTCGCCCGAACGCGCGACGGGAACACTTTCCCATAGCGCTCGGCGAGCGTTGGCGTGAGGGCGTCGGTGATCGAGCGGTAGCCGTCAATCGAGCGCTGGACAGCGTCGCGATAGATCTGTTCCTGGCGCTCGGTCAGCCCCGGCGTCACCATCACCTTGCCCGAGACTTCTCGATAGCGTTGGGATACTTGCTCGGAGTTGTAATGTGGATGGTGATGGAAGAACGACCAGATCGCCAGCCGCGATACGCCATCCAGCACAAACACGAAGTTGGCGTGCTGGAATGTCGTGTGATGACCGGCGTCGAAAAGGTCACGATAGAGGCGCTGCGCGCGGCTGCGCCGGTGCGGGCGGAGCTCGTCGCCATCATCGAGCGTTGAGTCCATCAACTTGAGCACGTTCTCGACACGCGCCGGGCGTGCGCCATAACACGACCAGGCGGCCGCCACCGTGAGCGCAAACGGATGTGCGGCAGATTCTTCGTGAAGCAGGCGGATGGTCGGCGGCTTCGAGGCGAGTGGGTAGAAGTTATCGGAGGCAGTCTCCGGCAGTGCGGACATGGTTCCCCCTGGATAGACTGCGAAGATTCATATGTGTACGTACACAGCATACGGCGGTTAACCGCCTTCTGCAAGATGTTCCAGAATGTCAAGGCCTCAGCGGTGATGATGGAGGTCGTCCTGGTGGATGTTGGAATGACAGGCGGAACGTACAGCGAATGACGGTCAACATGGATGATTCCACACAATACGAGCGGACGGGGACGCGGTCGCTGTTTCTGGCGGGCTGCCTGGCGACGCTGGTTATGCTGGCGGTTTCGCTTGTCCGGCGCGGCGCTCCGGCAAGCGATCCACTGGTCGAGCTGGCGGCCCAAATGGCCCTGAAAGCGCTGCCGACGAGTATCTTCTCATTTCTGCTGGAATCGCTGCGGTCGTTTGCCAAGCCGCTGCTGGTCGTCGGCGTGGTCTCCGGTATGGCGCTCGTCGGTGGCGGCATGGCGCTCCTGCAGCCGTCGCTGATCGAAGTCATGACGGTTCGACGACGGATCGTGCGCCTCGTCTCGATGGCAATCGGCGTCTGGTTTCCGTTGGCGTTCTTTGTCTTGCTCGCCGAGGCGAACAGCGAGACGGCGTTGACGAACCAACGCTTGATCGGCATTGGTCTCAGCTCGGCGATCGATGCCATCGTGTTTGCGATTGCCGTTTACCTGATCTATCCGGCGCTCGTCGGTCTGTTCGCTCGACAGTCCACCCGGGTGGACTCTCTCGATCCGAGCCGGCGACGCCTGTTGATCGGTGGGGCAACGGCGCTGGTCGCCATCAGTGCCGGATACCTCGGCAAGCTGGTCGTCGATGTGCGCAAGGGCGCAATCGGTGGGAAACGGGCCGGCATTCCCCCTGAAGTCACGCCGGTACATCAGTTCTACGTCGTGTCGAAGAATGTGCTCGATCCAGACCCGGATGTTGATCGCTGGGCGCTGCATATCACCGGCCTCGTGGCGAACCCGATGACACTGGCCTACGTCGATCTGGCCGGTATGACTGACGTCGAGCAGCCGACGACGCTGACCTGCATCTCCAACAAGATCGGTGGTGACCTCGTGTCGAACGGCGTGTGGCGGGGCGTGCGGCTCGTCGATGTGCTAACGCGGGCCGGCGTGCAGCCCGATGCGGTGGACCTCGCGCTCTATGCTGCCGACGGATACACGGAGTCGATCCCGCTAGCACGGGCAATGGGAGAGGACGTTCTCCTCGCCGTGCAGCTGAACGGCGAGCCGCTGAACGAGACGCACGGCGCTCCAGCCAGGCTGATCGTGCCCGGGAAGTACGGGATCAAGAATGTGAAGTGGATCGAGAAGATCGATCTGGTGGCCGGGGATTTCCGCGGATACTGGCAGCAACGTGGCTGGACCGAAGATGCAACCATCCAGACGTTTTCGCGGATCGATCTGCCGTCGAACCGGGCCGTTGTGGAACGAGGGGCAATAGACCTTGGCGGAATCGCGTATGCCGGTGACCGGGGTGTTAAGGCTGTTGAGCTGAGCTTCGACGGCGGCTCAACCTGGCGGAAAGTTGATGAGGTGCAGCAGATTGCAGCGTTGTCGTGGGTGATTTGGCGTTCCACGTGGAACGCCGATTCTGCGGGCGCGTATCGGGTGATGGTGCGGGCAACCGACGGCAACGGCGACGTACAGACGTCCTCGCGACGCGATCCGATCCCGTCTGGCGCGACCGGCTACCACGCAATCGAGATTGGCGTGATCTGATCGGCGACCGGTGACGTAGAATTGAGCGCTGACATGAACGCGCAAAACTGGGAACGGCTTGGGTAGACGTTGTATCGCATCGATCACGAAGAAGAGGGACTGGACTATCGCAGGCGCTACCAGGGGCTGATTGGTGTCAACAGTAAGGTGCCGATCCGTGACAGGTCCATCCTGGGACTCGTCTATACACCCGGCGTCGCAGAAGCCTGCCTTGAGATCGTCGAGCATCCCGAGTCTGCATTTGAGCTGACGAGTCGGGGTAATACGGTCGCGATTATTTCTGATGGATCCGACCTGTTTGGCCGTGAGGGTGGTTCCCCGGAAGCGGTATTACCGATCCTCGAGGCCAAAAGCGTCCTGTTCAAAACGTTTGCCGGCGTTGATGCTTTCCCGATTGCACTGAACATAACGGATCCGATTGAGATTGTGAATGCCGCTTCGGCGCTTGCGCCGACGTTCGGCGCAATCTGCATTGATGACATCAGCGCACCGCGCTGTTTCACGATCGCCGATCATCTGGAGAAGGCTTCGACGATCCCGGTGTTCTCGAACCAGCATCACGGTACGTCCGTGCTTGTGCTGGGCGCGCTGCTCAATGCGGTCAAGGTGACGGATCGCAAGCTGGAAGACTGCCGGGTCGTGATTGCCGGGGCCGGGGTTGCCGGGGTCGGCGTGGCGCGGTTGCTGCACCGGGCGGGCGCCCAGGACATCATCGTCTGCGACCGGGCTGGAGCGATCTACACCGGGCGAGCCGAGCGGATGAACTGGGCCAAACAGTACCTTGCCAAGGAGACGAACATCGAGCGGCAGCGCGGGTCGCTGGCCGACATGCTTCACGGAGCGGATGTGTTTATCGGCGTGTCGTCCGAGGGCATTCTGACCGGAGAGATGGTCGCGTCGATGGCCAAGGATCCGATTGTCCTGGCGATGTCGATCCCGCATCCGGAGATCGATCCGTCCGACGCCAAGGCGGCTGGCGCTGCCGTCGTCGCAACTGGACGCTCTGATCATCCGAACATGATGGATGTGTCGCTCGTGTTCCCTGGCGTCTTCCGTGGACTGCTGGACAGTGGGGCGCGGAATATCCGCTTGCGGACGCTGCTTTACGCTGCCCAGGCACTCGCATCGTTGGTGCCAGAGAACGAGCTGAACGCGGACAACATCGTGCCGCGCATCTTTGACTATCGCGTTGCTCCGGCCGTCGCGGCTGCTGTCGTGCAGGCGGCGATTGAGACGGGCGAAGCTGTTTATGATGTCGACCCCGAAACAGTGGCCGAGCGCACGCGGCGCTATGTGTACGAAGGCGTAATGCTTCCGCGCTCGTCGACAAATGGGGCGACGCTTCCGCGCTCGCGCACGAAGCCACAGAGCTTGCGCGAGGAGGTCCTCGATCTACGGCGGCGCTTCGGGGGTGTGCTTGAGATCAACTCAAAGATCCCAATCAAGGATCATCACATCCTGAATGTCCTGTACGTCCCGCCGGCGGCACTTGCGCCGGCAGCCGAGATCTACCGCGACCCGATGTCGGTGTTCGAGCTGACGGTGAAGGACAACATCGTTGCGATCGTGACCGACGGCACAGCTGTGCTGGGACTTGGGGATATCGGTGCGGAGGCGGCACTGCCGGTAATGGAGGGCAAGGCGGTCCTGTTTCACACACTGGCTGGCGTTGAGGCGTTCCCGATCTGCATCTCCGAGCGCGACCCGGAGAAGATTGTCGATATCATCGCCGGAATTTCGCCGTCGTTTGGCGGCATCAATCTGGAGGACATCTCCGCGCCTCGCTGCTTCGAGATCGAGCAGCGCTTGAAAGAGCGCGTGAAGCTGCCGGTCTTCCATGACGATCAGCATGGGACGGCAGTGGTGGTGCTCTCGGCGCTGCTCAACGCGCTGCGGCTACGCGGGACGCCAATCGAGAGCGTGCAAGTCGTGGTAAATGGCGCCGGCGCGGCCGGTATTGCTGTGTCGAAGCTGCTGCTATCGTCGGGGGTTGGCGACATCATCATGTGCGACCGGCTCGGGATCATCTCACGGGATCGTAAGACCGGCATGAATGGCCCGAAGCGCGAGATGGCGGAGCTGACGAACAAAGAGAACGTCGGTGGGACGCTGCATGATGCATTGGTGGGGGCGGACGTGTTCATCGGCGTCTCCGGTGCCGGCGCGCTGTCGCCAACCGACATCGGCGTAATGAACAAGCAGCCGATCATCTTCGCGCTGGCCAATCCGAATCCGGAGATCGAGCCGTCGCTGGCTCACGAAAGCGGAGCGCTTGTTGTTGCGACCGGGCGGTCGGACTATCCGAACCAGGTCAATAACTCGCTGGCGTTCCCAGGCATTTTCCGGGGTGCACTGGATGTGAAGGCGCTGGACATCAACGACGAGATGAAGGTGGCTGCGGCTTACGCGATTGCAGATCTGGTCAAGGAGAACGAGCTGGAGCCGGATTATGTGATGCCGGCCGCTCTCGATCTGCGAGTGCCACCGGCGGTCGCTGCTGCAGTGGCGCGAGCAGCGATTGAGACTGGCGTCGCGCGTGCAGCGCTCGATCCAGCTGACGTCGCGCAGCGGACGCATGATCGGATTTACTCGGGGAAGCTGCCGGTGTAGGCACCAGTCACAGGCGCATGTTGAGGGCGTGAGCGCTGTGAGAGCTGCTTGCGCCCTTTTGTCTTGGTGGCGTGCGTCTGTGGTTGGGTGTGGCTCGCTGGGAGGAGAGTTTTCGCTACTGCTCAACGGGCTGTCAAGATCAGACTGGTAGCTGACTCTTTCCTCTGTCATTCTGAGTAGTCGACCGTAGTGAATCTGTCAGGCGAGCCGCCGCCGATACGCTCGTAGGGACATGCCTCGGCTTGTCCATCGCCGTGAGGCGATCACTCCCGCTTGAAGCATTGGCGTTCTGGACGTATCACCACCACATCGGCCTCGAAATGTAGGGGCGTATCGCATACGCCCGTTTGGCCACCATCCGATTCCGATCGGCAGCCACGTGTCTGGTTGCCCATGCTGGATGGTCGTGTTTCTGGCCGGGCGT
>Ga0182742_1002557_pt1 | contig 19865 bp, 20 predicted proteins | sample eDN5th37CBELigMG_FD_128880 | JGI IMG/M metagenome (GOLD analysis project Ga0182742, IMG submission 128880) | Enriched Miracle-Growth compost microbial communities from Emeryville, California, USA - eDNA 5th pass 37_C BE-Lig MG (version 2)... ... | reverse complement strand
AATCCAACAGCCGTGTATCGACTTATAGGCTGCCTACATGGTAGTACTAGGATGCGACATCCTGCCTTTATGGTAAATATATGATTCGCATAAGACGCCAGAGGGCCTGCCAACGCAGGTTCAAGATATAGTCAGTGCCATGACGAAAGCATGGAAGTGCACGTCCCACCGTCTCCACCATACATAAGGTGGATAATACTCCCAGAATATATGGGATAATAAAGCATAAATTTTCCTTTAGGAAGGTTTATGCTTTTTTTATTGTTTTACTTTCAATAATAAAAAAATAAATAAATAGGTAGGTACCATACCTTTATTCTGAACTGATGCATTCGGGTACTGAGAGTATGTTTGCATTCTATATACTAATCCCTTTCATCAAAACTCACGACAATAAACAGTCTAAAAGTACTATGAATAATTCGATACTTTCATAATATATTTAAGGTTTTGATGATATGGTAAAATTAAACAGTAATTTATTTGAAGGAGGTAAATAATTGGGATGGTATTTCGTTCTAAAAAGGGGCCAATAAGTACAATTTTATCTTGGTCGCTAATCATAGGAAGTGTCGTATTATTAATTGCAGTCCACTTGAATTTAGGGGGGATAAGTAATGAATTAAGTTCTAGTGATAAAATTCTGTTAACAGTCATTTGTATCTTATTTTCATTATTTGTCCTTGTCGGATGGTTTCATACATTTTATGTAGTAACGGAAAAGGTCTTGAAGGTTAAAGGTGGGATATTCAATTGGACCATCCCTATAGAAGATATCGAAGTTATTGCGGAATCAAAGAATCCACTTTCTGCTCCAGCACTATCACTCGATCGATTGCAGATAACATATGGAAAATCAAAATTTATCTTAATATCCCCTAAAGATAAGGCATTATTCTTGAACCACTTAAGAAAATTAAAACCAGATATTATAATTGATACTAAAAGGTAAAAGAGGCAAATAATCAGACTTGACTAGGTATTTAGTCTGATTATTTGCCTCTTTTAATACAGAAAATACAATTTTAGGTAATTAGTCCAATTTTAGTAAAAATGTATTAACAAATTACAATAGTTGGTATATTATCTTAAATATTGAAAATCTTGTGAGTATTTAACTAGTAAAGAAAGGGGATAAAGTATTGAAACAGGAACAAAATGTGAGATCTATTAATATGAAAGCACTAGCAACAACATTTTTACTAACAATATTTTTTTCATTAAGTTTATTTGTATATTCTATTCATGCTGCACTCCCAACTAATCCTATTAAACTACCCTTCGAAGAACAAATAGATATGATTAAATGGATGCCACAGGGGTGGGGATTTTTTAGCAAAAACCCTAGGGATGAACAATTCTTTGGATACGATATGGAAACAGGCAAATCTGTTTTCACTTTTCCTAATAATCGTCCTGAAAATATTTTTGGTTTGCGTAGGGAAGGAAGAACTCAGGGAATCGAATACGGAAGAATTTACTCAAACATAAAACCGTCTGAGTGGAAATCGTGTGAAGGGGATTCGATGGATTGTCTGAACCAGTTAAATCAGACCATTAATGTGAAAAATGATATACCTGACCCTACTATCTGTGGGGAAGTGGGTTTTGTGAATAGGGGTATAGTACCATGGGCATGGAGTAGAGATAGTGAAAATATTGAAATGCCATCAAAAGTAGTGAAGGTGAATGTCTCATGTACCAAAATTTAGGATTAAAAATACATAATTGGGTAATTGGTCAAAATCCTTGGACCAATGTATATGGTTTTGCCAGGAGTTTATTAGCTTTATCAACACTACTGACATTATTACTTAATGATGTTACAACTTTTTTTAGGCCTATTGCAGGAGTTGATACATACCCTAATTGCGCTAATAACTCCATTTCTCTTTTTTGTTTAGTTCCAGCAGACTATTTTTATTTGAATATAGCTAAATGGATTGCAATTGTCATTCTCTTTGTTACAATTTCTGGCTGGCGTCCAAGGATTACAGGAGTCCTACATTGGTGGGTTGCTTACAGTTTTCAAACGTCTGCAGTTACATTAGATGGTGGCGAACAGGTTGCTCAAGTATTAACTTTATTGCTGGTTCCTATTACTCTAACGGACTCAAGAAAATGGCATTGGAAAAATGTTGAATCTAATAAATACTCAGTGAAAAATTTACATGCTAGAGTCGTGGCACTAATTTTCCTTGGATGTATTAAGTTTCAAGTGAGCATAATCTATTTTCATGCTGCTGTTGCAAAATATTTCGAAGTTGAGTGGATCGATGGTACTGCACTTTATTATTATTTGTCGGATCCGATGTTAGGATTACCCGGCTTCCTTAAGACATTTGCAGATCCAATTTTATCTAGTCCTTTGGTTGCATTACTAACGTGGGGGACCACCGTTTTAGAAGCCTTTCTCTTTTTAGGATTATTTGCTAAGGATAAATGGAAAAAACCTCTCTTAATAGGAGGAATTGTTCTCCATGCTTCGATTGCTATTATGTTGGGACTCATCAGTTTCTCAATCATCATGTTTGCAGCCTTAATCCTTTATTTGAGACCAGTAGATGAGCATTTCAATTTTAGAATAAATAAATTTTTCGGATTTCCAACGAACAAGAAAATACAAATGATTGATGAGAAACGAGGAGCTTAACATTAATAAATCCAACAGGATAGGTGGTGGTAAGTATAGTTAACTTATTTTAAATGAAGTCCTTTACTTTAACTAAGTAGTGCAGGGAAGAAGAGGTAATATATTCAAGTCATGCTTTTGAGCTTAATGCCAACGGTGGATCTACATATTTTAAAGATGATTTATTAAGCTTGACGAAGGAATTATTTAGGGAAGATGTACTAAACACATATCATTATTTTAGTTCAAAAGAATAGGAGGAAGATAAATGAAAAAGGTGAAAAGAACCGTTACAAGTCTATTAGCTGCTACCCTTTTATTGGGTACTAGTGTTCAAGTAACAAACGCTAAATCTAATGAGGAAAGTCACCAAGAAAGATTTTATAACTTATTTAGTAATAATGTAAAAAAAATAAATAAATCAGAGGAAAGAGCGAATCGATATAGTGGGGAGCAATTATTTAAGGGTTTACTTTTTGGACAAGGTCCAGTTAGTAAGCTATTTCCAGAAATATGGACACCTGAGGTTTTAGAAAAAGTAAATACAAAGGAAAATATCAAATCAACAGGATTCATTGTGAAAGAAATGAATAAAATTGACCCTAGTTTTTTTGATAGTTTCAAAGAAAAAATTACTAGTGGAAACCAACTGAAGATTGATGAAGCAATGAGTGAAGGTGCAGAATTGTTTCAGAAGGTTTTAGAAAAATATAATGCGGAAAAAAAGGAAAACTTAACAGACACAGCAGCGGGTCTATGTATGGTGGGTTATCAAGTATATACCTATGCGTTATATGTTCAAATTGGTGGAGCAGTTGAAACATTCGTTGCAGTTGCAGGTGTTTATGTGTATGCGGGGACCAAATTCTGGGGTCCAAGTGTAGAAGCCGATAGTACCCTTGAAAAAGAAATGTTTGTAAATACTGTAGCTGAAAGATTAGAAGTGTAAGTGAAGTGCAAAGTGTATGTTGAATCATTTTGGTTTAACCAATATTTCATCATACACTTTTTTAATTACATAACTTTCATAAGTTAATAACAAGGAGTCGAATATGGATAAAGAAAGGTTTAAAATAATTGTCTATTATGACAGTTGGTGCCCTATCTGTTCCTCAATTAAGGGTAAAATTGAACGTTTGGATTGGTTCAACCTAGTTCACTTTACAACCTTTCGTGAGGAAGTACTAGATATTAATATTGCCAAAAGTATTTTAGAAGAAAGAATGCACGCAAAATTAATCTACAATGAAGAGATTGTAACTGATGTGGATGCATTTTCAGCTATATCCGTTAGAGTTCCATTGTTACTACCTTTCTATTTTCTTCTGAAAATAGGTACTATATTTGGGATTAGTAAGAGAGTCTATGACTATATAGCAAGGAGGAGGAAAATTGTTCCAGTAGGACATTGCGAAGGTCATTGTTCTATCAACAAAAATGAAAAATAATGTTTACTAGCCAACCTATACATTTCGTGATAAAAGCATATTTTAGGATATAGGAGGAAATTATTTGAAAAGATTCATACCAATTATGTTAATCTTTTGTTTAGTGGTTACTGCTTGTTCAACTACTCAACCCCAAAAAATAGAAAACGTGTCTAATTCAGAGCGCGAAAGTAATTTAATAGAAGGAACTTGGAATGGGGCAATAAAGGTCCCAGAGAATCCTTTAGATATTATTGTTAAGTTCAAGCAAGGGGAAAAAGAAAAAGTAACTGGAACAATTAGTATTCCTATACAAAATGTGGAGGAATTGGTCTTAGATGGCGTAAGTCTAGAAGGAGATAAAATTGAATTTAATGTTTCCTTAGCTGGACAAGATATAAGGTTTAATGGATCTATAAAGGGTAACCAAATTAGTGGTACTTTTACTCAATCAGGCTTAAGTGTTCCCTTTGTCCTCAAAAAAAGTGATGATTCAGAAAACCCTGAGGAAAAGGAAACATTTTTGACTATTGAAACCTCACAGGGACCGTTATATGGATCACTAATATTACCTGATAAAAAAGGTCCAGTACCAATAGCATTGATAATTCCAGGTTCAGGAACGACTGATCGAAATGGCAACCTTTCTGGTTATCCAGGTAAAAATAATAGCTTAAAACTCCTTGCTGAGGGACTAGCAGGTCAAGGGATCGCAAGTATAAGGTATGATAAAAGGGGAGCTGGAAGAAATGTTCAATCAATGGGAAAAGAAGAGGATATGAGATTTGATCAATTTATATCTGATGCTAAAGAGTGGATTGAAAAGCTTGAAAAGGATGAAAGATTTACAGATATTATAGTAATAGGGCATAGTCAGGGTTCTCTGGTCGGGATGATTGCGGCAAAGGGATCTGCTGCAGATGCATTTATATCTATTGCAGGAGCAGGGCGACCTTTAAATGAAATTCTATTAGAGCAATTAAAAACTCTTCCGGATGATTTGTATAAAGAAGGTCAGGAGATACTAAATAATTTAAATAGAGGTAAAATGGTAGAGGATGTTTCACCAGAATTAGCAAGTTTATTCAGACAGCAAGTTCAACCGTTTTTGATTTCATGGATGCAATACAGCCCTCAACAAGAAATAAGGGATTTAGATATACCTGTATTAATTGTACAAGGTGATAACGACATTCAAGTACCAGTTATGGACGCAAAAAAGTTAAAAGAATCGAAACTTGAATCTGAGTCGCTTATTATTGCTGGTATGAACCATGTACTAAAAGAAGCACCAGAAGATAGAAAAGGAAACTTAAATACATACTCCAATCCAAACCTTCCCTTAGCAAAGAAATTATTACCAGGAATATCAAATTTCCTTCAAAATGAAGTATTACTAGATTAAAAACGAATAAAAACAAATAAAAACAAATAAAAACACCTCATGATAAGCATAAGCTCCATGGGGTGTCTTTGTTCGTTTTTGGTTTTTTAAATGTTCACTTCAAAATTAGATAACACTTATCCCTTGGGTAAGTAACATTGTATTGAACCATATAAGGACTAGGCTAATAATCATCCTTACTCCAAGTTCTTAATTTTGAATAGAATGGATTTACGTTAATAAATTCTTTTAAGTTCAATAATGTATAGGAATGTGGATTGAACAAATAATATATACAAACTTAAATAAGTAGGTGACTGAAGTGGGTGCAGTAGAGAGAAATGGTTACCGGTTTGAGCCTGAGTATAGTGTAATTGAACAAAATGGGGCGATTCATGTTTATAATCAAGGGGAGTTTATCGAAGAAATAAAGTTTGATTTTACTGGAAAGTTTCCTGAAATGGATCAAATTGAGCAATTAATCGCAGACTACTGTGAACAAAGAGGCATTGAATAACTGTAGCAGATTAGAACTAGATGTATCTTCATTGACAGTTTCCAATTATTTATGATATATTTATCTCGAATTAAAGATATTTGATTTAAAAATATCAGAGTTCGGTTTAATATAGAAGAAGGTAAAACATTGGAGGTTGTACAATGAAGGGCTTAAAAGGTATACATCATGTTACTGCTATTACGAGCAGTGCGGAAAAAAACTATGAGTTTTTCACTTTTGTGCTTGGAATGCGTTTAGTAAAGAAGACGGTAAATCAAGATGATATCAGAACTTATCATTTATTCTTCGCCGATGATGAAGGAAATGCTGGAACAGATATGACGTTCTTTGATTTCCCTGGAATTCCTAAAGGTCACCATGGAACGAACGAAATTTTTAAAACAGCGTTTCGCGTGCCGAGTGATGCTGCATTAGATTATTGGGAAAAACGGTTTGACCGTTTAGAAGTAAAGCATACTGGGATTAAGGATCAGTTTGGTAAAAAGGTTCTTAACTTCGTTGACTTTGATGACCAGCAATATCAATTAATTTCAGATGAAAACAATAAAGGTGTTGCGGCCGGAACTCCTTGGCAAAAAGGTCCGATTCCACTTGAATTCGCGATCACCGGATTAGGACCGATTCATGTACGGATTGCTCAATTTGAATATTTTAAAGAAATGATGGAAAGAGTTCTTTTGTTTAAAGAAATTGCTCATGAAGGTTCATTGCATTTATTTGAAGTTGGCGAAGGTGGAAATGGTGCTCAAGTGGTTGTGGAATACAATACGATGCTTCCACCAGCGCAGCAAGGTTATGGAACTGTTCATCATGCAGCCTTCCGTGTGGATGATCGTGAGGTTCTAAATGATTGGGATCAACATATGAGAGGATTTGGTTTTCAAACATCTGGGTTTGTCGATCGCTTCTTCTTTGGTTCTTTATATTGCCGTGTGGCTCCGCAAATTTTATTTGAATTTGCGACAGATGGTCCAGGATTCATGGGCGATGAGCCATATGAAACTCTAGGAGAGAAGTTATCCTTACCACCGTTCCTTGAATCAAAGCGTGAACAAATCGAGAGTATGGTTCGTCCAATTGATACGGTAAGAAGTACGATTGATTTTAAAAAAGAATAACAAGTGATAGGACCTTACATTTCAGTTAAGGTCCTTTTTTCCATATGTCTTTTTAGGCTCTTTTCCTTGCGTTATGTTGGAGACATATTATGATAGTAATAGGTAATAAATTGCTAGATTACCCCAGATAAAGTGTCTGGATTTTTAGTTATAACCTCGTAGAAGGGGGACACATCGTGGGCTTTTTAACAAAGCTTTTTGCAAAAGAAAAGAAGCTTCAAGTTGAATTTTGTGAAAAAAACCTTGATCGCTTTTTAAAGAAAGAACATTTTGCTGACTATCAAAACTTTCTAAACCAAAAAAAAGTGAACTATAAAGAATATGAATGTCAAAGTCATTGTGAAAAATGCAAACAATCTCCCTATGCGATTGTGAACGGTGATTTTATTGCCGCGGATGACATGAATCAATTGTTGGACAAGTTAAAACAAGGGAAAAAAAAATAATATTGATATCGTAATGACACAGCCTCTTGAATGCTTATTGTAGTAAGGCTGTTTTTTTACTAAGGCTCTTTTCTCAAACTTTGTTGTTTTTAGAGAAAAAATGATAAAAATCAGCTGTGTTTTCATTGGGAAGTAACTTTAAATCAGGAGAAAAGAGCCAGCAAACTTAGTGTGAACAAACAAAATCGCTTATTCTGCGTTAAAATCGGCTTTAGGATTTTAACAACAATTTTTACGAAAAGAGCCTTTACTAAAGATAGCAAAGTAGGAAATAGAACCAGATGTAAATATGAAGGAAGAAAGGAAATGTGAGAAATGAACCCGACTGAAGGCAGCAATCGAATTCAAACACTAGATTATTTAAGAGGGTTCGCTCTTCTTGGTATTCTCCTTATTAATAGTGTATTTCTTCTTTCTGCCCGCACCCCTATCCCCGGGACAATGGATGAGCAGTATTGGAAATTCCTTTACTTATTTGTTGAGGGACGCTTTTTTACCATCTTCTCCTTTTTATTTGGCATCGGTTTTTATCTGTTTATCTCACGAGCGATTGCTAAAGGAAATAATGGGTATATCCTGTTTTTACGCCGTCTGCTTGCAATGTTTTTATTTGGACTTATTCATTCAATGTATCACCCAGGAGAAGCATTAAGTATTTATGCTGTCTTTGGATTATTGGTTCTCCCACTTTATAAACTGAAAAAAGAGCTAAACCTCGTTATTAGTTTAGGTTTGCTCTTTGTGTTTAGTTTGGTGGGGATGAAAGTTATACTGCCACTCCCAATGATATTGCTGGGACTAGCTGCTGGACAGTACCGTGTTTTTGAACAAATCTCTGCTAAAAAGAAAAAAATCATTTGGTTTACGATGATTGCCTTCATTTTAAGCGTACTAGCTTTGGTTTATCAAAATCATCAGCTTCCAACACAAGCTTTCCAAGAATCAAACAGTTTGTATTGGTTTTATTATATCGGCCTTATGGTTGGACCGATCGTATCCAGTCTTTATGTGGGGGCATTTATCCTACTAGTACAATCTCCCTTTATCCAAAGACTCTTTTTACCATTAAAAGCCTACGGACGTATGGCTTTGACGAATTATTTGATGCAAACAGTGTTTATCATGATTGTAGGTTATGGGTTGAATCTTTCCGGACAAATCCATTATTTGCAGACGCTCTTTATTTGTGTGGTTATTTACCTGATCCAATTACTTTACAGCATCCTATGGCTGCGTTTTTTTCACTTTGGGCCGTTAGAGTGGGTTTGGAGGATGTTCACTTATCTGGAAGTGCCACCATTGCTCAAACGTAAATAACTATTAAAAAAGCTCGTTTCCTCAATGTTAAGGAGGAAAAGAGCTTTTTTTTGTTCTAGAATGATACATCGGCTTGCTTGTCTGTTGTTCCTGTTTGTTTAATTGCTGCGCGGTAGCAGAGCATTCCAGCTAATCCTAAGCATAAGTAGAGGGCAGCCATTCCATTAGGTGGGATAATGGCTCCTAAAGTTAAACCGAGACTTCCTAGAAGCATAGCAACATTATAGGAAAGACTGTCAACCGCCATATAGGAGGCACGAGACTGATCATCAATGATGCCTGCTAGAATGGTTTGTTTTACAGGAGAGTAAATCAGTTCACCTAATGTAAATAAAAAGGCCATGATGACAATGATTAAAAAGGAATTGCTCATGCTAAGAATACTAAAGCTAATCGTATAAACAACAATTCCGATAGTAAGAACCTTATTTTTATCAAATTGGCTTAACCATTTTGAAACTTGAAGCGTGAGTAAGACAATAACAATCGTGTTGATTAACATAATGATACTAAACATCCGTATTCCTGTTATTTCAAAGTTAAACAAACTTGCATGAAATTCGTCTTTCAATCGAACTGCTATGTATTTATCTAGCTGAAACTCAAGTGACATGACAAGGATAGTCGCAAGTGTAAACAACATGAATCGACGATCACGTAGTACTTTCCCATAGTTTTGGAAAAAGTTTAGTTTTGGGCTTGATTTCCCTGAACTTGGAATGGTAAGTGATTCCTCAATGAAAAAGATCATAATGATAAGGGATGCAATGCTTACGAGTAAAAATAAGCCAAATAAAATAAAGCGGTGTTCCTCGAATAAGAGACCTCCTAATGCGGCCCCGGCAGCAATCGAAATGTTCCCAAGCCAATATCCAATACCGTAGATAAAGGTACGTTCTTTTTCCGTGCTCACATCAACAATCATTGCATTGACAACAGGACCAATAATACTAGAACTGACGTTACTAAATAAAAACATGACATAAGTTAACCAAACGGAGGTTAATAGTGGTGAATTGGCCAAGGTCATGACTAATAATGAGGCAACTTGAATGATTTCAGCGATCACAATAATTTTCTTTCTGCCTAGATGATCTGAGAGATAACCTGATAGCAGCCCGGCAAGAATCGAAACAATCACATTGGCCATTAATAAAATCCCTGCCAAAGCAGCCCCTAAATGGCTACTGAAATAAATCGCCATAAAAGGAAAAATCGCCATCTGTGTAAGTGTAATAAAGAAATCAGTTACAAGTCTAATTTTAATATTCGGATGCAAATCTCTAATTCTCATAAGAGTAGAACCTGCTTTCAGATTAGTCACTCTATTATAACGAAAAGGATAAAAGTCGAATAGATGTATTGTTCTACAAGTTCCGACAAGCAAAATAAAAAAGCCGCCTGCATAGCAGGCGGCTTTGCGTATTGGGGCGACAGACTGCACGCCACATCGTACATTTCCATAAAGGAGTGTCTGTCGACTTATCCAACTCAGCTCATCGCTCTATAAATATACCACCGTAAGCTGTGAATCACAAGTGCCAATAATTAACTATCCTTACAAAGGGTAATGAGTACTAAGCTACTTCCAACAATAACCTATTTTTCATAGTTTACAAGTTGGTCTTATTAGGATAATATATATAAGTTAATTCCAACTAGACTTATCAGAAATAATGAGGTGAAGAAATTGGCACAAACATCATTAACAACAAATTGGAATGGTAAATCGACAACAGTTGTAACAGAATTAAGCCCGATGCAAAAACCAAATGTAGTCATTGGGGCGATTATCGCCATTCTTTTATATATCAGCATTGTCAATGTTGCCGGATGGACACAAGGAACTTTATTTATTATTGGAATTGCCCTTGGAGCGACATTACTATATGCACGCTTCGGTTTTACTTCTGCATTTAGACGTCTTGTTTCGGTCGGGAATGTTCAAGGATTGCAAGCCCATATGCTTATGTTCGTGGTTGCAACCACACTCTTTGCGATTATCTTAGGTACTGGTTTTAGTTTTACCGGTGTAGAGCCTAAGGGATATGTCTCGCCCGTTGGCGTAAGTGTGATTGTTGGAGCGTTTCTTTTTGGAATTGGGATGCAACTAGGAAATGGTTGTGCGTCCGGAACGCTTTATTCATTAGGAGGAGGATCCTCTTCCATGATTTTAACGCTCATTTCCTTTATCGCCGGATCCATGCTAGGTGCTTATCATTTTACGTTCTGGATGGAGGAGACACCTTCGCTTCCACCGATTTCTTTGGCAGAGTCAACAGATCTAGGCTATTTTGGCGCATGGGCGGTCCAGCTTGTCATTTTTGCGATTATTTACTTGGTATTGGTAAAAATCGCTAAGAAGAAGAATCCACCGATGATGAAGCCACTTGCAACTACAAAAGGGTGGAAAAAAGTCATTCGTGGTTCCTGGCCACTTTTTGCTGCTGCTATAGTGCTTGCAGTATTAAATGCATTAACTTTAACGGTCCGTGGTACACCATGGGGAATCACCTCTGCATTTGCTTTATGGGGAGGAAAAGCCATGATGGCTGCAGGGATCGACGTGTCCACATGGGGCTACTTCTCAGGAGCAAACGGTGACGCTTTAGCGAATTCCGTTTTAGCTGATTCTACAAGTGTAATGAACTTTGGAATTATACTGGGTGCGTTCCTTTCAGCATCTGCTCAAGGTACTTTTAAACCTGGTAAAATTAAGCCAGGGGTTGCAGGAGCGGCAATTATCGGTGGCCTTATGATGGGTTACGGTGCTCGCTTAGCTTTTGGATGCAACATTGGTGCGTATTTTGGCGGAATTGCTTCCTTCAGCCTTCACGGTTGGGTATGGGCAGTAATGGCTATGCTCGGAACATTTGTTGCGTTGTTCATTCGACCATTATTCGGTTTGAAAAATCCAAATCCAAAAGATTCGATTTGTTAATAGACAAAAATTAATAATAAGGGCTGATTTTCGTTGAAATTAATCGAAAATCAGCCCTTTCTCTATGTAGAAAGAGTCTATTTTCAAAAACCTCGTCTCTATTTTCATTAATGATTCTATACACATACAATTAGATTTTATTTTTCTATTTCTGCGAAGTTTCGACTTATGTCAACTGCCACTTAAAACTGTCTAAAATCACTGGATACATAAACTCGGTGTGAAAATCAATCTTGTGATAATATTAAAGTAAAATCTTTAGGAACGTGAGGGTATCATGGATAAGCCGAAAATTTTAGTTGTTGAAGATGAGGAAAAAATTGCTCGTGTTTTAGAGCTGGAATTGACGTATGAAGGGTATGAGGTTAAAAAGGCTTTAGATGGATTAGAAGGATTTCAAATGGTTCAGAAAGAGTCATGGGACCTCATTTTACTTGATGTGATGTTACCTGGAATTAGTGGGATTGAGTTGTTACGGCGAATTCGTGCCAATGATTCGCACACAGCAGTGATTATGCTTACAGCAAAGGATTCCGTAGAAGATAAAGTTTCTGGCCTAGATCTTGGTGCCAATGATTATGTGACGAAACCGTTCCAAATTGAGGAGTTGCTTGCGAGAATTCGGGCTAGCCTTCGCTTTCACAAAAAGCCAGCTGTAGAAGAGGTTCATCAGGACTGGTTGGTCGTGGGTGATTTAAAGCTGAATGAAGTGACTCGTGAAGTTTTACGTGAAGAAACGAGCATTGACTTAACTCCACGCGAATTTGATCTACTGGCTTTTTTAATGAGCCATTCCCGACAAGTATTAAAACGGGAACAATTACTAAACCATGTATGGGGCTACGATTATTATGGCGATACAAACGTGGTCGATGTATACATCCGTTATTTGCGCAATAAAATTGACAAGCCTTTCGGTGGTTCTCCATTGATTCATACTGTAAGAGGAGTCGGCTATGTGCTGAAAGAGTCAAAATGAAACTTCGGAATAAAATCAATCTGTACACGTCGGTTTTGTTTATTTGTTTGTTGATTATCATTAATATTTCGATTTACTTCTCGTTTAGCAAATTAATGCTGAATAGCGACCTGGAACGGACGGTTGCTGAAGCCAATAAAGCTGTAAACGGGATTCAATCCGTCGATCCCTCCGTACCGATGGAGGATATTTTATTTGCGTATGTACCACTAAATGGAATGCTGCAGGTTGTTCGTGATGATGGAAAACCAGCTGGTACGGTGACATCTCCAGGTCAAAGTAAGCTCAAAGACGACTTACCCATCACTTTTCACCAAAAAGAAGTTCAAAACATTATCGAACATAACGGGATCCCCTACGCGTTTGTTTCAATCCCAATGATTTCACGTGAAGGGGATGTGGTCGAACTACAAGTGACGGAAAGTCTAAAATCGACCGATGGCATGTTGAATACTCTCCGTTCGGTCCTTATGATTGTTACAATCTTGGCCATGATACCAGTGTTCATCTCATCATGGTTTCTCAGCAATTTTATAACCAGACCAATCACCTCGATGATTGCGACGATGAAAGACATAAAAGAGAGTGGAAAATTCAAACAAATTCCGTTGCCAAAAAAGTCAAAAGATGAACTATATCAAATGGGTGATACGTTTAACAACATGATTGAACTTTTAGAGGTCAACTATGAGAAACAAGGACAGTTTATCTCGAACGCATCGCACGAACTAAAAACACCGCTTACGGTAATTGAGTCTTATGCTTCTTTGTTAAAAAGAAGAGGGAAAGACCAACCAGAGCTTTTTGATGAGTCTGTCCAAGCGATTCACTCTGAGGCGATTCGGATGAAGGATTTAACTCAGCAATTGCTGTTATTAGCTCGTAATGAAGATAAATGGCTACTAGAGGTAAAAGAGTTGCAGTTAAACCGAATTGTAGAAGAGTCTGTTCGCTCTTTCCAAAAAGCCTATAATCGTGAAATTGATTTTGTACAAGAAGATGAAATTGTTGTGAAAGCAGATTTGCAAAAATTCAAGCAGTTGTTTTTTATATTCATGGATAATGCACGGAAGTATAGTGAAAGTGAAGAAAAGATTACTGTTAGAATTGTTAAAAGTGATCAAGGAGCCATTGTAGAAGTCGTTGATCGAGGCATTGGCATTCCGAGAGAGGATTTAGAGAAAGTGTTTGATCGCTTTTATCGGGTAGACAAAGCCCGTTCACGAAAAACGGGGGGCTTTGGTTTAGGTTTATCATTGGCAAAAGAAATCGCAGATATCCTAGGTGTGCAAATTCGATTAGAAAGCGTCGAAGGACTTGGGACAACAGCGAAAATCATTTTCCCACTTTCTGATTCTCATTAATTTCTCATTCTCCTTGTGTACAATGAAAAAAACGAAATTGGAGGGAGAAAAGTGGATGGAGCAAAAAAAAAGAAACTCGGCATAGGTGCTGTAATTCTCTTGGTCATCATGATTGTAGTGTGGCAAATCTCAAACATCATGACATCAGCTGAACCTCTTACCGCTGAAGAAGCTACAAACAAGGTGAAAGATCTTTATAGTGGTGAAATTGTCGAAGTGAAAGAAGGAAAAGAATTATACCTGATTACGCTTGAGTTGGAAACAGGTACTTATGAGATTGAAATTGATCGGAATACTGGTGATATTGGGAACATGACACGGACTGCTACAGACTTGGCAGGTAAAGAAGAGTCGAAGGATAAAAATTCGAACCAGGAAGACTCTCAAGAAAAACCAACATCAGAGAACTCTCAAGGTTCTGATAATCAAGCGAATGAAAAAGAACCTGAGCCTAAACCGGAACCTGCAGAGAAGAAACCTGAGGAACCGAAGCTGATATCAGAAAAAGAAGCTGTTGCTATTGCCTTAAAAGAGATTAACGGAGACATAGAAGAGGTCGAGTTACAAACATCCGAAGGAATCACCTATTATTTAATAGAAGTTGAACGTGAAGTGAATGATGAAGACGAAGAGGCTACCATTAAAATCAATGCTGTGACAGGGGAAGTAATGTCGATCTTCTGGGAAGAATAAGTAGAATTTAATGAAAAAGGTCTTCCTATTTTCTCATGAAATTCTCATTTCCCTATTCTGAAATCCTTATTTTGTTTGGATAAAGTATTGATATACCAAACAAGGAGGAATGAATAATGAAAAAACGTAATGTAGTGATTGCTGGTGTAGCGGGATTGGTTTTATTAGGTGGAGCGTTTGGTGTAGGTGCATTTTCGGAACCAGTCAATACGAAAGATACAAAATTGATTTCAATAGAAAAGGCAGAAGAAAAGGCTTTAAATGAGATAGATGGTACCATTGATAATGTTGAGTTAGTAAAGGATGATGGTCAACTAAAGTATGAAGTCGAGGTAAGGGATCAAAATGGCAACGACGATCATGAAGTAGAAGTTGATGCAAAGTCCGGGAACGTAATAGAAATTGATCAAGATGATGACGATGACTATGAGAGTGTCCCAGCTAACATGATTAATAACAATGCTCAGCAGGAAACAAAAGTCGCAAATTCTTCAGGAAAGAAGACGAAATTAACGAAGGAAGAGGCAGTTGCGATTGCAACAAAAGCAACCCCAGGAAAAGTTGTCGAAGTTGAATACGATGATGGAGAATATGAAATTGAAATCCATACCGATACGCATGAAGTAGACTACGAAATCGATGCTAGAACAGGAAAAATACTAGAAAAAGATATGGACCGATTTGATGACGACCGTGATGATGATTAAAATAAGAGGTACTGAGTATAGCTTGCTGCGGCAGGCTTTTTTTATGGGATTTGTAGAATTTACAATTTCAGTATAAAGTAACAATAAAGTATATTAGGTAACTTGAGGAGGAATACAATGATACGATTTGGTATGATTGGAACGAACTGGATAACAGAAAGGTTTCTAGATGGAGCAAAACTTGACCCTCGTTTTCAGTTTGCGGCGGTCTATTCACGTACAGAAGAAAGAGCTCAAGAGTTTGCTGATAAATACGATGTGAAAATGATTTTTACGGATATACATAACATGGCTGAAAGCGATGAAATCGATGCCGTTTATATCGCTAGTCCTAATTCATTTCATGCCAGCCAAGCAATTGTTTTTCTTGAACAAGGAAAGCATGTTTTATGTGAAAAGCCGATTGCTTCAAATGCAACTGAATTAAAAAGGATGAGAGACGCTGCTAGAAAACATAACGTGGTATTGATGGAAGCGATGAAACCAACCCTGGTTCCTAATTTTAAAGTAGCGAAAGACAATCTGCCTAAGATTGGGAAGGTACGGCGCTATTTTGCTAGTTATTGTCAGTATTCATCGCGTTATGATGCTTATAAACAAGGGAATATCTTAAACGCTTTTAAACCGGAATTTTCTAACGGGGCTTTAATGGATATCGGCATTTATTGTCTTTATCCACTTATCGTCTTATTTGGGAAACCAGATAAGGTTCAAGCGACTGGAGTGATGCTAGATTCCGGCGTAGATGGGGAAGGAAGCATTCTGTTGACATACAAGGATATGGATGCGGTGATTATGTATTCAAAGATTACGAACTCAGAACTTCCATGTGAAATACAAGGTGAAGAAGGGAATCTGATTTTTGATCAAATGAATGTCCCAGAAAAAGTAGAAATCCGTTATCGTAATGGTTCGAAAGAAGAACTTACGCAAACACAAGAAAGGCAAGCGATGTTTTATGAAGTGGAAGAGTTTATCAACATCATACAGTCAGGTCAGCAAGAATCGGCAATTAATTCGATTGAGAACTCACTCATGGTCTTGGAGATTATGGATGAATGTCGTCGGCAACTGGGAATTGTATACCCGGCTGATCAAATTTAGTGGGAAAACCTCTCTTTTTATGAGAGGTTTTTTAGTATTTCCTATTGGTTTGCCTGGTAAAGGCAATTATGGTTTTAAGACGACTTTTATCACATCATCTTCATGTTCACTAAACATATGATACGCATCACTAGCTTGGTCTAGTGGAAGTTTGTGGGTAATGATTTCCGTAGGATCAAAATCCCCGTTAACAATCATTTCATAAAGCTTAGGCATATAATGGATGACAGGGGCTTGACCTGTTTTTAACGTCACATTCCGTTCGAAAATATTGCCAAGAGGAAACATATTGTACATAGAGCCATATACGCCGGTAAGCTGGATGGTACCAAATTTTCGAACTGAGTTTATTGCAATTTGGATCGCACTTAATGTACCGCCTTGAAGCTTTAGCTTTTGTTCGACCTTTTCAACAACCGACTTTTTTCCATCCATTCCAACGCAATCAATGACAACATCAGCACCGCCCTGTGTGATTTCTCTTATATGGGCTCCTGTATCTCCAAAGTCTTCAAAATTAAATACTTCGACGTTGTTTTTTAACTTTGCATGACGGAGGCGGTAGTGGAGATTGTCAATCGCAATCACCCGTTTAGCGCCTTTCATCCAAGCAAATTTTTGGGCCATTAATCCTACAGGGCCACAACCTAAAACAACGACGGTATCATTTGGCTTCACCCCTGCGTGTTCAACGCTCCAGTATGCAGTAGGAAGTACATCGGATATAAAAAGTAAGGACTCATCCTCGAGTTCACATGAGTCTGGAACCTTAAATGGCATGAAGTTCCCATATGGGACGCGTAAAAATTCTGCTTGACCTCCAGGATAATTCCCATAGCGCTCGGTATAACCGAAGTAAGCACCCGAATCAATGTCAGGATTCGGATTGGAGTTATCGCATTGGCTTTCCATCTCATGCTGGCAATAATAACAATGGCCGCAAGCAACTGTGAAAGGAAGAATAACACGGTCACCTTTTTTGACTTTTTTCACCTCTGGTCCAACTTCTTCGACGATTCCCATCGGTTCGTGTCCGATGATATATCCTGGGCGTGTTGGAATCCCACCAAGATAAATATGAAGGTCAGAACCACAAATGGCTGTGGATGTAATTCGAACGATAATATCATCGTTTTTTTCGATTTTAGGGTAGGCTACTTTTTTTACCTTAATATCCCTCGCACCTTGAAAAGTAACGGCCTTCATGTGATTCCTCCTTTGCATTTTTAATTAGAGTGTGATTCTTTATGGTTTTTCATTCTTGCTTAGTGACAAAGTATGTAAATCATCTTAAGATTGAATTAAAGAGACGAACAGGGAGGGGACAGGATTATGATGGTAAGGGTTTTCGCCAATCTACGCGAAATTTGCGGTGGAGTGGAAGTAGAAGTAAAAACAAGCGGGAATCGAGTTATTGATATTTTAAATAAAATGGTCGAAATGTTTCCTGAAATAGAAGGTGAGATTTTTGATGAAGAGAAAAAATTAAAGCCTTTTGTCCATGTCTATATCAATGGGAAAAACATTATTCATTTAGATGATTTAGAAACACAAGTCAAAGAATCCGACCAGTTTGCGCTTTTCCCACCAGTAGCAGGTGGTTAATATGATAAGTCGGGAATTAGAGTTCCGTGGAATCAATCGAGAGCATCTAGCAATGTACTTTGAAGAATTAGGTGGGAAACTGTTAACGAGTTCTTTTCCGTTTATCTATCAGGGAACGGGTTGGACCGCAGAAATTCTAAGTGAAAATGAACTTAAATTTACCAAAGTGTTTAAAGTGAATGCTGTAATCATCCGTTTTAGTGCCGAAAGTGAAGAGCAACTTGAGGATTTGATTAAAAATTATCGCTATAAAACGACGCGTGTTGGCGGATGAGGCATAAACCTCCGATATATTCGCCGTCAGCAAGGAAATATTCGCCGTCAGCAAGGAAATATTCGCTGTAGGGAGAATAAAACGCAAAAAAGAATGGCTAAAAGACCAAATGTCTTCGAGCCATTCTTTTTTAATTACTGCTGTTCTGTCGGCGTTGAGCTGTCTTCTGCAAGAATGCCCAATTCACGAAGTTTTTCCTCAGGCACGATGCCATCTTTCCAACCTCGAACTTGATAGTATTCATCAAGCATTACATCCATACGGCTGACAGACCCAGCACTGTTTCCACTTGCAGGTTCTTCTGTAAAGCGTTTTGGTAAGAAGTCATCATCACGCTTATCGAAACCAGCAAGATTGTTATAATAGCGTTCAAGATTGTAAATTCTCTCACCAGCAAGCATGACGTCATCAGCTGTTAATTCAATACCTGTCATTGTGCTGTACTGCTCAGCATAGTGCTCGGCATTTTCAGAGAAAGACGAGAATTTACAGATATCCATGGAATCACCGAAGGCAAGCATATCTTGGAACGTCTTCAACAACTCGCCTTTGCCTTCAGGTTTTAAACGGTCTGTTGGCTCTGGAATCCCAGCGATTTCACTGGCAACTGTGTACCCGCGTAAATGACAGGCTCCACGGTTACTTGTCGCATAACCAAGACCGATACCTTGAATTCCACGCGGATCGTAAGCAGGGATGGACTGACCTTTAACAGACATCGATAGTTCTGGAGCACCCCACTCTGCGGTCGCACGTGCTGGTCCTTCTGCAAGAATGCCACCGAAACCTTCACGGTAAGCAATCTTTCTTGTCATTTCAATCATTGCATCCTTGTCGCCCCATTTAAGTGGCTCAGAAATAATACCTTTTTCGTAGGCTTCCATTGATACGGAGAAGGCATGGCCAAGTTCGATTGTATCAAGTCCATACTCATTACAACGATCAATTAAGTAAGCGATTGCTTCTGCATCACTTAAAAGACAGTTGGATCCAAGCGACCAGGACGATTCGAACTCAAAGCTTTCTACTCTAGTTTTATATTTACCTTCCTTTACTTCAACCTCAATTTTACAAGCAACAGGACAGGCGTGACAGGCATTATTGGCGACAAGTAGATGCTGGTTTACATACTCGCCACTATGCTTTTCAGCTTCATCCCAATGCGTGAATTGAGAGTTCTTAGTTGGAAGTGCACCTACTTCATTGATCAAGTTTGTCAGTACGTTTGTACCGTAAACCGAGAGACCACCTTTTCTTGGTGCTGTTAAGCCACCTTCAAGGAGAGCTTTAACTGCTTTGCGATTTGCTTTGTTGTTTTCATCCTTTTGTTTCGGCTCAGGCATATTGCCCTTTT
>Ga0182742_1002556_pt1 | contig 19871 bp, 17 predicted proteins | sample eDN5th37CBELigMG_FD_128880 | JGI IMG/M metagenome (GOLD analysis project Ga0182742, IMG submission 128880) | Enriched Miracle-Growth compost microbial communities from Emeryville, California, USA - eDNA 5th pass 37_C BE-Lig MG (version 2)... ... | reverse complement strand
TAAATAAATATAGCAGCCCGGCAAGTTGCTTACTTTTTTGTAAAAATTTACCATAAAGTTAGTTAATTTAGTATGCCCAAAAATCCTAAAACTTTACGAAATTACTATTGACATAGTACGGCTGGACCATAAAAAAACCCCTTCTAAGAAATGCCTTAGAAGGGGTAAGTTAATTACATAAACTCAGAGACAAGTTTATTGAATTTTTCCTCTGATAATTCTAACTCAGAGTGAACAAGAGGTGCCTCACTATAACCATGAACAAGTTCTTGATATGATTTTTGGTCTTTATTTTGATAGATTAGACCTGTAACTAATCCATTATGTTCCATTAACGTTTGCATAGCTTTGTTACGGTTGTTAGGATCATATCCTTCAATGTCAATTAACTTCGTAAGGTTTTCCTTGAACCAATCATACGTATTGACCTTATTATACGTTACACAAGGGCTAAAAACATTTATTAATGAGAATCCCTTATGATTAATACCAGCCTCAATTAACGCCGTTAAATCTTTTAAATCTGTTGAGAAACTTTGTGCTACAAATGTTGCTCCAGCTGTTAAAGCCATTTCCATTACAGATAAAGCAGACTCAATTGAACCTTGTGGTGTACTTTTTGTTTTAAAGCCAACATCACTACGAGGTGATGTTTGACCCTTGGTTAAACCATAAATTTGGTTATCCATAACGATGTAAGTAATGTCGATGTTACGACGAATAGCATGGATTGTATGACCCATACCAATAGCGAATCCATCACCATCACCACCAGAAGCAATAACAGTTAAATCACGGTTAGCCATTTTAACTCCCTGTGCGATTGGAAGGGAACGACCGTGAATGCCGTGGAATCCATAAGAATTAATGTATCCAGAAATACGACCAGAACATCCAATTCCGGATACAACAGCTAATTGTTCAGGCTCTAATCCAATGTTTGCTGCTGCACGTTGAATCGCAGCTTGTACAGAGAAATCGCCACAACCAGGGCACCAGTTAGGTTTTACATTATTACGAAAGTCTTTAAATGTTGCCATAATTAGTACAACTCCTTACATTTTGTGTGAATTTCATGAGGTAGGAATGGATTTCCATCATATTTCAAGAGATTTGAAATCTTTTCTGCGTTTCCTACATTCATTTTCATAATGTTCGCGAGTTGGCCAGTAGCGTTGTTCTCAACAACTACTACCTTTTTAGCTGATCTAACTAGTGGTAGCAATTCCTCTGTTGGAAACGGGTGCAATAGACGAATGTGAGCATGATTTGCTTTTATTCCATCAAGTTCTAAACGATCCATTGCTTCTTCAATTGTTCCTCGAGTTGAGTTAAAACCAACAATTAATATATCAGCATCTTCATATTTAACATTTTTGTGTACTGGCGTATCAAACTTCAAATTGTTCAATTTGCGAAGTCGCTTATCCATTTGAGCCTTACGGTTTGTTGCAACCTCTGATGGCTTTCCTGATTCATCATGTTCGACACCTGTCACATGATATATTCCGTTCTTTGTCCCAGGTACGATACGTCTAGAAACTCCATCTTCAGTCACTTCAAAGCGCTTAAAGTAATCTTTATTTGGTGATTCAGGTAATTCAGGATCTAACTCCAGCTTACCGCGACGAATGTTGATTTTATCGAACTCTAATGGCTCAACAGTTTGTTTACCTAACGAAAGCTGTAAGTCAGTTAAGAAAATAACTGGAACTTGATACTCTTCAGCAATATTAAAAGCGTCAACAATATCATAAAATGCTTCCTGAACAGTACTTGGAGCCATAACTACTTTTGGAATTTCACCATGTGTTCCATAAATCATTGCCATTAAGTCTGATTGTTCCTGTTTTGTAGGTAACCCGGTACTTGGGCCTCCACGCTGCGTATCAACAATGACAAGTGGAGTTTCAGTGATACCAGATAACCCAATTGCTTCCATCATTAATGAAAGTCCTGGTCCAGCAGAAGCAGTTAAAGATCGAACACCCGCGTAGTTAGCACCAATTGCCATTGTACAAGCAGCAATTTCGTCTTCTGTTTGAATAACTGTACCACCAAATTCAGGGAGTTTTGTAATTAGATACTCCATGATTTCTGAGGCAGGAGTAATTGGATATGCTGGCATAAAGCGTGCGCCACCTGCAAGAGCTCCCATTGCGATTGCATCATTTCCAATCATAAACATACGTTTCTTTCCGTCTGCCTTTTCAAGTTGCATTGTCTTAACATTGCCGCCAAGCTGCTCTCTTAAATACTCAGCACCACTGTGAATAGCTTCCATATTTTTATCAACAATTTGTTGACCTTTACGTCCAAAAATTTCTTGTACAACTTCTCTGTAAACATTAATATCTAAATCTAATAATGCACTTGATGCACCAACAGCCACCATGTTTTTCATTAAAGAGGTACCTAATTCAGTAGCAATTTCTGTAAATGGAACCGCATACAAGGTTACTTCCGAATCGTCTGGAATAGTTGGATTAAACTTAGAATCAGCAACTACAATTCCACCTTCACGTAATTCATGAAAGTTCACATCAATTGTTTCCTGATCAAAAGCTACTAAAATATCAAGATCATCAGAGATTGAACGAACTTGGGTCGTACTTACCCTTATCTTATTGTTTGTATGACCACCTTTAATCCGAGATGAAAAATGGCGATATCCATATAAATAGTAGCCTAAACGATTTAGTGCTATGGAAAAAATCTCACCTGTACTTTCTATACCTTCCCCTTGTTGTCCTCCAACTTTCCATGAAAGTTGATTGATCATCTCTTACACCCCTTTGAATACGTTCATTGTATCGATATTTTCTACGTATATAAGTGTAGCACTTTTCCAACTAAATCACTAGAAATAATATCAGATTTTTGTCCAGAATTGCTACAAACAAGACAAGCAAAATTTCTTCAAGTCAAGTATACATACTAAAATAATTCTGTCGATTGGATTTTGTTGAATATGTACTAAACGCTTTCAATTCTAGACCTATCCTACCAAAAATGCAAGTATATCAGTCTAAATTATGTCAAAAATATGAATATTTTTTTCTATTGGTGGTTTACTACAACAACGCAATAAATTCACTATCAGTCAAGTGGTAACTTTTACCTTTTATAAAATTACTAATTAGGCATATGTTCGACAAAATTTTGAAATAGAAATCGTTTCACCAGTGTATCTGAGTAATGTTTTAATAATTCATTTATCAAAGTTTCATAGTTAGAAAAATTACTTAATCCATTTACCGTTTCATCGATTCCATCAAAATCAGATCCAAAACCTAAGTTATTTTCCCCTCCTAAGCTACATATATAATCGACATGTTTTAAGATATCAGTTATACTTGCCGTCTTTTTATTGGTTAAAAACTGTGGTACAAAAGTAACACCAATCATCCCATCATTTACTATTAATGCTTTGATTTGCTCATCGTTTAGATTGCGGGGATGATTACATATTGAAAAAGAGTTTGAATGTGATGCAATCGGGTATTTAGCCTTTTCAATTACATCCCAAAAGCCTCGTATGGAAAGATGAGAAACATCTGTCCATATATGAGCCCTGTTAGCTTCCTTTACTATTTCCCTTCCAAATGTAGAAAGCCCAGCACCTCTAGCTTCTAAAATCCCATCTGCAACTGCATTTGCATAATTCCAGGTTAACCCTACCGATGTAATTCCTAACCTTAATAGTGTTTTAAACCTAGTAATGCTATTTCCAACTGGATCACAGCCTTCAAGTGTTAAAACAGCACCAATTTCATTTTCTTTAAGATTTTCTATATCATGCCTTGTACGGACATGCTTAAATACATTAGAAGGTTGAATGACATTTGTATAAAAGATATCAATCATCTCTAAAGCAACATCAAAACGGCCTTCAAAACTTACACTTTCTGGAATGTAAATAGCAAAACATTGAACTTTTGCTCCGGTTTGTTTTAGCTGTTTTCCTGTTATATGTAATTCTTTTGCATCTTCAAAAACAATTGTTGGATTAAGCCACATTTTGTATAGCACATCACAGTGTGCATCGAAGATATTCATACAATCGCCCCCAATTATTGTGTAGAAAAGTATTTACATGAAGCATAAATGCTGTAAACAGGTACCTAGACTATTAAACTTATAAAAAGAGGTTGACCCAAAGAAGTGTCAAAGAACTCAAAACCATCCACAGTACAAATGTTAATCTAAAGTAGATAGTTAAATTCTAAAACAACTTTCTTGGGTCAACCTATATAATGCTTAAAGATTCTAACTAAATATAGCACAACGTGCATTATCACTAACGAGGTTCAACGATTAATTTGATCGCTGTTCGTTCTTCACCGTCAATTTGTATGTCCGTGAAAGCAGGAATACATATTAGGTCTACTCCACTTGGTGCTACGAACCCTCTAGCTATCGCGACTGCCTTTACTGCCTGATTTAATGCACCCGCACCAATCGCTTGAATCTCAGCGGCTCCTCTTTCACGTAACACACCAGCAAGTGCACCAGCTACAGAGTTAGGATTAGATTTTGCTGAAACTTTTAATATTTCCATTCCTAATTTCCTCCTTGTTCTTTACAATATATAATGTGTATTCACTAGAATCTACCAATAAATGATTCCACTCATACTATATTCACTAGGAGTTAGCGGTATTCCTGCTTGTTCAAAATAATTTTTCGAAAAATTCAAAACAATAACAATCTTAGTCAATCACAACTTCTTCATTTACTCATAATTAAAGAATAATCTAATCAAAAAAAGGATGATCATCATTTATAATGATTCGATCTATCGACCTTGCTTTACCTGTTTTTTCATCAATGTCAACGATCACACCGTTCAGTTGAGATCTACCCTCAGCTATGTCAAAACGCGCCGGTAAACTGGTTATAAACCGTTTTAACACTGGCTCACGGCTTACACCTAATATCCCATCGTAGGGTCCAGTCATCCCTACATCCGTTATATATGCTGTTCCTTTATCAAGTATGCGATTATCTGATGTTTGTACATGTGTATGCGTCCCTACAACAGCAGTAACTCTACCATTTAGATACCATCCCATTGCTTGTTTTTCACTCGTAGCCTCGGCATGGAAATCGACAAAAATCACATTTACTTTTCTTTTTGCCTGGTCAATTAAATTATCAACTGTTTTAAATGGACAATCAATTGGCGGGAGAAAAGTTCTTCCCTGGATACTTATAACCGCAATTTCCTGCCCATTGTAGTTATAATATACTATTCCCTTTCCAGGAGCCTCTTCAGGAAAATTAGCTGGACGTATCATATATTTTGCATCATCAATAAACCCAAAAATATCCTTTTTATCCCAAGTATGGTTTCCTAGTGTAACGACCTGTGCTCCTGCTTCCAGAAAACCTCTATATATTTTCTCGGTAATTCCTTTTCCACTTGCTGCATTTTCACCATTGATGATAGTTAAATGTGGATGGTATTTTGCTTTTAACTTTGGTAGAAATTCTGTCACCATGTCTCTTCCTGGTGAACCAACCACATCACCGATAAATAATATTTTCATGTGCATGCCCCTTTTATTTATTTTAGTATTCATAGTGTGGCACAAATGAGAAAAAATCGCAATTTTTGTTTTGAAATACAAAAAAGGTGGTCGAAAGGACCACCTTATTTTGCATATTCAACAGCTCTTGTTTCACGAATAACTGTTACTTTTATATGTCCAGGATAATCTAACTCTTCTTCAATTCGTTTTCGAATATCGCGAGCTAAACGGTGTGCTTCAAGATCGTCAATTGTATCTGGTTTTACCATAATACGGACTTCACGTCCCGCCTGAATTGCAAACGATTTTTCAACACCCTCGTAGGACTCTGAAATTTCCTCAAGCTTCTCAAGACGACGAATATAATTCTCAAGCGTCTCGCTTCGTGCTCCAGGTCTTGCAGCTGAAAGTGCATCCGCTGCAGCAACAAGGACTGCTATTACTGAAGTTGGCTCTGTATCACCGTGATGCGAGGCAATACTATTAATAACAACCGGATGCTCTTTATATTTAGAAGCAAGCTCTACACCAATTTCAACATGACTTCCTTCTACCTCATGGTCAATTGCTTTACCGATATCGTGAAGTAAACCAGCACGTCTCGCTAATGTTTCATCTTCACCCAATTCAGCTGCCATTAACCCAGCTAAGAAAGAAACTTCCATTGAGTGCTTTAGAACATTTTGTCCATAGCTTGTTCTAAATTTCAATCTTCCTAAGATTTTAATTAAATCAGGATGGAGACCATGAACTCCAATTTCAAATGTTGTTTGTTCACCTACTTCTCGAATATATTCATCGACTTCTCGTCTAGATTTTTCGACCATCTCCTCAATTCGAGCAGGATGGATACGACCATCTTGAACAAGCTTATCTAGAGCGATTCTAGCTGTTTCACGACGAATTGGGTCAAAACCTGATAAAATAACAGCTTCCGGAGTATCATCAATAATTAAATCAATTCCAGTTAATGTTTCTAATGTACGAATATTTCGTCCTTCTCTACCGATAATGCGACCTTTCATCTCATCGTTTGGTAAATTCACAACAGAAACAGTCGTTTCTGCAACGTGGTCTGCTGCACATCTCTGGATTGCAAGAGAAAGGATTTCTTTTGCTTTTTTATCAGCATCTTCTTTTGCTCGAGTTTCAGCATCTTTAACCATATATGCAATATCATGAGAAAGTTCATTTTCAAGTCGATCAAGAATGATATTCTTAGCTTCTTCTCGTGTTAAGTTAGAAATGCGTTCTAGTTCAGTTTGTTGTTTTCGAACCATTTCCTCCACTTTGCTTTCCATCTCTTCAATTTGCTGTTGTCTTCCATTAAGAGAATCCTCTTTCTTTTCCAACGCAGTTTCACGTTTGTCTAGAGATTCATCCTTTCGATCAAGGTTCTCTTCTTTTTGCATTAATCGATTTTCTTGTTTTTGAAGTTCGCTTCTTCGGTCACGAATGTCTCGTTCTGCCTCTGTACGAAATTTGTGAATTTCATCCTTTGCTTCTAACAAGGCTTCTTTTTTCAAGGACTCAGCTTCGCGGTTTGCATCTTCGATAATCTGCTCCGCAGCACTTTTTGCACCTGCAATCTTTGTTTCCGCAATGGACTTACGAACAAAAAAGCCAACAACTGCACCGACGATCAGGCCAAGCAAAGTGGAGATGATTACAGTGATAATGGTTTCCATCATTTCACCTCCTCTTGCTATGAACTTTTTCTTGCTAGATCAAAATGTCGGCATGTACATTGTTACATCAGTTTCAACATACAGCACAAAGGCTAATTTCAGCTTATCAGAAATATCATTCTGAAAAGCATGGTTACCGATTCTGCCCTATTATCAGGAAGAAACCTACCAATTTTTTCTTTTAACGTTTTTACTCTAACAAATTTGTAAAATATACATATTAATTGTAAAGCTGAGGAAATTTATTGTCAAGGGCTGTCGCTTCCACTGTTTCATGAAAATGGAAATTTCCGATGATTATTACCAATTATGGGGGATTTTATTATTTTTATATAGAAAGGGCTAATCCCATCCATGTCAAAATAACTGATTTTTGGTGAGTTTTGTCGAAAGAAACACTCACACTATACTAGTTAACAATTGACATTTCTGAATTAGCCCTTAGTAGGTACTATTTACTTACTGTATTACAATTCAAGTTCTTCCTGATTTGGGTCTGTAGGTGGCTCTATGAAATCTTGATCTAGGTTATAGTGTAATCTAATTTTCTCTGAAATATCTTTACGGATTTGAGGATTTTCCTTTAAGAACTGTTTAGCATTTTCACGACCTTGTCCTACTCGCTCTTCATTATATGAGTACCATGAACCACTCTTTTGAACAATATCAAGTTCAGAACCCATGTCAATGATTTCACCTTCTTGTGAAATACCTTCACCATACATAATGTCCACTTCTGCAGTTTTAAAAGGAGGCGCAACTTTATTTTTTACAACCTTAATTTTTGTTTTGTTACCAACCATTTCATTTCCTTGCTTAAGTGTTTCAGCACGGCGGACTTCAAGACGAACTGAAGAGTAAAACTTCAATGCGCGTCCACCTGGAGTTGTTTCAGGGTTTCCAAACATAACTCCAACCTTCTCACGAATTTGGTTAATGAAGATTGCAATTGTTTTAGATTTATTAATCGCACCTGAGAGTTTACGCAGTGCCTGTGACATCAGACGAGCTTGTAGCCCTACGTGCGAGTCACCCATCTCACCTTCAATTTCTGCTTTTGGAACCAATGCAGCAACTGAGTCAATTACAATAATATCAACCGCACCACTACGAACTAATGCTTCAGCAATCTCAAGTGCTTGCTCACCAGTATCCGGTTGAGAAAGTAATAATTCATCAATATTCACTCCAAGTTTTTGAGCATAAACTGGGTCAAGAGTTAGCGATAGGTAACAGTCATCCTCAACATTACTTGTAGGAGCTGTTTTCCCCCGCTTCACACCGTACGTGCGAGTTTCCCCGCATACGGCGTTCCATCAAGATATATTCATTACAGTGATTGCTTTACTCCCTTAATGCCAACTCACGATATTTTTGAAGTTTAAGAATTGAATTCTTCTTCAAGTGGAATGTTTCCTTGTCGGTTAATTCCTTTGCGTGTATTAACTGATGGCATTTAGTACAGGTCGTGGTAAGGTTAGGGACTTTATTAACTTGGTCAGAGGGTAAATTGCTGTCAATGTGATGGGTTTGTGTATCCCCATAACCAGTTAAGGTGTCTCTACATATTGAGCATTTTCCCTTATCCCTATTAAAGGCATAACATCTATTCATAAAGTATTCATAAGTGTAGAGTTTACGCTTATTACCTGAAAGGATTAATGCAAGATGTTCGGAGTTCAAGAGTGCTTCTGCTCTTACTAAGAGAGGTCTGTTTTTAGACCTTTTGAAGTATAACTCTCTACCTTCCGCTGTGTACGGAGTCTCGTCTTGGTTTTTCTTTGGATATTTAACCCAAGTTGCAAAACCTAATGATATAATTCCTATCCATTGGTTTTTATATTTGACGGCAGGGACTTGTTCAGTCCTTTCGGGGTAGAATGTTTTAAGGTTGTGACATTGGTTTGCTGGAATCCATTCGCCACCCGATTTCTTTAAACTTTTGTATGCAGTATATTTTAAGTTTTCTCTGAAATCTCTCATAGTCAAGTTTATGCCTGGAGAAGAATTGTAATAGTTAATAATACCTCTAAACTTGCTGTTTATTAGGTCAATATCGTTTATTAGCCATTCTTCGTCAGAACAGAATTTTAGTTTTCTTAAATCTTTACTTATTTCCTTGAATTTCTTTTCAAGTTTTTCTTTGTCGGGATATGAATAGCCAACAAATCCATTTCCTTTTCGAATCATTTTGATTCTAAAGCCAAGGAATTTGATAGGTTTCTTTTTCATATCTGTGACGAAGGTTTTCTCGTCAGAAAGTTCGAGTTTAAGTTTATCATTTAAGAATTCTTTAATTCTGTACTTCCACTTTTCAGCATTTTCTTTACTATTCGTGAAGAGTACCCAATCATCTGCATATCGAAGAAAGAATTCAGGTCTTGTGATGGAAGAGTAGTTCCGTAAGGAACTTAATTTAGCAATCCTTGATTTGGTTCCATTTCTAAGTTCTTTGTCTTCCCATTCTCTTGAAACCCATTTGTCAAGTTTATGGAGATAGACATTCGCTAAGAGTGGGGAAATTATACCTCCCTGTGGAGTTCCTAATTCATTCCTCTTTGTTTCGTTCATAACGCCTGCTTTGAGCATCTCTTTGATTATCATAAGGACTCGTCTATCACGAATGCCCATATGCCAAAGTTGCTTTAAAAGGATGTTATGATTTACGTTGTCAAAGAAACCTTTAATGTCTCCTTCAACTGCCCAGTTATATTTAATCTTAGTCCCAATGAAAATTGCCCGTTCTACTGCCTGTTTAGCGTCTCTCATAGGTCTAAAGCCATATGAGTGTTTGAAAAACTGTGCTTCAAGGATAGGTTCTATTGTCATTTTAATACATTCCTGTATTATCCTATCAATCAGAGTTGGTATCCCTAAAGGTCGTTTTTCCTTTTTTCCTGGCTTTGGAATATGAACCCTTCTTACTGCTTTGGGTTTATAATCTTTCATAGTTGTTTGGACTAATTCTATAACTTCGTCAAATTGTTTAGATAGTATATCTTGCATTATGACGTTATCTATACCAGCCGTTTTGCTACCTTTGTTGGCTTTAATTTTATGAATTGCCGATATTATGACTGTCCTACTAACTGCCACTTCCAATAATCCTTTGAAACTCGGCAACTCGTTATCCTCAATGGATTTCAGAGTGTTTTGGTAGAGTTTGTCAAGGATTAACCTTAATTCGGTTTCGTCTGCGGGAGTGTTTAGTTTTTGAGACAAATGTTTCACCCTATTTCTAAAAGATGTTTCTTATTAGCATTAAGGGCAATATGTCTTTAGTCAGTTAGGCTCACCAAAGGCTTTTACACCTTTCTCACGGCTTCCATAAACTCGCTAATTTGTAATGAATTAGTTTATTTCCGATAAACATATCTTGACTATGCCCCTTCGCTCCACAGGAATTACCCTGCTTCAACACTACTACGGGCTGAAGCCCCCCATTTTCAACAGTCATTTCCTACTGTTTAGTGACATCAGCTTGCACTCGCTTTGGCATTCACTAATGGGGTTCTCTTGTTCCTCATTACCTATCCTTATCATAGTTTCCTTAGACCCCTACTCTGACCCGTCAGCCATTCTTTCGCCAAATGGTTGGTCGGCTAAGAACTCTTATCCTTAATGCGGATAAGTTCAGAAGACAGCAAACACGAATACTGTATCCGAGACTGAACCTCACTTGGAGGTGATAATCTTCTTGATTCGATTACCCACGCATTACGAGCCGTACTTCCGCAGGTTCATTCCAATGCCAATGCATTCTTTAGTCATAGAAACTTTATGGACTCCCGACTACTTCTCTAACCACTTCGCAGGTCTGATTTTCGCCGACCTCTCCGAGCTTCGCACCGTGATATAGTGCTATACCACCGCACGTCGGGGTATTAGAGCAAGAACCCAACCAAAGTTCTTGAAACGGAATCACACCGTTCAATTCAGTAATGAAGTTAGGACATTTACCACCATTTCATTGAAGGATTTATTTCCTTCGTGGTCTCTGTCCTTCTAATCTTTCATACGACATTTCTACCATATTTGGATTAGAAACAAGACACACCATGTTCAGCGTCAATAAATGCAGCTTGTCCACCTGTTTGTTGTACTTCCGCAATTGCATGAAGTGCAACTGTTGTTTTACCAGAGCTTTCTGGTCCATATATTTCAATTATTCTTCCACGTGGATATCCTCCAACACCTAGGGCTACATCTAGTGCAAGGGATCCACTTGAGATTGTTGAAATCTTACGATCAGTTTGTTCACCAAGCTTCATAATTGAACCTTTACCAAACTGCTTTTCTATTTGTTTTAACGCCATTTCTAAGGCGGCTTGACGGTCACTCACTCGTGTTTCCTCCTTTTTTTCTTTGAAACTACTATTACTATACATCGTTTTGTCTCATTTGCCAAGTAAAAAATCGAACATTCATTCGACTTTTCGGTAGGCAAAATTTATTTATAACCACTTAATTTCCTCTCAAAATTGATTTATTACAGCATGTTTAAACCAGAAATTTAAAAATAGGTAAGTGTTTAATTAGGTGTTTTAATAGACTACTAACACCGTATTGCGAAAAAACCCCATCAAAAAAACACACGAATAACGAGTGTGTTTTTCCACGTGAATTTTATCCTTGTATCCTCAATTATTACTTATTTGTTAGTTTCTTACATAAGTAATAAAAACCATATTTAACTGATCTCATTTTAATTCCTTCGCGCGATCCAGCAAACTTTAATGAATAGGTTATAGTAGGCTCATTTAGATACGAAAGTCCAATATAGACTGTTCCGACTGGTTTTCCTTCTGATTCGCTTGGTCCAGCGACTCCAGTAAAACTTATACCAATATCCGTATTCAAGATTTTTCTTACATTTTCAGCTAACTCTTTTGCGCACGCTTCACTAACAGCACCTTCTGATTGTAGCGTTTGTTCGTTAACCTGTAAAAGATTATGCTTTGTTTCATTAGAATAGCAAACAATACTACCTTTCATGACCTCTGAAGCACCTGGTTCATTTGTAAGTTGATCAGAAAACAGTCCACCTGTTAAACTTTCTGCACTTGCAATCGTAATATCCAATTCCTTCAACCGCTTGAATGTTTCTTTCACTAATGAAGTTTCGTCATAGCCATATATATATTCCCCTACTCGATTACTAATCAGGGTTTCAGTTTCATCGAGCAACTGCTTTGCAACCTCTAAAGAGTGATGTTTTGCAGTTAATCTTAATGTTACCTCACCGTCAGAAGCAAGCGGAGCAATTGTTGGATTTGACTGAGCATCAATCAAATCTTCAATTTCGGTCTCTAATTGTGACTCACCAATCCCAAAAAAGCGTAGCACACGTGATTCAATCAATTCTGATTGTCCACCAAGTGTTTGGAATAGGTAATTACGAGCATATCTTGAGAACATGAGAGTCATTTCTTTTGGCGGTCCTGGCAACAACATATATGTAATTCCATCAACATATAATGCCATACCCGGTGCCATGCCATTATCATTTTGCAAAACATGTGATCCTTCAAGAATTAATGCCTGTTTTTTATTATTTTCTGTCATCGTACGATTTACTTTTTGAAAATAACTTTCAATACTTTCAAGAGCAAAGTTATCAAATACCAGTTGTTTGTTCAAAACTTGAGCAATTGTTTCTTTCGTCAAATCATCTTTTGTGGGCCCTAATCCTCCAGTGAAGATAATTAAGTCAGAGCGTTTCTGGGCAATTTCTATTGAATTTTTTAATCTGTTTGGATTATCACCAACTACAGTATGATAAAACACATTAATTCCAAGAGTAGCAAGCTCTTTTGAAATAAATTGAGCGTTTGTATTAACAATCTGTCCTAATAACAATTCAGAGCCAACCGCAATTATCTCCGCATTCATAAAATCTCCCCTTACATATTACTTTGAATTAACAAAGACATCTTTGTTTTTTGAAAAGTAGTCCCATCCAGAAATAACCGTAAATATTACTGCAACCCAAAGTGCCACCATATCGAATGGGAACGAAATAAATTCAAATGGAAAGTTATGTAATAACAATGCTGATATAGCGACTACCTGTGCCCACATTTTAATTTTACCCAGCATTTTTGCAGCCGACACTTCTCCTCGTTCAGCCAAGAGGAGACGAAGACCAGTTACGGCGAATTCTCTACTAACAATGATAATAACCATCCATGCTGGTGCCAGTCGTAACTCTACTAAGATTATAAGAGCAGCTGAAACGAGCAATTTATCGGCAAGAGGATCTAAAAATTTTCCTAGGTTAGTAACTAAGTTATGTTTTCTAGCTAAGTAACCATCAATCCAATCCGTCGCAGAAGCAAAAATAAAAATCATAGCACCGATTAAGTGAGCAACCGGTACTGACATCGAGCCTAAAGAAACATCTCCTAAAGAAAATGGATCTAGCATAATAATAATAAATACTGGAATGAGTAGCATTCTCGCTACTGTAATTTTATTTGGCAGATTCAAAATTGTACAACCCCCAACATTAGCTTGTATAAGATACTTCAATAGTGATGATACACTTTAAATGGAAAAAAAGCCATCAAAACAGATGACTTTCTACTCCTGATTAGGACTATAACGGATTGTGATAGTTTGAGTAACTGCATCCTTTGGATTTACAGGAAACTCAAACTCTTCCCCATTAATTTTTATTTTGGTCTCTGTTGTTCGTCCAATATTAAAAATAACTTCTGCTTCTTCGGACAAATCAAACTTCTCTGTTTGTCCATCTTTCATCATATTATAGAAGAAACGATGTCCTTTTCGATTATTAATGGCAATCCATGTTTCACCATCTGGTGTAGCAGAAACTTCCGCAACAAAGCTTTCCACATTCTTTAGTTCATAAATAGCATTGTTACCAGATGACTCTACCAAGCTTAGCTCCTGTTGAACTGTAGGCTCTTCTTCCTCTTGGGCTTGTTCTTTCTCTTGGTCTGGATCAGCAACTTTTGAATCATCAGTTTTCTCTTCCCCAGCTTCGTTTGCCTGTTCATCTTCGTTTGGAGTAGGTAAATCTTCCTTAGTCTCTTCATACTCCGTTTCTGCATTTTCAATCGTAGTCTCTGGTTCTTCCACTACCTCACGATTTTGTAAGAACCACCAAAGTGCAAAAAGACCTCCAATGATAAATAGAATAAGCAGTAACATAGGTACCATATCAAGGAATTTTGATCCTTTTGGAGAAATCTGCTTTCTTGACTTCACTCTTGACAGCTGTTCAGGTATATGATCAGGAGAAGATTGAGGGAGTTCCCCCTTATACTCTTCCAGAATTTCATCTGGATCAAGCCCTACCGCTTCAGCGTACTGTTTAATAAAGGCTCTTACATAGAACTTACCTGGCATGGAAGAATAATTTCCTTCTTCAATCCCAACTAAGTATCGTTTTTGGATTTTCGTAATTTTTTGTAAATCTTCAAGGTTAATATTCTTTTCTTCTCTAGCTTCCTTGAGTCGTTTTCCTAATTCTGTCGCCAATGAAAACACCTTCCAATTATTAAAAATCAAATGAGGACATATCAGATTGTGAAAACATCTGATGGTCATCGACTAATTCATATGTAATTTCTTCATCATAACTATTTCGAAGTTCGATTATATAATCAAAATCGTCTAATGTATATTCTGTATTTCTGACAAAAATATCCGGATGTTCTACTACCTTCACAACCGGAAGCCTCATGATTTCACGAACAAGTTGCAAATGTTTTTCTGTTCCACTTATAGTTGATACGATTCCATCAATAATAAACAAATTATCGTCACTATATTCATCCTTAATTAATTTGTTTCTGATCGTCTGTTTTAATAGTGTGGATGAAACAAATAACCAACGTTTATTTGCACATACACTTGCAGCAACAACTGATTCTGTTTTGCCAACTCGTGGCATTCCTCTAATCCCGATTAATTTATGGCCTTCTTGCTTATAGATTTCAGCCATAAAATCAACTAATAACCCTAGCTCATCACGTACAAATCGAAAAGTTTTCTTATCATCTGCATCTCGTTGAATATAACGTCCATGTCGAACAGCCAAACGGTCGGTGACCTTAGGCTCTCTTAGCTTTGTTACGGTTATGTTATCCATTGTATGTAAAATTGATTCAAGTCTCTCAATTTGTTCTTTTTTGTCACATAATAATAAAAGGCCACGCCTTCTATCATCCACACCATTTATTGTGACAATATTAATTGACAGCATTCCTAATAAAGAGGAGATATCTCCAAGCAAACCTGGACGATTTTTATGTATTTCATATTCAAGGTACCATTCTTTTTTTTCCACAGTAACCTCCCCCCTGAATCATTAAGTTACAGAAATGAAATTTAATTAACGTAAACTATGATTTTTCATAAAATTTTCCTCTGTTTCTATAATAAAGCATTTTAATATAATAGGAAAGAAAATCCCCAACCATATAATTAAAAAAGGAGGATTATCACAAAAATACTTACTTACAGTCTCTGAAGACAAAAAAAAGAGAGGTTTCCCTCTCTTCTCTTTATTATTGACCTGACCCGTCATCCTTCACAAGCTTCACCATCATATTTGCAATAGCATGTTGCTCTTCAGGTGATGCTACATGCCATAAATCTGCCAATACCTTTTCTTGTGCATTTTTCGGTTCTACCTGCTTTGCTAGGTAGTCCCCGATTTGATAAGCCATATCAGATATTACTTCCTGATTCATACCTTCTTTTTGTGCAGAATTTAAACGATCACCTAAAAAGTCTTTCCACTGTTCGAAGTTATCTAATACTGACATAAGTGACCCTCCTTATAGTTTTGTACGAATATAGTTTGTGCTGGTAAGGGGGATTTATACTTATTTGCACCATAAAAATTTATCAATACCATCCTCCACTGACAGTTAGAATTTGTCCAGTAATGTACGAAGCTTTATCAGACTGTAAAAATGAAATCACATTTGCAATTTCTTCCGGTGTTCCAAGTCTCCCCATTGGAATATCTTCCTTTATCAACTTAAGGTCTTCATCTGTAAAGCACTTTAACATTTCCGTATCAATAGCGCCTGGTGCAATTGCATTAACTCTAATACCACTTGGCGCAACCTCTTTTGCTAATGCTTTTACAAACGTATTTTGGCCTCCTTTTACCATTGAATATAGGACCTCACATGCCGCACCAACATTTCCCCAAATTGATGTAATAACAGTTATGTTCCCACAACGCATTGAAACCATTTGTGGTAATAATGATTGAGTTAGTAAAAATAGGCTCGTAGTACTTAATGTAATCATGTTCTCAACTTCTTCATTACTCATATCTGTAATAAGACCAACATAACTAATTCCGCAATTATATACAATAGACTCAATTGGGTGTGATATTTGTTTTAATAGTTCATCAACTCCTGAACGTGACGAGAGATCAGCATGAACAAGATAAGTCTCTGTATTTATTTTATCCAGCTCATTCTTCAACTTATAAACACTCTGCTTGTTTTTATTATAATGTAGATATAATGAGAAACCATCACTTGCTAAATTTTTGGCTATCGCCAATCCAATACCACCACTTGCACCTGTAATTAACGCATATTTTTTCATATACCGACCTACCTTATGTATAAAAAGTAAAGAGGATTATCCCAAGTCGAGGGAATAATCCTAAAAGTGCTCCTTATTTAAGCTTTTGGTACAACTTGACAAACTGTAAAGAATTTTTCATCAAAGAATGTATTAGCTATTTCTTCAATATCCTCTACACTGATTTGCTCGAGGGTTGGAACAACATCAAAAAGGTTCATTTCATTAAACGCGTACCGTGTAAACTGGTTCGCAATGTATTCTGGAGAATTAACTGCACGTAAAAATCCGCCTATTTTCTTCTTTTTTACTCGTTCTAATTGCTCATTAGTGATTGTGCTATTTTTAGCATTACTCATAACGTCTTGCAGACGATCTGCTAAACGGTCAGGATCACTTGTATCTCCACCAACAATAGCAAATCCAAAACCATGTTCCTCCGTGTAATCGTATGCAAACGTCTCATCAATAAGTCCCTCGTTATAGAGTTGCTCATAATGCTCAGAGCTTTTACCAAAAAGTAAATCTAAAATAAGATTAATGGACAATTCGTGCTTCAACAACTCTTTTCCTTGTCTTGTTGTCTTTTGTGCTTTGACTCCAACCAAACATTTAGAGGACTGTACGTTCATTTTTAATACTTGCTTTTTCTCTGCTACCTCAGGTGGCTCATCTTCAAATTGACGTTTAATATCCGGCTGGTTCTCATATTCCTTCTTCGCCTGATTAGAGCGAACTAATTCAAGAATACTTTTCGCATCCACAGGACCTACAATAAACAATAACATATTACTTGGATGGTAAAAAGTTTCATAGCATTGATATAGCATATCTTTTGTAATATGAGAGATTGATTCGATTGTTCCTGCAATATCAATTTTGACAGGATGATTTTTAAACATATTATGAATTACCCCAAAATAAAGGCGCCAATCAGGATTATCATCATACATATTAATTTCCTGACCAATGATCCCCTTTTCCTTCTCAACTGTTTTTTCTGTAAAGTATGGACTTTGAACAAAATCAATCAATGTTACTAAGTTCTCTTCCACTTTGGACGTACTTGAAAACAAATAGGCTGTTCTTGTAAAAGATGTAAAGGCATTGGCAGAAGCACCTTGTTTACTAAACTCCTGAAATATATCACCATCTTCTTTTTCAAAAAGCTTGTGCTCAAGAAAATGGGCAATACCATCTGGTACTTTAACAATTTCTTGTTTACCTAAAGGTGCAAACTGATTATCAATCGAACCATATTTTGTTGTAAATGTAGCATAGGTTTTATTGAACCCCTTTTTTGGTAATACATACACATCTAATCCATTAGGTAGCTTTTCATGGAATAATTCTTCCTGAAGCTGCTCAAATGTTATTTGTTCCATTATTTTGACGCCTCCAATCCAGTTAAAAAGTAAATTGTATCAAGTTCAACTTTTTGTGCGACTTGGACAATTTCATCTTTAGTAACCGCTTCTATACCTTCTATCCATGTGTCAAGCTTTTGCGCTTTTGCAGACACGACGTTATGGTAAAAAATTTCAACTACACCTCTTGGAGTATCAACGGTCTCTAATAACTGATTTCTGATGACGGCTTTGGTTTGATCAATTTCAGCATCTGTAATTTCACCATTTTTCATCGCTTCCATCTGTTCTTTTATGATAGTTACTGCTTTTTCGTAATTTTCAAATTCAATTCCAGACATAACCATTAGCAAGCCTTTATGGCTTTCAACTCTTGAAGCAGCATAATAGGCTAAACTATTCTTTTCACGTACATTTAAAAATAGTTTGGAATGTGAGAATCCACCGAATATTCCATTGAATACTTGAAGCGCATTATAATCAGGGTCACCGTATCTTGTATTTGTCCGATATCCTAAATTCAGTTTTCCTTGCTTCACATCTTGCCTCTCGATTACTTCATTTTCACTTGTAATTTCTTTCGATTGATTTTGGGATGTCAACTCTTGTTTTTCCCGTTCATTAAATGTAAAATAATTGCCCACATTCTTAATAACTTCTTCTGTATCGAAATTTCCAACTAGATATAAGTCCACTTCATCTTCTTTAAGTACCTTTTGGTAGTATTGAAATAGTGAGGAAGCAGAAATTTCATCTAGATCCTCAATTCGGCCATTTACATGTAGATGATAAGGTTCATTTTTACACATTTCCTGGACTAACCTTAAATTTGAATACCTCATTTTATCATCATATACTGCTTGAATTCTTTGCTTCAAACTTCGTTTTTCTTTATTCACAGTTTCAGTGTTAAAAGCATCTCCATCCGTAACGGGAGAAAAGATAATTTCCCCTAATAATTCAATTGCTTTCATTAATAATGGTGTTCGGTCTGATAGGTAAAGCTCATTCGCTATTTCCATGTTAAAAGAAATGATATGATATTCACCTTTTTTCGATAAATCCACATGAAGTGTTGATCCATAGAGATCATCTAAATAACGTCGTAATAATGTTGTGGATGGATATTTAACTGTTTCACTTTGAAGTACATAAGGTAAGAGTGCTCTTTTGGTAACGACTTCTTCTTGAAGTGGAGCTTTAAACTTTAAGGAAATCGTATTTGTTTTATACTTTTCGGTTTTAACAGCATGAAATGTCAACCCATCAATTTTATGAATCGTTTCGTTGATCACAGATATTCCTCCTAACCTCTAATTAAAGGATATATAGTATTAACTAGTTTTAACGAAGTAGACCGAAATAACCTTAAAATCACTATACCCTTTTATTAGCAATAATATCAAGTTATGGTTATATATGGATAATTATTTGCTTAAAAAAGACTTTGCCTGGAATGGAGGGCACTGAAAAACTTCCGTTTTTCAAAGTGGGTCAAGATAGCTTAAATAAAAAAACAGTTCAAATTCATTTTTTTGAATTTTGAACTGTCTTTTTGTCTTTACGGGGGTGTTTTTCCCTATTTTTGATTCAATAGAGTCAATATTCTTTTCACATTCACCGTGAAGATAGCCATTGCCCCTTGCAATTGCATGCCAATTAGACCCGAGGATTTTGCAACATCATACCCGTGTCTGTGT
>Ga0182742_1002554_pt1 | contig 19877 bp, 19 predicted proteins | sample eDN5th37CBELigMG_FD_128880 | JGI IMG/M metagenome (GOLD analysis project Ga0182742, IMG submission 128880) | Enriched Miracle-Growth compost microbial communities from Emeryville, California, USA - eDNA 5th pass 37_C BE-Lig MG (version 2)... ... | reverse complement strand
TTTGGATTGTAGGACGCCGGCTGTGGCATCGGCATTGGCATCTGGACCGGCTTGTAACCCGGCGTCGTGACCGGGTTTTCGATCGGCGAGAGCGGGGGCGCTTCGCCGATGGTCTTCAGGCGGTCGATCGAGGAGCAGCCGCCGAGCAGCATCGCAATGACGACGATACGGACGTTGCGGAACGGCGATTGAACAGCGGGCATGATTTACTCTGCCTTGGTAAGAGCGGTATGTGCGGCGGCGTGCCGGGCGGTCCGGCTTTCGGCAACCCCGATGAGGCGCGGCGTCAGCGAGGTCACCGTGACCTGGCCGGGTCCGCTCACCACGGCCTGGATCACGCGCTTGGACTGGACATTCAGCACGTTGACCGTATCGCCGAGCGAGCCGGTCTCTTCCGCCTTGCCGCGGGCCGTGAGGGTAATGCCCGGTACCTCGTAGACCAGCACCACGGGTTCGCCGCGCTTGACGAGTTGCGGCCGCGCAAGGTCGGTGCTGCGGATCGCCTGGCCCGGACGCAGCGGCTGCTGCACCGCCATGCCGATCGCGGCGGATACATCGCGGACCGCATCGGCGGGCAGTTCGGACTTCGCGCGCCGCTCGATCGCGACATCGCGATCGCCGACCACGTCGCCGCGCGACATCGTGCGCACCATCACGACCGCGTCCTGCGTCTCCTGCGCGGTGCCGGTGATGCGGACCTGCGCGCCTGCCGACCGGAGCAGAAGATCGAACCGGCCGCCGCGCGGCTCGAACCGCATGCGCAGCGGCATCAGCGGTCCGGTTTCGGCGGGATCGAGATGCAGCATCGGCGCCGGCGCGTCGAGCGTCACGGTGATGCTGGCGGCGTCCGCAACGCGCAGGCGCTCGGCGGCGATTTCGGCGATGCGCCGCTTGATCTCGTCGGATCCGACAACGCGGCTCGCACGCGTGACCGAGACCTGCGACAGGCCTCGCGTCTCAACCTCGACATCATGCCGCCGCAACGCCTCGATCACGGCGGCCACCCGGACGCTGCCGGTCTGGCCGAGATCGGGCGCGCGAAACACCGCGATGTCGGCCTTGTCGGACGCGGCATCCGCGACGAGATCGCCGATGCGCACGATATCGCTGGACACAAGCACGGTCGGCCGCAATGTCTCGGCCTGCGCGGATGCAACGGTGGCGGCAAACAGGATGGCAGCGGCAATTCGCGTCATCGCTCGTCCTCCTATCGCATCATGCCGGAGGTTGATTGCAGCATCTGGTCGGCGGCTGACACGACTTTGGCGTTCATTTCGTAGGCGCGTTGCGCAGCGATCAGGTCGGAGATTTCGCTGACCGCTTCGACATTGGCCTGTTCGAGCGAGTTCTGCAGCAGGCTGCCGTAACTGAGCGTGCTCGGCGTGCCGAGCTGCGGGGCGCCCGACGACGGCGTTTCGAGAAACAGGTTGTCGCCGATGCCCTGCAGACCGGATTTGTTGATGAATATCGCGAGCTGGATCTGTCCGACCTGGGTGGACGTGGTGGTGCCGGCCGGGGTGACCATGACCTGACCCTGCGCGTTGATCGTCAGTCCGGTGGCGTTGGCCGGGATGGTGATCGCTGGCTGCACCAGATGGCCTTGCGCGGTGACGAGGCGGCCGGTCGCATCGATTGCGAACGAGCCGTCGCGGGTATAGGCGGTGCGGCCGTCCGGCATGGTGATCGGAAAAAACCCGTCGCCGCGGATCGCGACATCGGTTTCCTTGCCGGTTGTCACGATCGCGCCCTGCGTCATCAGGCGCGGCGTTCCGACGGTCTTGACGCCGGAGCCGAGCTCGATGCCGGCCGGCAGGATGTTGCCTTGCTCCGATGTCTGGGTGCCGACCCGCCGCACATGCTCGTAGAGCAGGTCCTGGAATTCCGCGCGCTGCCGCTTGTATCCGGTCGTGCGCATGTTCGCGATGTTGTTGGAGATGACCTGGACGTTGAGTTCCTGGGCCATCATCCCCGTCGCTGCGGTGTGAAGGGCTCGCATGACCGTTCCTCGTTGTTACGCCGGTACTTCAGCAAGACGCTCGATAGCCGAGCGGCGGATGTCGCCGTGATTCTGCATCAGCGAGGCGACCTGGGTGTAAGCGCGGGTGACTTCGATCATCCGCGTCATTTCCACGACGGACTTGACATTGGACTGCTCGATCGAACTCTGGATGACATGCGGAAACTCGGCCGGCGCCGGCTCCATGTCCTCGGGCGCCTTGAAGGTCGATGAGCCGTCCTTCTGCAGACGCTGGCTGTTCTCGAACGTGACCAGCCTGAGCTTGCCGCGCACGCCTTCGGGCACGGCGATGGTGCCGTCGCGGCTGATCGTGACGTCCCTGTCATTCACCTGGAACTGGATCGGCCCATTGTCGCCCATCACCGCATAGCCTTCGCTGGTGGTGAGCTGTCCGGTCGGGTTGATGTGAAACGAACCGTTGCGGGTATAGCGCTCGCCGCGCGGCGTCTGCACCACGAGGAATGCGTTGCCGTCGATCGCGACATCGAGCGGGTTGCCGGTCGGCCGGATCGGGCCCTGGCTCAGATCATGCCAGGTGGAGCGGTCCTGCACGAATGAAAGTTTGCGGTCGCCGTGCGAGAAGTCGTCATGGCGCGCGCGCGGCATCAGGAATTCTTCGAATACGGCGGTCCCGGCCTTGAAGCCGGTCGTGTTGATATTGGCGATGTTGTTGGACACCACATCGAGCTCGCGGCGCAGCGACATCTGCCGCGACAACCCGATCAGAAGGGCATTCTCCATCCCGATCTCCCCAAAGCGCTTCGATCTTCGCCCTCCCGAGGCGTTGACCGAGTCGGCCCGCCGTGGCTCTCCCAAGCCGCGACAGCGGTTCTGTTGCAGGGCCCGTGCCAAAACAAAAGAAGAAGCGAAATCAGCGTCTTGTGAGATTCGGCGGCGTCCGCGCCTTGCCTTTGCGGCAATTCCGGCAGGGCCAACCCGGCAAAAACTTCCTGCTGTCCGGGCGCTGGAAAGTTTTCGTTAACCATCGTGGCCGTAACGTCCGCGCCACAGGTAGCGAAGGCTTCATGGCAAGCCCGCGCCGGGAGCAGGGGCTCGTGTCATGGCGGACAAGAATAAGAGCGGCGAGGGCGAGCGCGACGCTGACGGAGCGCCCGGCGCTCCGGCGAAATCCAGATTCCCGCTCAAGCTGATCGTCATTGCGGCCGCCGCGCTTGTGGTGCTTGGTGGCGGCGGCGGTGCGGCCTTCTTCATGATCAAGAGCAAGCCGCCTGCGGCGGTGGCGGCGCCGGCGCCCAAGCCGCCGGCCTTCCTCGACCTGCCCGACACCCTCGTCAACCTCTCAAATACGGGCGGCGAGCGGCCGCAATATTTGAAGGTGAAGATCGTCCTCGAATTGCCGGACGCCAGCATGGTGCAGCAGGTCCAGCCGGTGATGCCGCGGGTGATGGATTCGTTCCAGACTTACCTGCGCGAATTGCGCCCGACCGACCTCGACGGATCGGCCGGTCTTTACCGGCTGAAGGAAGAACTCACCCGCCGCGTCAATTACGCGATCGCGCCAAACCGCGTGAATGCCGTTCTGTTCAAGGAAATCGTGGTTCAGTGACGACACAGGTCGACCAGGAAACGCTGGCTGCGCAATGGGGGCTTAACGTCCCGGCCGGGGCAGGATCGCCCGATGGCACCACGCCGATGGCTGCCGGAGCGCCGGTTGCAAATGCGCCCGGCGGCGCCGCGGCTCTCAGTGACCAATGGGCCGCCATGGTCGACGAGAACAAGCTCAGTCAGAAGGGCGCCGCCGAACGGATCCTGAATCAGGAAGAGATCGACAGCCTGCTCGGCTTCAGCCTTGCCGATGTCAGCTTCAACGACAATTCCGGCATTCGCGCCATCATCGACTCGGCGATGGTGTCCTACGAGCGTCTGCCGATGCTCGAAATCGTCTTCGACCGGCTGGTCCGGCTGCTGACGACCTCGCTGCGCAATTTCACCTCCGACAATGTCGAGGTCTCGCTCGACCGCATCACCTCGGTGCGGTTCGGGGACTACATCAATTCGATTCCGCTGCCGGCGATCCTCGCGGTCTTCAAGGCTGAGGAATGGGACAATTTCGGGCTGTTCACCGTCAATTCCAGCCTGATCTATTCGATGATCGACGTGCTGCTCGGCGGGCGGCGCGGATCGGCGGCGATGCGGGTGGAGGGGCGGCCCTACACCACCATCGAGACCAGCCTCGTCAAGCGCATGATCGAGGTCATCCTTGCCGATGCCGAACAGGCCTTCAAGCCGCTGTCGCCGGTGCGGTTCAACATCGACCGCATCGAAAGCAACCCGCGCTTCGCCGCGATCACCCGCCCGGCCAATGCGGCGATCCTCGTGCGGCTGCGCATCGACATGGAAGATCGCGGCGGACATGCCGAATTGCTGCTGCCTTATGCGACCATCGAACCGATCCGCGGCGTGCTGCTGCAGATGTTCATGGGCGAGAAATTCGGGCGCGACCAGATCTGGGAGGAGCATCTCGCGACCGAGATCGGGCTGGCCGAAGTCAGCGTCGATGCCGTGCTGTACGAAGCGCAGCTGCCGCTGCGCCAGATGATGGGATTGAAGGTCGGCGATACGCTGCCGCTGGAAATCCGTCCCGATACGATGATCACGCTCCGTTGCGGCGACGTGTCCCTGACCGAGGGTCGCATGGGCCGGGTCGGCGACCGCGTGTCGGTCCGGGTGGCCAAGCCCCTGCGCAAGCCCAAGATGACCTACGCCATGTTTGAGAATGCGGACGAAGCCAAGAACCGCGTGGAGGCGCCGTGAGCTACGGATTCGGACTGACGATCGAGTCGCTGGTGGCGATCCTGCTGCTGCTGACGATTCTGTATTGCGCACGGCTCAACAAGCAGATCGAGAAACTCAAGGCCGACGAAAAGCTCATGAAGGCGAGCGTCGCCGAACTGATCCTGGCGACCGAACGCGCAGAACGGGCGATTGCCGGCCTGAAGATCACGGCGAGCGAGGCAGAGAGCACGCTCGGCGCGCGGCTGCGTGAGGCCGAAGCCTATTGCAAGGCGATGGCAACCAGCCTGAATGCCGGCGAGGATGTGCTGGGCCGATTGCGCAAGGTCGCCTATGCCAACGGACTGCTGGGTGGCGCGGCGCCGGCATCCGATCCGGAGCCGTCGCCGGCTCCACAGGTTCAGGGCTCCGATGCGAAGACGGTCGCGGCGGCCGCCCAGGCTTTCGCTGAACGGGCGCGCGCCCGCGCGCAGGGCCGCGCGGCATGAGCGCGCTGTTCCACCGCATCCGTCTCATCCCGATCGTGCTGATTGCCGCCGCGGGGCTGTTTTTGCTCAAGGTTGCGGGCATCATTATCGATGGCGGCTATACGCTGGGCGCCGGTTATCAGGCCAAGACCGATCGCGCCTTCCAGGAAGCGACCGTGATCACGCGGCCGGCGCAGACCGCGCCCGCGGAGCCCGCGCGCAGATTGTCGTGGGCGCAGGAGATGTTCGGCTATCCGGATGTGACCGGCTCGGTCGGCGCGAGCCAGCCGGCGCCACAAAACGAGGCCGCCGCGCCGGAGAAGGACGCGGCCCCGGCGGACAAGCCGGTCGATCCCAAATTCGCCAAGGCGCCGTCGGCGAAAGGACCGGGCGGCAGGGTGGTGCAGCTCGATGCGCCGCAAATCTCGCCGGCCGAACGCGCGCTGCTGGAACGGTTGTCGGAACGGCGCAGGGAGCTGGAGAAGCGTCAGAGCGAGCTCGACATGCGCGACACTCTGCTCAAGGCTGCCGAAAAGAAGCTCGAAGCGCGGCTGGACGAACTGAAGCGGGCCGAAGAGCGGATCGTTGCCGCGACTCAGCAGAAAGAGGAAGCGGAGCTGCAGCGGCTGAAAAATCTCGTCGTCATGTACGAGAACATGAAGGCGAAGGACGCCGCCAAGATTTTCGACCGCCTGGACACCAAGCTCGCGACCGAGGTCGCACGGATGATCCAGCCACGCCGCATGTCCGACATCCTGGCGCAGATGACGCCCGAAGCCGCGCAAAAGCTGACGGTGGAACTCGCCCGCCGTGCGCAAGACGACCACAAGTCGGCGACACCGCAGGATCTGCCCAAGATCGAAGGGCGCTCAAGCGGATCGTGACGCTCGCGCAGCCTTTGCTTGCCTCGATATCTTCTTGTCGTGCGCCTGTGGCGCCGGTCTGCAAGTTCGCGTCATCGTTAACGCTGATTTAAAGTCCGCGCGGTTAGGGTCCGATCCCGGCTGTGCCTTGGTACCCGCGCGAGCGTAGATGACGGTTTTCGAAGCGACCCGGCGATTGACGCGGTTCGAGCGGCTGCGTGCGATGCGCGCTGCCCTTTGTGCGCTTGTCGTCGCTGTTGCCGCCCAGACGCCCGCGCAGGCGCAACCGGTATCCGGCGAGGTGCATGTGGAGACCTCGCAGGGATTCGCGCGCGTCCTGCTGCATCTTTCCGAATCGGTCGAATCCGAGGTCAATCATGCGGGCGCCATCGTCGTCGTGCATTTCCGGCGGCCGGTCGATCTCGGGATCGAGAAGCTGGCGCAGGCGCTCCCCGCCTATGTCGGCGCCGCGCGCCGCGATCCGGACGGCAAGGGCTTTCGTATCGCACTCAACCGCAAGGTCATGGTGAATTCGATGGCCGCCGGGGAGCGGCTGTATATCGATCTGTTGCCCGATACCTGGCGGGGTCTTGCGCCCGGGCTTCCAAAAGAGGTGATCGAGGAATTGTCGCGTCGTGCACGCGAAGCCGAGCGCGCCGTCCGCGCGCATCGCGATGAAGCGCGACGCAACGAATGGTCGGCACGGGTGCGGGTCGCGACCCAGCCCACTTTCACGCGCTATGTATTCGAACTGCCGGACGTCATTCCGGTTTTCACTGCACGCGGCGACGATGACGTGACGCTGACCTTCGGCAGCCGCCTGAAATTCGATTTCGGCGCTGTGAAATCCACGTTGCCGGCGACGGTGAAAGCGGTCGAGAGCTTCGACCAGAGTGAATCCGTTGCGGTGCGGTTCGCATTGACCGGCAAGGCCGACATCCGGACGTTTCGCGAGGACAAGAACTTCGTCCTCGACATCGGCAGCGCCGATGCAAAGGAGCCGGTGGCGTCCGATCGGACCGACGACCTTGCACGTCTGATGGACGAAGTCGCGCCAGAGAACGCTCTTGCTGCCGGTATCGCTCCGCCGCAAACCCTTCCGCCAGCTTCGTCTCAGCCGCTCAAGCCCGCGTCACAGCCGGGGCAGCCATCCGTGTCCGGCTTCAGGCCTGCCGAACCCGCCGTTGCGCCCGCTGCGGCCGCCACAGCGGCACCATCCGTTGAACGCGCCGCGCCGGCCCTCGAACCGCGCGCGCATGTGGCTCAGCCCGCGCCTGTCCGCACAGAAAAGAAGGAGATGGCGACCGTTACACCTGCGCTTGGCGTCGCGCTGCAGGAGGCCGGCAAAGTCGCCGCCGAAATGCGCCGCCAGGGCGATAGCCTGCGCCTGACATTTCCGTTCGCGGCGCCGACCCCGGCCGCTATCTTCCGGCGCGCCGGCACATTGTGGATGGTGTTCGACACGCGCGGCGCGATCACATTGCCGGCGCTCGCGAGCCAATCCGGCGGCATGATCCGCCATGCCCTCGGCACCGCCTTGCCTGACGGCTATGTCGTGCGGCTGATGCTCGATCGGCCGCGGCTGGTGGGCGCGGCAGCGCATGGCGGCACCTGGACTGTGTCCATCGGTGACACCATCAGCGATCCGACCGCTCCGCTGTCGATCGATCGCAGCATGGTGAATGCGCCTCGGCCGAGCATTGCGATTCCGCTTGAAAAAGCTCGCGAGTTGCACCGGATCGCCGATCCCGAAATGGGCGACAGCCTGCTGGTGGTGACCGCGCCGGGACCGGCGCGCGGCTTCATCAAGCCGCAGGAATTCGTGGAGTTCCGGGCGCTTGCCTCGACTCATGGCGTAGCGGTGCAGCCGCTCGCCGACGATGTGCAGGTGGAGCTTGCGCCGGATCAGGTGGTGATTGCCCGCCCAGGCGGACTGACATTATCCGGCCCGTGGGCTGCCGTGCGTTCGTCCTCCCGCTCAAGCCCGATGCTGTTCGATCCGCAAGTCTGGGGCTACGACCGCCAGTCGGATCCGACCGAGCGGCGATATGCGCTGATCGGCGCTGCTGCCGACGCGGGGGAGACCAGGCGCACTGCGCCGCGGCTGGAACTGGCGCGCTTCTATCTGGCGCGCGCGATGTATCCGGAAGCGCGCGGCGTGCTTGATGTCGCCTTGGCGGAGGAAGGCCCGTCGGACGAAGACCCGTCCGCCCTTGTGCTGCGCGCGATCACCTCGATCATGCTCAACCGCCCGGAGGCGGCGCTGAAGGAACTCGACCACCCGATGCTCGGCGACCAGCTCGATGCGCCGTTATGGCGTGCCTTCGCTCAGGCGCGTCTCGGGCGCTGGGAGGACGCGCGACGCGGCTTCAAGACATCGCAGGCCGCGATCGCCACCCTGCCGCTGGAATTGCAACGCGTCGTGCTGCTGGAGGCGCTGCGCGCCGCAATCGAGGTGCGCGACTATGAGGCCGCGCAAAACCTGATCAGCGAATTCCAGACCATCGGCATGCCGGCGGGCATGCAACCGGCATTGGCGATCCTGCAAGGCCGGCTCGCCGAGGGGCTCGGCAAGACCGCCGAGGCGCTGCGTTACTATCGTCAGGCTGCGGAATCCGAAGACCGACCTTCATCGGCGCAGGGCCAGTTGCGCAGTGTGTCGCTGCGCTACGACAATGGCGATCTCAAGCGCGCCGACCTCATCGCCGAGCTCGAAGTGCTGACCACCGTGTGGCGCGGCGACGAGACCGAGATCGAGGCGTTGCACAAGCTGGCCCGGCTCTACACCGAAGAACATCGTTTCCGCGACGCGTTCCATGTGATGCGCACGGCGCTGAAGGCACATCCGGATGCGCAGATCAGCCGGCGCATCTATGACGAGGCCGCCGTCACCTTCGATTCGCTGTTCCTCGCCGGAAAAGGCGACGCCTTGCCGGCGATCGAAGCGCTGAGCCTGTTCTACGACTTCCGGGAACTCACGCCGATCGGGCGGCGCGGCGACGAAATGATCCGAAGGCTCGCCGACCGGTTGGTCGCGGTCGATTTGCTGCCGCAGGCCGCGGAACTGCTGCAGTATCAGATCGATAACCGGTTGCAGGGGGCGGCGCGCTCGCAGGTCGCGACCCGGCTCGCGGTTATCTATCTGATGGACAACAAGCCCGATCGTGCCCAGGCCGTGCTGCGCACGACCCGCGCGGCCGAGCTCAGTACCGATCTGCGACAATTGCGGCTGATGCTCGAAGCCCGCGCCCTGTCCGACATCGGCCGGCACGATCTTGCGCTCGAGGTTATCGAAGACCTCGATGGCCGTGAGGCGGTGCGCCTGCGCGGCGACATCCTGTGGGCGGCAAGGCGGTTCAGCGAGGCCGCCGAACAGATCGAGCGCATCCATGGGGAGCGATGGAAGGACTTCGCGCCGCTGTCGGATGTCGAGCGCGCCGATATCATGCGCGCGGCGATCGGCTATTCGCTGAGCGGCGATGCGATCGGCATCGGCCGGCTGAAGGACCGATACCAGCCGAAGATGACGGAAAGCCCCGACAAGCGCATCTTCGAGATCGCAACCGATCCGCACGCTGCCAAAGGCGAGGAATTCCGCGACCTTGCCAAGGCAGTCACATCCTTCAGTTCGCTCGAGGCATTCCTGCGCGACCTGCGACGCCGCTATCCGCAGATCGGGCCGCTCGCGCCCGGCGAGGCGCGGCACGATGCCGACAAGCATACGCGCCTTGCGCCCGACTCGACGCGGACGGCCTCGAACGGGGGCCGTTGAGCGTCGCACATACGTGACGGCAAGCGGTCCTGAAGGCAAACCATCCTGGTTCGTTGCCGCCGGCAATACCGACCGCAATGCACCGAATCTTTCGATACCAAAAGCCCGACCGCAGGGCTTCGCTACGTCCCGTAACTCTGGATCAGGCTTCCGGCCACCAGCGTCCAGCCGTCGACCAAGACGAAAAAGATCAGCTTGAAGGGCAGGGACACGATCACCGGCGGCAGCATCATCATGCCCATCGACATCAGCACCGAGGCCACCACGAGGTCGATGATCAGGAACGGCAGGAACAGGAGGAAGCCGATTTCGAACGCGCGCTTCAACTCCGAGATCATGAAGGCGGGGATCAAAATCCGCAGCGAGATGTCTTCCGGCGCCGCCGGTCGCTGTTCACGCGACAGGTCCATGAACAACGTGAGATCCTTCTCACGCACATTCTTCAGCATGAAGGTCTTGAAGGGCCCGGACGAGCGCTCGAACGCCTGCTCGGTTGTGATTTCGTTATTGATGAGCGGCCGGATGCCGACGTCGTAGGCGTTCTGGAACGCCGGTCCCATGATGAAGGCAGTGAGGAACAGCGCCAGCGCGACGATCACCGCATTGGGCGGCGCCGTGCCAGTGCCGAGCGCGGTGCGCAGCAGCGACAGCACCACCACGATCCGCGTGAACGAGGTCATCATCACGAGGATCGAGGGCGCGAGCGAGAGCACCGTGATCAGCGCGATGAGCTGGATCACGCGTTCGGTCAGCCCGGCGCCCTCGCCGAGATTGATGCTGATGTCCTGCGCGGCGGCAGGGCCTGCAAGGATTAAGAGGCTGAGGCTTGCAAAACCTGTGAGGGTCGCGGCCCCCGTCAACAGACGGACGCAGGCCGCGCCTGGTCTCGTCAGGAAGGTTTCCCCGACGGGCGGCCGAGCAGGTTCGCCATCTCCTGCTCGATGCTGCCGAACACGTCGTCGGACTTGGCGGGCTTTTCGTCAGCCGGCTTTGCCTCGGGTTCGATCGTCACGACCGGAGCGGAGGCCGCAGCGGGTGGCTGTGCAGACTCCTGGACGGCCGGCGGTGCCGGGGGCGTGATCGGTGGAGCGACAGGAGGCCCGGCGCGGGGCGCTTCGGCGGCTGGCGGCTTCGGTGCGGCAGCAGCGGGGCGGGCGACCGGGGCCGCCGCGGGCACGGGCGCTGGCGCGGGGGTCGGCCGTCGCAACGCCGCTTCGAGCCGCGAGGCCATGTCGGCGAGATTCTGATCCCCGGCTGCGGTTGTTGCGGGAGCGGGAGCGGGCTTGGCGCGCGGGGTCTCGATCGCGGGTGCGGCGCGCTGCACCGGAGCAGCCGGCGGCGCGGCCGGTTCCGGTGGCCGCACGGACAATTCGGCGGCAAGGTCGGCCAGGGTGTCGGCCGAGCGCGCGCGCTTCGCCGGTGCCGGAGCCGGTGCGGGCGCCGGACTGGCGGGTTCGTGCGGCAGCGCCCAGTGAGCGCTCTCGTCGGCCGCCGTCCGCGCCGCCCGCGCCGGGCGGGGCGTGACTTCCGGCTGCAGCGGCCAAGCCGTCTCCTCCGCCGGCAATGTGCGCGGCAGAGCCTCGGCCGCCGGAGCAACGCGCGAGGATGCAGCGTCCCGGGTATTCTGACCTCGGATGATGTTGGCTTCCACGACGATGTCGGTCGGCCCGCCGATCATGAGCAGGTGTTCGATATTGTCTCGTCTGATCAGAACGAGCTTTCTGCGGCCGTCCACGGCCCCGGCCTCGATCACCGCTAGCCGCGGCGCGCGGCCACGCGCGCCGGTGCCGCGCAGCGCGCCCGACCCGAACCGCCGAATCAGCCAGGCGGTGACGCCGATCAACGCAAACACCACCACGAAGGCGATGAAAAAGCGGACGGGAAGCGATGTTCCTTCGCCGAAAAGGCTATCCATCGAACCGACCGGCCTCCCTGCTGCGTGGACGAAGACCCAGCTTCGCCACGTCGGTTAACGTCTTGGCAAGATTTGCCGCCCCAGAAACTAACAAAGTCTTAACGCGCCGGGCAGCCCTTATACCGATTCTGGCGTGGCTTCGGCGCGAGACTTCGTGAATTGGTAAATCGGCATTCCAAGGCCAAAGCATGACCGCTGCCGGTCTTTAACCGGTCATTAACCATACACCCGGCAAAGATTGCCGGTCTTGTCATGCTCGAAGAAGGCCCCATGCCCATTTCCGGACTGCCGATCCTCGACATGCTCCGCACCAAGATGCACTGGCATCAGGAGCGCCAGCGTGTGCTTGCGGAGAACATCGCAAATGCCGACACGCCGAATTTTCGCCCGCTCGATCTGACCCCGCCAAATTTTGACCGCAGCGCGCCCGCCGTATCCGCAGTCGCATTGCGACGCACTAGCGCGGCCCATATCGCCGCCGCGACTGGGGGCGGAGCCGGCGCTTTCGAAAGCAAGCCGGGCGGCGTCGAAACAAGGCCCGGCGGGAACGCGGTAAGCCTCGAAGACGAAATGCTCAAGGTGGCCCAGAACCAGATGGATTATCAGGCGGCCGCCACCCTCTATTCCAAGAGCCTCGGGCTCGTGAAAACCGCGATCGGCAAACGCTAGGACAGCCAGAATGGATTTCATCAAGTCGATCGCGATCGCCGCCTCGGGCCTGCGCGCGCAGGCCGGCCGCATGCGGGTGATCGCAGAGAACCTCGCGAACGCGGACTCGACCTCGCATACCCCCGGCGCCGAGCCCTACCGCCGCAAGATTCCGACTTTTCGCACGGAACTCGATCGCTCGCTTGATGCAAGGGTCGTCATGCTCGGACGCGTGCATCCCGACCAGTCGGAATTCCAGACCAAGCATCAGCCGGGGCATCCGGCTGCGGACGCGACCGGCCACGTCAAATATCCGAACGTCAATCCGCTGGTGGAAATGACCGACATGCGCGAAGCACAGCGATCCTACGAGGCGAATATCAATGTCATCGGCGCTACCCGCCGCATGCTCCAGCGCACCATCGATATTCTGAAAGCCTAGAGAGGCCATCATGCAGACCGCAGCAGGCGCCGCCAAGGCTTATGCCGCTCTCGCCAAGCTCGCCAATCCGGCGGAAGCGGCGAGCAAAGTTAAGGACGCCGGCGGGCAGAATTTCGGCGCCATGCTCAAGGACGCGATGGGACAGGTCGCCGAGTCCGCCCGCGCCTCCGACACCCAGGCGCAGGCGCTTGCGACCGGAAAGGCCAACGTGGTCGATGTCGTGACCGCGGTCGCCGAATCCGAAACAGCGATCGAGACGCTGGTCGCGGTCCGCGACCGGGTGATCGCGGCCTATGAGGAAATCATGCGGATGCCGATCTGATGCAAACCTCGCTGACCTCCCCCTGAAAGGGGGAGGGGGTGCAGGCAGGTGCGGACGAGGGACAAGAAAGCAAGCGATGACAGGACCCGAAGTTCTCGACGTGGCCCGCGACGCCATCATCACCCTCGTGCTGGTGGCAAGTCCGCTGATGCTGATCGGGCTCGCGGTCGGCGTCACGATCTCGCTGTTTCAGGCGCTCACCCAGATCCAGGAAATGACCCTCGTCTTCGTCCCGAAGATCCTCGCGATCTTCGTGGCCATGCTGGTCGCTCTGCCATTCATGGCCGATGCGCTGCAGGGCCATATGATGCGGATCTCCGCCCGTATCGTGAGCGGGGGATGATAGCGGCGCCGTCCGTCGCGGCCGCGATGCGCTCGCTCCCCCTTTCAGGGGGAGGTGAGCGCGTCGCCTGTGAGTAATCCATGCGCGTCGAACTCGCCTTCCTGCCGGCATACGCCGCCGCATTCATGCTGGTCTTTGCACGCATCGGCACGATGGTGATGCTGCTGCCGGGGCTCGGCGAAATGAGCATGCCGGTGCGTGTGCGGCTCACGGTAGCGCTGGTGCTGAGCGCGCTGTTCCTGCCGCTGCATCGCAATGCTTATGCGATCGACCTGAAGGACTTCGGCCCGGTGCTTCTCATGCTCGGCCATGAGATCGTGATCGGCGCGATCCTCGGTCTTGTGGCGCGGCTTTCAATTTCAGCCTTGCAGGTTGCCGGCGCCGTGATCGCGCAGCAGATGGGGCTGGGCTTCGTCACCGCGATCGATCCGGCGCTCGGACAGCAGAACGTGATTGTCGGCAATTTTCTGGCGATGCTCGGGCTGACGCTGATTTTCGCGACCGATCTGCATTATCTGGTGATCGCGGCGCTGAACGACAGCTATCGCATCTTTGCGCCGGGCGCTTCGATCATGGTCGGCGACGTGGCGAAGCTGATGACCGATACCGTCGCCGGTGCATTCAAGGTCGGCATCCAGCTCAGCGCGCCGTTTCTGGTCTTTGGTCTTCTGTTCAATCTCGGGCTCGGCATTCTGTCGCGGCTGATGCCGCAGATGCAGGTGTTCTTCGTCGGCCTGCCGCTTTCGATCCTGCTCGGCCTTCTGATTCTGCTCGTCGTGGTCGGCGCGATGATGGGGGAATTCCTCGAATTCCTTGGCGCTGTGCTGCGCCAGATCGCACCCTATTCGTGAGGCGGCATGATCGGTTCAAATCGACATCCTGGAGCGCGGATGAGCGAAGCGACATCCGGGATCTTTGCCGGCATGTCGCGGAGTGACACGGGGTTGAGATAAGCCGCGATGGCCGAGCAAAGCGAAGAAAACGAAAAATCCGAAGACCCGACCCAGAAACGGTTGCAGGATGCGCTTGAGCGCGGCGATGTCGCAAAAAGCCAGGAGGTCTCGACCTGGTTCGTGCTCGCCGGCGGCACGCTGATGCTGATGACGTTTGCCGGCTCGATGGGATCGGGCCTCAAGGCAACCTTTGCCGGACTGCTGGCGAATGCCCATCAGATTCCGGCCGACGGTTCCAGTCTGGTGCGGCTGTCGGGCCGGCTTGGCGTGGAGGTCATTGCCGCCATCGCCATTCCGGTGCTTCTGGTCGCGCTGTTTGCGGTGGCGGGCAACATGATCCAGCACCGCCTGGTCTGGTCGGCCGAAAGTCTGAAGCCCAAGCTCTCGAAAATCTCGCCGGCCGCCGGACTGAAGCGGCTGTTTTCGAAACAGGCGCTCGTCAATTTCGTTAAGGGCATTCTCAAGATCGCGCTGCTCGGCACGGTGATGGCGATGCTGCTGTGGCCCGAACGCGACCGTCTCGACACGCTGGTGACGCTCGATGTGGCGGCGATCCTGCCGTTCACGTCGGTCTTTGCGCTGAAGATGCTGGGCTTCGTGGTTGTCATCCTGGCGTTCATTGCCGCCGCGGATTTCTTCTTCCAGTATCGGCAATGGTACGAAAAGCAGAAAATGTCGCTGCGCGAGATCAAGGAGGAGTTCAAGCAGACCGAAGGCGACCCGGCGATCAAGGCGCGCATCCGCCGGATTCGCGAAACGCGCATGCGCAAGCGCATGATGGCCGCGGTTCCGGACGCCTCGGTCGTGATCATGAACCCGACCCACTACGCAGTCGCGCTGAAATACGAACGCGGCGATAATGCGCCGGTCTGCGTCGCCAAAGGCGTCGATGCGATCGCGCTGAAGATCAGGGAGGTCGCGGAAACGCATCATGTGCCGGTGGTCGAGAACCCGCCGCTGGCGCGCGCCCTGCATGCCAGCGTCGAGATCGATCAGGAAGTCCCGGCCGAGCATTACCGGGCGGTCGCGGAAGTCATCGGCTATGTCATGCGGTTGCGACAGGGGCTGAGGAATTGAACTCCACCGTTTCCCGGCGCGGCAGGGCCCCCTTACCTCTCCCGCAAGCGGCGAGAGGGGGAGCGCGTCGGTCCGGCGATGACAACTAGGCCTTGCGGATCACCATGCGCTTGAGGCATCAGGAATCATGGCGGCAACCGATTTGGGCGATATGAGGCTATTCCGGGCGCGGCGCGGGGGCAGTATCGGTCTCGTGCTGCTGATTGCGGTTGTTCTGGTCGCCGCCGCCGTCGGGCTGCTGCAGGTCGGCCGCGGAAATACCGCACTCTATATCCTAATCCTGCTGGCTATTCTCGGCACCATCGGGGTGTTTTCGCTGTTCGCGCTGGCGTCCGGCATCCTCCGTTTCGGGACCCGTGAGCGCGACGATTCCGAGATCAGGGGCCTGGTGGACGGCGCCTTCGACGGCATTCTGGTAACCGATGCCGGCGGGCGGGTCCTGTATGCCAATGAGGCCTATCGACAGCTGATCGGGGCGGCGAGCGCCAAGGAGGTCCGGCCGATCGAACGGGTGTTTCTCGGCGATCCGGATGTTTCGGAGGCGGTCTATCGTTTGCTGAAGGCGGCGCGGGAAGGGCGACGCCTTCAGGAAGAGGTGCGGATCGGCGGCGCGCGGGGCGAGCCGGGGCGATGGCTGCGGCTGCGGGTGCGCCCAGGCGACACCGGCCGCAAGACGCGCACCACCGTGTGGAGCGTTGCCGATGTCACGCGCGATCGCGAGAAGCAGGAAAATGTCTTCCAGGAATTGCAGCACGCGATCGACTATCTCGATCACGCGCCGGCCGGCTTTTTCTCCGTCGATGCGGCCGGCAACATCGTCTACCTGAACGCGACGCTGGCAAGCTGGCTCGATCAGGACCTCGCGGAGGTCGGATCCGGCGGATTGAAACTTGCCGACATCGTGCCGGGCGAGGGCGCTGCGCTCTTGTCGATCCCGGCCGTGCCGGGCGAAGTGAGGACGGAAGTTCTCGATCTTGATTTCAAGACGCGCGGCGGCCGGTCGATCCCGGTGCGGCTGTTCCACAAGGTAGCGTTCGGCGCCGACGGCATGGCCGGGCCCTCACGCACGCTGGTGCTCAACCGCGCGCGCGGCGAGAACGAGGACGCCCAGCGCGCGGCCGAAGTGCGCTTCATGCGCTTCTTCAACAATACGCCGATGGCGATCGCGACGGTCGACCGTTCGGGCCGAATCGTGCGTTCCAATGCCCTGTTCGCCCGCATGTTCAAGGATGCCGCCAACGGGCAGCGCAGCATTCTTTCGACCGTCGCCGAGCGCGAGCGCGCCGCGCTCGAACAGGCCATCAGCAAGGCGAGCGAAGGGCAGGGCGATATCCAGCCGGTGGAGGCGGCGCTGTCGGTCGGCGCCGAGCGCTTTGCGAGCTTCTTCGTTACGGCGATCGACGATGACGCGGAACACGATTCCGAAGCCGCCATCATCTACGCGCTCGACAATACCGAGCGGCGCGCGCTCGAAAACCAGATCAAGCAGCAGCAGAAGATGGATACCGTTGGCCAGCTCGCCGGCGGTATCGCCCATGACTTCAACAATGTGTTGTCGGCCATCATGATGGCGACGGACTTCCTGCTCGGCGCCCACAAGCCGACCGATCCGTCCTTCGCCGACATTATGCAGATCAAGCAGAATGCCAACCGCGCCGCCTCGCTGGTGCGGCAATTGCTGGCCTTCTCTCGCCGGCAGACGCTGCGCCCGCAGGTACTCGATCTCGGCGAGTCGCTGTCCGATCTCACAATCCTGCTGCGGCGTTTGATCGGCGAGAAGATCAAGCTCGACGTCGTGCACGGGCGCGATCTGTGGCCGGTGAAGGCGGACCTGTCCCAGTTCGAGCAGGTCATCGTCAATCTCGCGGTCAATGCGCGCGATGCGATGTCCGATGGCGGAAGCCTGACGGTTCGCACGGCGAATGTGGCGGCCGGAGACTCGCGCCTGTCTTCCTTCAAGGGGCTGCCGGACGGCGATTACGTCCTGGTCGAGGTGGTCGATACCGGAACCGGCATGACGCCGGAGGTGATGACGCAGATTTTCGAGCCGTTCTTTTCGACCAAGGAGGTCGGCAAGGGGACAGGCCTTGGCCTGTCGACGGTCTATGGAATCATCAAGCAGTCCGGCGGGTTCATCTATGTCGATTCCGAACTCGGCAAGGGCACGACCTTCCGAATCTTTCTGCCACGCCATGTCGCCGAGAAGGAGGTGCCTGTCGCGGAGAAGCCTGTGCCGGCCGGCATTCCTGCCGCAGCGGGCACTCCCCCGGAGGCGCCGCAAACCGACCTGACAGGCCGCGGCACCGTGCTCCTCGTCGAGGACGAAGAGGGACTGCGCGCGCTCAACGCGCGCGGTCTGGCCTCGCGCGGCTATACCGTGCTGACCGCCTCGAATGGCGTTGAAGCGCTGGAGGAACTCGAGCGCAACGAGGGCAAGGTCGATCTCGTGGTCTCCGACGTTGTGATGCCGGAAATGGACGGCCCGACGCTGCTCAAGGAGATGCGAAAGAAAAATCCGGACCTGAAGATGATCTTCGTCTCAGGCTATGCCGAGGATGCGTTCCAGAAGAACCTGCCGCCGGGCGGACAGTTCGCGTTTTTGCCCAAGCCGTTCACCCTGAAGCAGCTGGTGGAGCAGGTGAAGACGACGCTGGCATCCTGAGTGAGCTGCAATCACCAGCCGTTGTAAGCAGGCCCCCAGCGACCGGCCCTGCGGCAGACGAAGCCGATATAGTCGCCGTACCAGGGATGCACGCTCGTGATCACGGCGTATTTGCCATACTGCATGCAATGACTGCCCGCGAGTTGCAGGGCGTGCTCGTCGGCGCCGGGCCGGTACGGGATAATGCCGCCGGTGTCATTGCCTTGGACGCCGTAACCGCCCCAGAAGAACACTTGCAGGACGATCCCGGCCGCAAGCGCGCGGACCGCGGGCCTGTTCAATCGCGGCATCTGCATCGGTAGTTCCCCCAGTTGCGGGCGCGTGTCGCACCCCCCTTTCCATCGCTGCGTATATTATGTCAGGCGGTCGCGCCCCGCTCCAGTGCCGGCGCGACACGGCGCGGGACTTATCTTCATCTGCGGGGTTACTTATATACGCGCCTGCGATTCTTGGTCTGGGAGGACCCTTGATGCCCGGTTTGTGGAAATTTCGTTACATCCTGAGCGGCCTTGCCGCCGTCGCCTTGCTGGCGGCGACGGTCATGGACGCCGATGCTCGCCGTGGCGGCTTCGGCGGTTTTGGCAGCCGGGGCAGCAAGACCTATCAGGCGCCGCCTTCGACCACGACCGCGCCCAATGCCGCGTCCCCGATCAACCGGTCCGTGACGCAGCCTCAGGCCCAGCGCCCGGGCAATGCCGGACAGGCCGGCGCGGCGCAGGCCGGCGGCATGTTCAGCCGCGGTGGTTTCATGGGCGGCATGATGGCGGGCTTCCTCGGCGCGGGGCTGCTCGGCCTTCTGTTCGGCGGCGGGTTCCTGAGCGGATTATCGTCCTTTGCCGGCGTCCTCGGGCTGCTGATCCAGATCGTGCTGGTGGTGGTCGTTGCACGGTTGCTCTGGGCCTGGTGGCAGCGCCGTCAGCAGCCGGGCTATGCAACCGCCGCCGGTCCCTCGCTGCGAGATGCCGCGCCGCATGAACGGGCGCCGCAGCCGGCCTATGGCGGCGGCAGCGGCATGCCCGCGCTCGGCAGCGGCGACACGATTGAACTGACGCCGGAGGATTTCGACGCCTTCGAGAAGCGGCTGTCTGCGGTCCAGGCGGCCTATTCGGCCGAGGACATCGCGAAGCTGCGTATGCTCGCGACCCCCGAAGTCGTCAGCTATTTCGCCGAGGAACTGAACGAGAATGCCAGCCGCGGCGTGGTGAACACCATCAGCGACGTCAAGCTTCTGCAGGGCGACCTCGCGGAGGCCTGGCGCGAAGGCGGCACCGAATATGCGACCGTCGCGATGCGTTACAGTTCGGTGGACTACACGACCCAGCGCGCCACCGGCCAGGTGGTCGACGGCGACAAGGAGCCGTTCGAGCGAACTGAATTGTGGACCTTCATGCGCTCGCGCGGCGGCGGCTGGCTGCTCTCGGCGGTCCAGGAGGCCTGATCGCGGCCAGCGCACAGGGACACCCAGGAAAGCCCGGCGCACACGCCGGGCTTTTTTCGCTCCCATCCCGCCTCCATGCCTGCGGCACGATTGCGGCGCTGCCGCCGAATCCTGCCAAGCCAGCGTCATCAAATCGGCGAAACGTTCCGCTTCCTTACCTCCTCCGAGGGAGGGACATGCATTTCCGTCTTGCCGGTATCCTTG
>Ga0182742_1002553_pt1 | contig 19881 bp, 23 predicted proteins | sample eDN5th37CBELigMG_FD_128880 | JGI IMG/M metagenome (GOLD analysis project Ga0182742, IMG submission 128880) | Enriched Miracle-Growth compost microbial communities from Emeryville, California, USA - eDNA 5th pass 37_C BE-Lig MG (version 2)... ... | reverse complement strand
TGCCGTTCAGATATGTTTTTTTACTTACCTTTGTGTTTTTCATCTTCTCAACAGCAGCTGGTCTTTGGATAATAAATGAGGGGCTAAAGCCTACACTTGTTAGCTATGCAAACTCACAAACTCGAAAAATTGCTTCACTTGTCATAAATAACGCAGTAAGTAAAAAAATAACAAACGTTATGGATATAAAATTTGAAGAAACCGGAAACGGAGATGTGGTGTTTCTAAACGCAGAACATCTAAACCGTGTAAAAGCAGAAGTAACTGAGTTGGTACAGGACAATATTAAAAAAGCTGAAAAAGGAGATCTTTCGGAGCTTGAATCCTTCACCGATATTGAGATCAATACGGATAAAAAGGAAAACGGTATTGTTTATTATGTTCCATTGGGGCAGGCTACCAATAATGCCCTATTAGGTAACTTAGGACCAAAAATACCAATAAAATTTAACTCCATTGGTTCAGTAACCTCCACCTTTAGGACAGTGAAAGAAGAAATGGGAATTAATAATACATGGGTGGAAATTCATGTTCAAGTAGAAGTAAAGGTACAGATTATCATTCCATTTGCTACGGAGATTATTACCGTTAGAGAGGATGTTCCGGTTGCGACTGGTTTAATAAAAGGAGAAGTTCCACAGTTTTATAACGGTGGCGGCGGGGATTCTGGTGCATCTATTGAGCTGCCTATAGACAACTAATCAGTGAGTGAAAAAGTCAGAGGATATCTGTTTTCTTCTGACTTTTTTTCTAAAGAAAAATAGGAAGTGAGGGATGGATGAAAGGGGAGAGGAGGAGGAATCAGTATGCAAGAATAATATTCTGAAATGTTAGTTTTTTCACATTTATCACATATTCTACTATATTAACGTGATAAAATTTATTATTATTCTGAAAATAATGTTTTGACAGATGGACAAAAAATAGCTATACTAACTTTAGATTAAATTAAATAATCAGAAAATATAAAAAGTTCCAACTATTTTCTAAAATAAGGAAATAAGGCTGGGACACAGTAGGAGGTCATTTTTACTATGGATAATCGTCCACAATGGGGGACTCGTGCAGGTTTTATCATGGCAGCAGTTGGATCAGCTGTAGGACTAGGAAACATCTGGCGTTTTCCCGCAGTAGCATATGAAAATGGAGGAGGAGCATTCTTTTTACCGTACTTATTCGCTATCTTAACTGCTGGTATTCCGCTTCTCGTTCTTGAGTTTACACTAGGTCATAAATATCGTGGATCAGCTCCGTTGACATTCGCTCGTCTGAACAAAAAAACTGAATGGCTTGGCTGGTGGCAAGTTGCGATTTCATTTGTTATCTCAACATATTATGCTGTTATTATCGCTTGGGCAATGTCATTCGCTTACTTCTCTTTCGGAGAAAAATGGGGCAAGGATCCAGGAGCTTTCCTATTCGGAGACTATTTAAAGCTTGCTGAAGCACCAGGTCAAGTTGGAAGCATCGTTCCTAGCGTTTTTATTCCATTAGTACTTGTTTGGGTAATTGCACTCGGTGTTCTTTTCAAAGGTGTTAAAAAGGGTATTGAAGCAGCGAACAAGATCTTTATTCCGGCACTTGTTATTTTATTCCTTGTAATCGTCGTTCGCGCTGTAACATTAGATGGTGCGGCTCAAGGTTTGGATGCATTCTTCAAACCGAACTGGAGCTTAATTGCAGAACCTAAGGTTTGGGTTGCTGCATACGGTCAAATCTTCTTCAGCTTATCTATTGGTTTTGCCATCATGGTTACGTATTCTAGTTATCTACCAAAGAAGACAGATTTAACAAACAATGCATTTATCACTGCTTTTGCTAACTCTGGTTTTGAATTATTAGCAGGTATTGGAGTATTTGCTGCACTTGGTTTTATGGCCCAGCAGCAAGGTGTGGGTGTTAGTGAGGTTGTTGCAGGTGGAGTAGGGTTAGCTTTCGTTGTTTTCCCGCAAATCATTAGTGAATTCCCTGCATTTAATGGTTTATTAGGATCAATTTTCTTCTTATGTTTAGTATTAGCAGGTTTAACATCATTAATTTCAATCATTGAAACATATGTAGCCGGTATTCAAGACAAATTTAAAGTGTCACGTAACAAAGCGGTAGCGATTGGTGGAGGAATTTCTGCAGTTATTTCAATTTTATTTGCTACTCAAGGTGGATTATACTTCCTTGATGCTGCTGACTATTTCATCAACCAATTTGGTATTGTAGTGGCTGGATTTGCTGAGGTAGTAATAGTTGCTTGGGTACTACGTGAAATGAAGGTTCTTCAACAGCACGCTGATAGCATGTCCGATATGCTTTTAGGTGCTTGGTGGAAAATCTGCTTAGGAGTTATTACCCCTGTTGTTTTAGGATATATGATGATTCAAAACTTCATCAATAACTTAAAAGAAAACTACGAAGGATATCCTACAAGCTTCCTATTATACACAGGCTGGGGAGTTGCACTAGCTGCGATTGTAGTTGGATTTGTATTCGCTGCATTCAAGTGGCAAAAAGGGTCATTAGACTTACCTTCAGCAGATAACAAGGGGGTTTCAAAATAATGTCAACAAGTGCGATTGTTATGATGGTTGTTGGTATGGTTATTCTATGGGGTGGATTAGCAGCTAGTATTGCTAATGCTTATAAAAAATCTAAAAATGCTTAATCGAGAGTAATAATAAAAGAGGACTAACGGGTTCGAACCGTTCGTCCTCTTTTTATGTTATTTCCGTCGAGCGCGTTCTTGGCGTTCCCAAAGTTTTAAATGTGGAAAAGGATCATAGCTCCATTCTGTATATCCATTATCACGATACATTCCATAATGAAGATGTGGCGGGAACTTACCTGACGTACCTGGAGGCCCATAACCAGAACTTCCGACTCCTCCAATGACCATTCCTGGTTCAACGATTTGTCCAACCTTTAAGTCCTTACTAAACCCACTTAAATGGGCAAAATAATGATAGTTATTGTTAATATCACGTATCCCAATTCGCCAACCGCCAAAACGGTTCCAGCCTTTCATCTCGACAATACCATATGAGGTTGCACGAACAGGAACTCCATAATGAGCAAAAATATCTGTCCCTTCATGCATCCGTCGTCCACCCCAGCCACGAGCGTCTCCCCATGTGTTTCGATAACTATAATCGGATCTAAGTGGTACGGGAAAGGCATGACTATCAAGATCTAGTCGACCATATTTTTTATAGATTTCGGACTTTCCAATAATAATCCCTACTGTTTTGTCCCGTTTATAATAATCCCAAAGACCAATTTTTATATTATCGTGATCCGTCCCGTAAGATAGGATGAAATTGGCAAAAGCAAAGAGAACATCTTCGTCATCTTTCAAACTTGCCTTGCCGTCTCCGTTCCCGTCTACTCCAAAACCGTTAAAGTACTTGATCGACATCGGATTCTCATCTTCAAGATTTGGGTTTAGCGGTCCAACCCATTCCTCTGGTTTGTAGTAAATGCCAGTTAGACCCTCTGCTTTCGGCAAATCTCGTCGAGACTGCCTAAGACTTCTTTCATATTGGTCAACAGCGGCCATATAGTACCAAGGAATATTGGTAGCAGCTTCCACTTCTTTATATAGCTCAAGTCGCTTTGCGTAAATGGTCTGTTGATCCATTTCAGCCTGTGCGTGTTGAACAGAAGGTAATAAAGCAATAATAACAAGAAAAATAAAGATTCCTTTTAGCAGTTTCCGCACGATGATCCTCCTTCAAAAGAATTAACATGCTTTAGTTTGTCTTAAAACATTTAAAACAATATATATCAATTACTGGTAATAGTAACTCTCTTGCTTGTCGTATAATCTTCATTATGTTAAAGTGATTCAGGAGTAGTCTGAAATAGCTACATAGTGTGAAAAAAACACTTATCATATAAGGATGGTGTGGGAAAGTTGAGCAAAAACCAAGAACATTTACGTAAACCCGAGTGGTTGAAAATTAAATTAAACACGAACGAAAATTATACAGGCTTGAAGAAAATGATGAGAGAAAAAAAGCTTCATACCGTATGTGAAGAAGCAAAATGCCCTAATATTCATGAATGTTGGGCTGTTAGACGTACTGCTACATTTATGATCCTAGGTGATATTTGTACTCGTGCATGCCGTTTCTGTGCGGTTAAAACGGGTCTTCCGACAGAACTTGACCTTCAAGAGCCAGAGCGTGTCGCTGATTCTGTTGTGTTAATGAATCTAAAGCATGTGGTTGTTACTGCTGTAGCTCGTGACGATTTAAAAGACGGTGGTGCAGCTGTATTTGCAGAAACCGTTCGTGCGATCCGTAGAAAGAGTCCGTTCACAAGTATTGAAGTGCTTCCGTCAGACATGGGTGGAGTAGAAGAGAATCTTCGTATGTTAATGGATGCACGTCCAGACATCCTGAATCATAATATTGAAACGGTAAAACGTTTATCAGATCGTGTGAGAGCACGAGCCAAGTATGATCGTTCACTTGAGTTCTTAAGAAGAGCGAAAGAAATGCAGCCGGATATTCCTACAAAGTCTTCTATTATGATTGGTCTTGGCGAAACGAAGGAAGACCTACTAGAAGCTATGGATGATTTACGAGCTAATAACGTGGATATTTTAACCATTGGACAGTATCTGCAGCCATCTAAAAAGCATTTGAAAGTTGAAAAATACTACCGCCCTGAAGAATTTACTGAACTAAAGGAAATTGCTCTAAGCAAAGGCTTTAGCCACTGTGAAGCGGGTCCGCTTGTTCGTTCTTCTTACCATGCAGACGAACAGGTAAATGCTGCTGCTAAGCACAAGCAATTATTAGGTGAAAAAGAAGCGAAAGAAGCATAATATAAAGAAAAGAGGCATTACGAAGTTCGTAAGCCTCTTTTCTTTATTGGTTCATTTTCGCCTTCATCTGTTGGCTTATATCATCTTTGTCCATGTCTTCATTAAGCTCTCCCTGAGCTTCACCGTTCGCATTTTCACCTGTGCTCATGCTTTTCCCTTGAGGGGAAGCTAGCATTTGCTTAATAAGTTGGTTGATTCCCGTTTCCGTATTTGCACTTTTCGGACCAAGGTTGGAAAAATTCTCTACATTTGGTCGAAGAGCTTCATTATCACTAACATACACATGGTACCATCTTGGTACAACAGACATAGCCATACGCTTTACTTGGTCAGCTGTTAAATTGCGATCACTAGAATCGGTATGGTACACTATGAGAACTTCCTCATCAGTTACTAATGTGGAGATATCGTCTACATTAGGTACATCTGTGCAATATTCTCCGATGATATCGGCCACCTTTTCACGATCAATGGCAGCATAGTGATTTTGGGACTGTGTACGAGCCATTTCGTCCTTTTTATGTCTTACATAGCCAAAATCCTCAGAACCATCCTTATCTCGAGTGTATATATCACCGGTTGGATCATTCACGCTTAGAGCATGGCTTCGCTCGTTTTGAACATCGTCACGCCCTAGATTATTTTGACAAGCTGTAAGAGTGGTCATTGCACAAATTCCAAGGATTATCATTGAGTTTTTCAAGATTTACACCCCCTCTTTTATAGAATGACCACGATAATTCTTTTTTCCTCTTAGTAATTCATGGAGAATCAGTTATAATTTAAAATAGATGAGTGAGTGAGGTGGACAAATGATCTGTATAGGGAATATATGTTACGAAGTTGTAGAAGAACGATCAAATGGATTCAATGAAGATGCCTTTAAGGCTCGTTACAGTGATATATTGACGAAGTATGATTATATCGTGGGTGATTGGGGTTACGGTCAACTCCGTCTACGAGGGTTCTTTGAGGATAGTAATCATAAAGCAACATTTGACACGAAAATCAGTACATTAACAGAATATCTGTATGAATACTGTAACTTTGGTTGCCCCTACTTTGTAGCTAAGCGTGTAAAAAATACCAATACGATAAAAAATGACGTGTAGCGGATACACGTCATTTTTCGTCCATGAATGGATCATTTTTATAAGGAGTCTGAATATCCCTTGTTGGATCATCATGCGTTGGATGTGCTCCGTCCATTTGCCTAGGAAGCCCATCGTGGAGCGTCTTATTTTCGTAGTTGAATGCACTATAAGAACGCTGTTCCGTTGCCCCTGTAAGTTCCTGTTTGCCTTGTAAAGGCTCGTCTGCTTTATAAGGAGAGCCATATGGACCTTCAGGTGTTTGTTGAGGAGGAATATAACTTCTCCCCACCTCTACATTTGAAAAATCTGTATACTTCTCATTACTCATGGTCTTTCCCCCTCTTACATTAGTATGTGAGAGGTTTAGGAAAGAATTCAAACTTACACTAATTCCATTAAAAAGGAACGTAATTCTTCTGCATCTTCTTCAGAAAGCTGGAAAGCATACTCTAAATATCCTTCTTCTTTTAAATCATCCGGACCAATGATCGCAAAGCGACTACCTTGAATATCTAGAACGATATGTTTGCCATAATATCTATCTGATTGAATAATGGCCAAGTCAAATCGAGTGTTTTCCCCCATAAAGCTTATAAAACGTGTTTTTGTATTCACTAATTCATCGTATAAAAAGAAACGATCTCCCATCCTAGTCACCCCTATGTCTCAATGTAACGCCTACTATCATCTTAACAGAACAAACAAGCCCATACTAGATGCATGTTCTGAAGAGAATTTTCGAATGGGAAAAGCATCTCGGACTTCCTAATTTATGTTACAATGGAAATAGTTTTCACCGTGAACTTCTGAGAGGAATGAGACGAAATGGCATGGACCACGAAGTCATTTAACAACTTATTACAGTGGAGAAAAGTAGTCTGGCCTTTAAGGTCCATTCGAATGTATCCTCCACAATTCGTCATAAGAGATCCGATTATTCAAGCGGTACAAAAATCCTTCAATCAAGGCCATGAAGTGGCTGTTATTGTGTTTAACATCTCTAATATGAAAGATATTTATGAGCAGTTAAGTGAGATGCAATATATAGATTTTATTAAGGAAATGAAAATGAGTTTTCAACAGGTTATTCAAGAGCAAATTGAGGATGATGATCTGCTTTTGTTGCATGATTACAACAGTGATGGAGTTACTTTATTTATTAAGGTGGATCATGAACAACACTGTATTTCTGAAATCGATCAGGTGATGAAGAAGGTCTTACGGAATACAGAAAATAGGATTTGCGACCAATTTCCATGCTTATTCATTCAATTCGAGTCTGGATATATGTTTGTTGAAAAGAAGCAATACTCCATTCAGGAAGCGATTTTAAAAGCTGGGCAGCAAGCGTTGGCGATGGCGGAAAAGCGAGTGCAATCAGAGTTTAATGAGCTTCTTTATAGCTTGAGCAGAATTGTCGCACAAAAGAATATTTTACTTCTTGCCCAACCAATATTTGATGTAGCCACCAAGGAAATTCGTGCCTGGGAGATGCTGACAAGAGGACCAAAGGGAACGGAATATGAAAATCCATTACATCTATTTTCGGTTGCACGACAAACAGGAATGTTATATGACTTAGAGCTAATCGTTCTAGAGAAAGCACTACAACAAATTAATGATACAGGTTGTACACATGATATTTTTATTAACTTTACCCCGATTACAGTGGGAAATCAAAAGTTCATTCGTGATCTAAAGAAGCTGATGGGGAAATATAAAAATATCTCGCCGACTCAAATTACGATTGAAATTACAGAGAGAGATTCGATCGACGGTATGGAATACTTTATTTCTAATATCAACCTGCTAAGAAATTTAGGATTCCGCATTGCGGTGGACGATACGGGTGCAGGTTATGCGTCATTAAACACCATTAGTGAAATTATGCCTGATATTATTAAAATTGACCGTTCCGTCATTCAGGATATTGACAAAAACTCAGTGAAAGAATCGATGCTCAAGGGTCTTCTTCTTGTAGCCCGTGAGGCAGGATCCCTCGTAGTCGCTGAAGGAATTGAAAGTGAAGAGGAAGCCTCTGTCTTATCCAGAAATCGTGTCGATTTAGCACAAGGATACTTATTTGCTAGACCAGCTTCGTTAATTCATGGACTAGCATCTGTATAAACTGATTTTTGCTCGATTAGAAAAGGAGCTGAAGATACGTGTACTTTGTTGATAGAGAATTGATTGAGGAAAGACTAATATATTTAGAAAAGCAAATACAGCAGTTTGAAGGTACGAATGAGTGGAATACAGCACTTGAACAGGCTGCACTTGAGCGCCTTACACAAATGATGATTGAATCGATCCTTGATGTTGGCAATGCGATGATCGATGGATTTATCATGCGTGATCCGGGTAGTTATGAGGATATTATCGATATCCTTGAGGACGAGAAGGTTATTTCGTCTGATATGAGTCAAGACTTAAAAGTAATGGTCCAATACCGCAAAACACTCGTTCAGGATTATACAAGGATTGATCATGAAGATGTGAAGAATACTTTTTCACGGATCCTTCCATCGATTAAGCTTGTTGCTGATTCTGTGAGACAGTACTTAACGAACGAACTCGGTCCAGTCACCGCATTTAAAAACTAAGCGAAGCCTCTGTTGTTGAGGCTTTTTTGTGCTTTCTATCAGTTTTGTGCAGAATAATAAAAAAATAAAAGATACAGGAGCGAAAAAGATGAAAAAATATAAAGGCTACCTAATTGACCTTGACGGGACAATGTATAGAGGAACTGAGTTAATTCAAGAAGCAGCAGATTTCGTAAAGCAGTTAGTGGAGCAAAACATCCCGTATTTATTTGTAACCAACAATTCATCAAGAACACCTAGTCAAGTAGCAACCAAATTACGTGATTTCGGCATTCCAACGACCGATGATCAAGTATTTACAACTAGCATGGCAACGGCAAACTATATTGCTAAGCAAAAACCTGACGCAACCGTGTATTGTATAGGAGAAGAGGGACTTCAAACCGCATTAGCTGAAAAGGGATTTCAGCAAGCTGAGACAGATGTTGACTATGTGGTATGTGGAATTGACCGTGACATTACATATGAGAAGCTTGCAACTGCTTGTTTAGCGGTTCGAGCGGGAGCGACCTTTATCTCAACGAATGCAGATATTGCGATTCCAACGGAGCGTGGATTGTTGCCGGGGAATGGATCACTTACATCGGTGATTGCTGTCTCCACAGCAACAAAACCAATTTTTATTGGAAAGCCAGAGGCCATTATTATGGAGCAAGCGCTTGAGGTTCTCGGGACAGGAAAAGAAGACACCATCATGGTAGGAGACTATTATGACACGGACATTCTCGCTGGAATGAACGCAGGACTAGACACATTATTGGTTCACACAGGCGTTACGACGAAGGAACTTTTACAGGGGTACGAAAAGCAACCAACTTATGTCCTCGATTCATTAGATCAGTGGGAAGTATAAGGGAAGGAAAGGGATGAACACTAGTATTCATCCCTTCTTTTATTATGGCTCTTTTCTAAAACATTGTTGCCATATACACACTTTTTAGGAAATTAACTATATGTTTCAACAGCCAAACAGAATATTTTCATCCTTAGAAAAGAGCTACTCTCCAAATAGACCAATAAACCCAGCGTTATACAGGGAAAAATCCGGCATTTGGGATTTTTCCAAAAACAACAATCTTTACGAAAACAGCCTTTATTATTCCGTATTCTGCGCACGGTGCGCCAATCTGCTTGAAGCAGCCGCTGCAACTGCACCAACGATGTCATCTAAGAAGGTGTGGCATTTTCCAGAAGACTTGTCATTAAGGTCTTTTAGTATCCCAGGTTTTAACTTATCAATGTATCCGTAATTCGTAAAACCGATGGAACCGTACACATTGACGATCGAGAAAGCCAGAACCTCGTCAACTCCATAAAGACCTTCATCCACCTCAATAATGGACTGCAATGGCTCTTCCATCAATTTTTTTTCAGCCATAATGTCTAACTGTATCCCGGTTATAATGGCATTTTGAACTTCTCTTTTAGAAAGAACTCGTTCTACATTTTCGATGCAGTCTTTCATCTGTAAATCAGGATGATACTTTTCCTGTAGAAAATAGACAAGGTCAGCAATATCTTGAACTTCCACGCCTCGCTCGTGTAGCCATTTACGTGCTGTTTCTTCTGATAGACTCATCTTCTTCTCTTCAGCCATTCGCTTCACCTTTTCTCTCTCATTTTCACTATATATATAACTATATCATTAAAATTATGCACGGAACCAACTTTGGGTGCACGGTCTACCTTTGAAGCATTTGTCACTTCGTTCGCTCTTATACAACAAAACACAAGTTTTCTTTGATATGAACATATACATAGGTAGTAAATCAAACAAAAGTGGGTGAACGTATGCTTCGAGAAATATTAAATGAACATTTTAAACTCCAAATAGAAGAGCCACTCTCGGTAGGGCGTTATGAGTCCGGAAGAATTAAAAACCAAATGTATATGCTCGTACCTGTAAGTTCCCTGGCAGAGGATGATTTATCTGAGCTCATGCAGCTTTCTACACATGTCATAAATCAAGGGGATCGGAGCACTTGTCAGTTTTTACAAAAAGAATCAGGAGAAACGGTAATTGAAAGTCAGCAGGGAAAGTATGTTGTCCTTGTTTGTCAGATGTCTACAAATAGAATTCAGCAACATATAGGTCGCAAACTTTCTAAATTTCATTACAGGGGAAGAACAGTAAATTTTCAAACAAACAAAATCAATCGGATCGGGAAATGGAAGCAGTACTGGGAACAAAGGTTAGATCAAATGGAACGGGTATGGAATGAAATGCTTTATAAGCAGCCAGACCATGAATTTGAACGATTGTTTTTAGAAGCATTTCCTTATTATATGGGCCTTGCGGAAAATGCAATTCAATATTTAGTTGATACAGAGCTTGATGATGATCCACAAGCAGTTGATAGTGGAACGGTCTGTCATGTTCGATTTACAAAACATACATGGGGAAATCAAATCTATATGAAAAATCCATTTGATTGGGTGTTTGACCACTGTAGTCGGGATTTAGCTGAATGGACAAGAGAACGATATTTTGCCAATATTAAGTTATATGAGCCAGAGGTAAGTCAGTTCTTCCAAGATTATCAAACCGTGTTGCCTCTATCCTCTTTCTCATGGAGACTGTTGTACGCTAGATTGCTATTCCCCCTTCATTTTTTTGATAATGTTGAGAATTATTATATCACCAGCTCAGAACAGGAGAAAAATAGGCTTCAGGATCAGTTCGTCAAAAGTCTGGATCAAACAAAGGAGCACGAAGAATTTTTATCGTCCTTTTATCAACTGGCAGAGGTGCCAGTCCGTAGAATGAAGATACCAAAGTTGGATTGGTTATAATATAGAAAAAATATATTTCTCGAAATAATCAAATAATACAAAGGGTGAAGCGTTTGCAAACAAATTATCCCTACAATTACCCCTTGTAATATTGTGCCCCTCCATCTATAATGTCTACTATACACAAACAACTGTTCATTCCAGAAATACACATAGGAGGGGAAAAGGATGAAAGCTATCTCAATTGGATTATTAGGTTTAGGCACGGTCGGTACGGGTGTAGTGAAAATTATTGAAAATCATCAAGACAAACTCATGCACCAAGTTGGCTGTCCTGTTCAAATAAAAAAAGTGTTAGTAAAAGATATCGACAAACAAAGAGATGTAAGTTTAAATAGAGAAATGTTAACAACAAATCCTAATGATATACTACAAGATCCGGAAATCGATGTAGTTATTGAAGTAATGGGTGGGGTAGAAGACACGAGACAACATCTGTTATCAGCTCTAAATAACAAAAAACATGTGGTAACAGCAAACAAGGATTTAATGGCACTCTATGGTTCGGAGCTACTCACTGCAGCTTCTGATAATGGCTGCGACTTATTTTATGAAGCAAGTGTAGCAGGTGGAATTCCTATTTTAAGAGGTCTAGTAGATGGTCTAGCTTCTGATCGAATTACGAAAATGATGGGAATTGTAAATGGAACAACCAACTTCATACTAACGAAGATGGCACAGGATGGAAGTGCGTATGAAGAGGTACTAAAAGAAGCGCAAGACCTTGGTTTTGCTGAAAGTGATCCAACGGCTGATGTAGAAGGGCTTGATGCTGCAAGAAAGATGGCCATCCTTTCAACACTAGGTTTTTCAATGAAAATTGATTTAGATGATGTAAAAGTAAAAGGAATTACCGATATTACTGAAGAAGACTTAGAATACGGAAAGCAGCTTGGATATACAATGAAGCTGATTGGTATTGCCGATCTTGACGATGATAAAGTTGAGGTAAGTGTTCAGCCAACGTTCCTAGTAGAGTCGCATCCGTTAGCATCTGTTCATAACGAATATAATGCAGTGTACGTATACGGGGAAGCAGTAGGAGAAACGATGTTTTACGGACCAGGAGCTGGGAGCCTTCCAACTGCGACAGCTATCGTATCAGATCTAGTTGGAGTGATGAAAAACATGCGTCTTGGTGTAAATGGTACAAGCGCGGTTACTCCACAATACCCAAAAAAGCTGAAAGAAGCTCATGAAATCAGATCGAAGTACTTCTTACGTCTACTAGTGAGAGATGAAGTAGGGGTATTTGCAAACATCACTTCAATTTTCTCAGAGCATCATGTTAGTTTTGAGAAAATTCTTCAGCTTCCAGTGAAGGAAAAAGGTTTAGCTGAAATTGTGTTAGTTACACACCATGCTTCTTTACAGGATTACGAGGATATTTTAGTAAAATTAAGAGACCTAGAAACAACAAAGCAAATCAAGAGCTCGTATCGAGTGGAAGGGAGCAAGTAGAACATGAGGTGGCAAGGGCTAATTCAAGAATATAAAGAGTTTCTTCCTGTAAGTGAGAATACTCCGAAATTAACATTAAACGAAGGAAATACTCCATTAATTTATCTTGAGAATCTTTCAAAAGAGTGGGGAGTAGAACTTTACGTTAAGACAGAGGGAACAAATCCAACTGGTTCTTTTAAAGACCGTGGAATGGTTATGGCAGTTGCTAAGGCGAAGGAAGAAGGCAGCGATACAGTTATCTGTGCATCTACAGGAAATACGTCTGCAGCAGCAGCGGCATACGCAGCAAGAGCGGGAATGCGTTGTATAGTTGTCATTCCTGAAGGTAAGATTGCAATGGGTAAACTTGCGCAAGCGATCATGTACGGAGCAGAGATTATCTCTATCGAAGGGAACTTTGACCAAGCTTTAACAATGGTACGTAAAATCAGTGAAACGGAGCCTGTTGCATTAGTTAACTCGGTGAATCCATACCGACTTGAAGGGCAAAAAACAGCTGCGTTTGAAGTGTGTGACCAGCTAGGTGGAGCTCCAGATATTTTAGCTATTCCTGTTGGAAATGCGGGAAATATCAGTGCGTATTGGAAAGGCTTTAAGGAGTACCATGAGGCAAAGGGAACGGCCCTACCAAAGATGCATGGTTTCGAAGCAGAAGGGGCAGCAGCAATCGTTCATAACCGTGTGTTTGAAAATCCGGAAACCATTGCAACTGCCATTCGTATCGGAAATCCAGCAAGCTGGCATTTAGCTTCTGCTGCTGTCGAGGAATCAGCAGGGAAAATTGATGAAGTGAGCGATGAAGAAATTCTGGCTGCTTATCAAAAGCTTGCATCTACAGAAGGTGTATTTGCAGAGCCTGCATCATGTGCGTCAATTGCTGGTGTGTATAAGCAATTACAAAATGGTACTATTGCTAAGGGCAGTAAAATTGTTGCCATTCTAACTGGAAATGGATTGAAGGATCCTAATACAGCGATTGAATGCAGCCCAATAAAACCTGTTTTATTACCAAATGATGAAGAAGCCGTTGCTAACCATATCCGAGGGGTTGTTCATCAATGAGTGAGGAAGCTGTACTTATCATCAATGTACCAGCAAGTACGGCCAATCTAGGACCTGGTTTTGATTCTGTCGGGTTAGCCTTAAATCTTTATTTATCACTTGAAGTGGAAAAAGCAGACAAATGGCAAGTTGAAATGCTATCAGAAGAGCTTGAGGTATTTCCGAAGGATGAAACAAACTTTGTTGTTTCAACCGCTATTAAAATTGCTGACACATATGGAAAGAGTTTATCTCCATGTTTGATTAAGATGAAAAGTGATATTCCATTAGCGAGAGGTCTTGGTTCAAGTGCTGCAGCGATTGTTGCAGCGATTGAACTTGCTGATCACGTAGCTGAACTAGGCCTTTCAAAAGAGGAAAAAATGAAGCTTGCTTCTGTTATGGAGGGGCATCCAGATAATGCGGGTGCAGCCCTTTACGGAGGTTTGATCGTAGGTACGCAAATCGGGGAAGAGGTTGATTTTTTAACCTATACAGACCTTGCTTTTGATATAGTCATGGTCGTTCCAAAAGAAGAATTACTAACAAAAGCCTCCCGAGGTGTCTTGCCTTCAGAGCTTTCATATTCTACAGCTGTACGTGCTAGTTCTGTATCAAACGTGCTAGTGGCGGCCCTTTTACAAGGGAATTTGACTTTAGCTGGTAAAATGATGAGTAAGGATCTGTTTCATCAGCCTTACCGAAAAGCGATCGTACCTGAACTTGAGCAAGTTGAAGACTTAGCCCTTCAATACGGTGCGTTTGGAGTTGCACTAAGCGGTGCTGGCCCAAGTGTCATCTGTTTTGTAGAAAAAGGGCTTGGACAAGAGGTAATTGGTCGTATGGAGCCGTATTTGCCTCACGTATCGTTTTACTCTTTGCAAATAGACAAAGATGGAAGCCGTGTGCAAAAAAAGGTCAAAAGACTAGAAAAATAAGAAAAGCGATTTCGCAGGAAATCGCTTTTCTTTAATAATTGAATTAGAAAACTTGTTCTACTTCTACTACACCTGGAACTTCCTCTAATAAAGCACGCTCAATTCCAGCTTTTAAAGTAATTGTTGAGCTTGGGCAGCTACCGCATGCGCCTAACAAACGAAGCTTAACAATGCCATCCTCAACGTCTACTAATTCACAGTCCCCACCATCACGAAGAAGGAATGGACGTAATTTATTTAGTACCTCTTGAACTTGTTCAAACATTTCTTGCTCTGCCATCTAAATCGCTCCCTTCATACCCCTTATTATAATCATTTTAATTAAAAAAATCTATTGGTAATACTCAAATCCAAAAATCGTCAAACTAGTGTGTCTGTTCCTTTTATCATGTAAAATAGACATAGTGAATAGAAGGGGGAAGGAACATGATTGAGCTTGTAGTGTATGGGGCAGAAGTACTTTGCCCAAGCTGTGTGAATTTACCATCATCAAAAGAAACCTACGAATGGTTAGAAGCGGCAATTGGAAGAAAATATCCGAACCAACCATTTCAAATAACATATGTAGATATTTACCAACCACCAAACGATGAAAAAAAGCAAGCCTTTGCTGAACGTGTCATTGAGGAAGATATGTTTTATCCGGTTGTTGTTCTAGAAGATGAAGTGGTAGGGGAAGGAAACCCGAAGCTTAAAACGATCTATGCAGCAATGGAAAGACATGGGTATAAGGCAAGTGAATAGAAAGGAGATTTGAGTTTTGATCGATCAAGCAGTACATTTGCTCCAATCTTATTTTGGATATTCTAGCTTTCGAAAGGGCCAAGAACAAATTATTCAAACCGTGCTAAACGGAAATGATGGAATTTGTATTATGCCAACAGGTGGAGGGAAATCACTTTGTTATCAGATACCGGCGCTACTGTTTGAAGGAACAACCATCGTTATTTCTCCATTGATTTCTTTAATGAAAGATCAAGTAGACACGCTTCTACAAGCCGGTGTTTCAGCGACCTATATAAACAGTTCGTTATCGAACAAAGAGATACAAGAAAGATTGACCGGAGCGAAGGAAGGGAAATATAAACTTTTGTATCTTGCACCAGAACGACTGGAGTCAAGTGAGTTTCGACAAAGTCTTCAAATGATTACCATTCCGTTTATCGCGATTGACGAGGCACACTGTATCTCGCAATGGGGGCACGATTTCCGTCCGAGTTATTTACAAATTCAAAAGTTTATTCGAAGCTTACATGAAAAACCAGTCGTGTTAGCATTAACAGCGACTGCAACTCCACAAGTAAGAGAAGACATCTGCAAAACCTTACAGATTAACGATGCTAACAGTGTGATTACCGGATTTGAACGTGAGAATCTAACCTTTTCGGTTGTCAAAGGCCAAGATCGGAATGCTTATATAAAGAGTTATGTTAAGAAAAATAATAAAGAAAGTGGCATCATCTATGCGGCCACAAGAAAAATGGTCGATCAGCTGTATGAACGATTAAAGAAAGAAAAAATTGCCGTTACACGATACCATGCGGGCATGAGTGACGAGGAACGGAATTCAGAACAGGAATTATTTTTAAATGACGAAAGTACGGTTATGATTGCTACCTCTGCTTTTGGAATGGGAATCGATAAATCCAATATTCGATATGTGCTGCACTTTCAGCTTCCGAAAAATATGGAAAGCTATTATCAAGAAGCAGGACGTGCGGGTAGAGATGGTCTTAAAAGTGAATGTGTCGTTTTATATTCGCCTCAAGATGTTCAGATTCAGCGCTTTTTAATTGATCAATCTGCTGATCGCAGCCGCATAAGTCAAGAGCTCGAAAAGCTTCAATCAATGATCGACTATTGCCATACAGAATCATGCCTGCACTCACATATATTAGAGTACTTTGGTGAAGAAGAGGCAACTGATTGTGGACGCTGTGGCAACTGTAAAGATACGAGAACGAGCGTGGATGTTACAAAGGAAGCTCAAATGATTTTATCATGTATCATTCGTATGGGGCAGAAATATGGAAAAAACCTTGTAGCTCAAGTTCTAACCGGTTCAAAAAATAAAAAGGTTTTTGACTTTCGTTTTAATCAGCTCAGCACGTACGGAATATTAAAGACCAAAAGTGCGAAAGAGGTTAGCGAAGAAATTGAGTTCCTCATTACCCGTGAATTGATTGGTGTCGAGCATGGATCTTATCCAACGATATATGTCACACCTGCTGGAAGAGAAGTATTAGTTGGGAATGAGATAGTACTGAGAAAAGAAGCCGTAAAGACGAGTAGTATTACGGAGGTGGACAACCCTCTTTTCGAAGAGCTTCGTGCCAAAAGAAGAAGCTTGGCCGAGAAAGAAAAAGTTCCACCGTTTGTTGTTTTCTCGGATGCTACCTTAAAGGACATGTGTGCAAAAATGCCGCAAACACCGGATGAATTTTTAAACGTTAACGGTGTTGGTCAAAATAAACTGAACAAGTATGGAGAAGAGTTTATAGAGGTAATTCGTAGCTTTTCTAGTAAAGTACCTGTTCAATAAAAGTAGCTCTCCTACCAAGATAGGAGAGCTACTTTATTATTAGCCATTATGATATTTATACATCCATAGAATACCTGATTTTAATAGTCTTGCCACTCGTCCTGTGATCGGGCGTTCTGCTACTAGCCCAAAGCCATGCTTTTTACCTAGAGAGCCTAGGACTCCCTTTAATTTAATAACTGGCATAGTTTCAGGCAACGGTTCATTTGCCCATCTTTTTAAAAGAATTTGAACAATCTGTTCCGCTTGTCCTTCAGCTAATTGAGCGCTAGGTGCGTGCGGTAGACTTGCACAGTCACCCACGACATACACATGTTCATCATCAGGTAAATTGTGATGAACCGTTAGGACCACTCGACCTTGATGGTCCTTTTCGACATCAAGGTTTCGGATAATTTCTACGGGCTGTATCCCTGCAGTCCAAACAATCGCATCCGAGTGTAATGGCTCATCGTGATTGTATAGAGTATTTTCTTCTACCTTTGTGATATGTGAATTGTTAACAATTTCTACTCCGTGATTATCAAACCAATTTTCCACATACGTTCCTAAACGAACAGGGAAGGCAGATAAGATATGATTTCCGCGGTCGAATAACTTTACCTTTAAATCCGGTCTGCTTTCATTTAATTCACTTGCTAGTTCTACACCGCTCAAACCAGCCCCAACAATGCTGACAACAGAGCCAGGGGCTAGATTATTCAATGCTTGATACGTTGTTCTGGACTTTTCAATCGATTGAATGCTATACGTATAACGGTCTGCACCTGGGACATTGTGGTATTTGTCTTCACAACCTAGTCCAATAATTAAATCATCGTAAGTGACTACATCATTATTAACGAGAACGGTTTTCTCTTGAAGATTAATATCTTTAACCTCTCCGTATTTGATGGTAAGCCTAGGGTGCTCAGGGAAAGCTACCCTTACATGCTGATCGGAAATGGTACCAGCTGCAAGAGCGTAATATTCTGTTTTTAAACAGTGGTAAGGAATTTTATCAACTAGCGTGATGGTCACATCGTCTGGAAGTTGAGAGGGTAATAAGCGTGCGAGTATTCTCATTCCCCCGTAGCCTCCGCCGAGAATAACGAGATTCTTCATAATCAATTTCCCCTTTTTCTCTACAGTTGAGTTGCTATTCTCTCTTATAAAAACGTTTTCAATATGATGACATATTATAATGATAAATCAATAGATAAACATGATATATGTTTCAAAACACCATAAAAAGTATAACGAAATTGTGACAAAATCACAACACATTCAGTACAATTTCTTGACAATGAAAATTTTTGGAAGGAAACTCCCTACTTGAACTTTTTGGTTGGACAAGGTACATTTACTTAGTAGAGGTGGGAGAAATGATAAAACCAATTATAGAGTTTTGTATAAGCAATTTAGCAAGCGGGGCTCAAAAAGCATTTGAACAGCTAGAAAAGGATTATGACTTAGATATCATTGAATATGGGTGCCTTGGCTATTGTGGCAAATGCGCATCAACACTGTATGCACTAGTAAATGGAGAAGTTGTTACTGGGGATACACCTGATGAACTAGTAGAAAATATTTATCAGTATTTAGAAGAAAATCCGATGTTTTAACAGGGCTCTTTTCTAAAACATTGTTGCTATATACACACTTTATAGGAAATAAAGAATATGTTTCAACAGCCAATCAGCATATTATCATCCTTAGAAAAGAGCTGCTCTTCAAATAGATCAATAAATCCAGCGTTATGCGGGGAAAAATCCGGCATTTGGGATTTTTCAAAACAACAAACTTTACGAAAACAGCCTTTAACATACAAAAAAAGGGTCACCATACAGGTAGACCCTTTTATATTTTAGTTTTTTGCTTTTCACGAATTTCCTGCCAACGATCTCTTGCCATTTCAACGATCTTTGCCTCATTAAAGCTTCCTTGTTTTTCGATGACTTTTGAAAAATATTTTACCGATTGGTCAATCTGACCTGTTCGTTTAGAAAGTTCCGCAATCATATAGAGAAGTCGAAGCTCGGTCATTTGTGTTCCTCGATAATCATCGGTAATATACGCTTCCATATACTCGTCCACAGCAAGCTTCATAAATCGTTGTTCCTGCTCGTGATCTAGCAATGCTCTGTAAATCCAAGCCAGTCTCAAATACAAACCCGCAATGGATACATGCTTTTCCTTTTTCAATGTGCCACAGTAGGCGGCAAGTTTAATGGTTTTTGCAGCCTCTAGATACGTCCTTACTTCACCAAAACTGCGGGGCAACCACTGTTGGGCTATTTTAGAATCGATGATTTCCTTGCTGCCTGGTGGAAAATAGGGAGCAAAGTCATCTGTAAAAGAAAACCCACATTTCGGACATACTGCAACAAAATAAAGATTAGGATCATTCTCTATATTTTCATATGTAGGGGCAAAGTCAGTGTCATAGGACTTTACTACCACAAAACGGGAGCGAAGTTTCTTAGTCGTAAACTTAGTTTTACACATCATGCATTCACATTTTTTATCATAAAGCGGCTGTAGTTCAGTCATATTCTCACACACCCCTTTTATTTTTACGATCGTTTATATAATACTATTGTAC
>Ga0182742_1002551_pt1 | contig 19888 bp, 17 predicted proteins | sample eDN5th37CBELigMG_FD_128880 | JGI IMG/M metagenome (GOLD analysis project Ga0182742, IMG submission 128880) | Enriched Miracle-Growth compost microbial communities from Emeryville, California, USA - eDNA 5th pass 37_C BE-Lig MG (version 2)... ... | reverse complement strand
TTGGCCCGCGCCTTCCAGGCCGCGCGTGACGGGGTGCTTCTTGCCCTGTTCCGACAGGCGGGGATAGAAGGGGGCCTCGTTCATCGCGCCGGTCGGGTTCGCCGGGAGCACGACGGAGAGCGGCGTGCCGGCGATGGAATCGTTGCCCGCATGTTCCGGTCCTGCCGCGATCAGCAGCGCGCCGCCGTTTTCGACATATTGCGCGATGTTGTCGTAATAGAGGATCGGCAGCACGCCGCGGTGCTGGTAACGGTCGAAGATGATGAGGTCGAACTCGTTGATCTTGTCGACGAACAGTTCGCGCGTCGGGAAGGCGATCAGCGACAGTTCGTTGATCGGCGTGCCATCCTGTTTTTCCGGCGGACGCAGGATGGTGAAGTGCACGAGGTCGATGGCCGTGTCGGACTTCAACAGGTTGCGCCAGGCGCGCTCGCCGGCATGCGGCTCGCCCGAGACCAGGAGCACGCGCAGGTTTTCCCGGATGCCCTCGATGACATGGACGGTGCGGTTGTTCGCCGTGGTGATCTCGCCCTCGACGGGAGCCACCTCGAATTCCAGGATGTTGTTGCCGCCGCGCGGCACCGTGAAGCGAAGCGGCTGCTCGGTGCCCGGCTGGGCGATTTCCGAGGCGATCTCGTTGCCGTTGAGGCGCACGGTAACGCGGGCGGTGCCGCCGGGGCCCGCGCCGTCGTCAACCACGCGGAATTTCAGCTCCTGCGGCTCGCCGACGATGCCGAAGCGCGGCGCGCTGACGATCTCGATGCGGCGGTCGAATTCATCCGGCCGGCCGGTGACGAGCGCATGGACGGGTGCTTCGAAGCTGGAGAAGGCGGAAGCCTCCGGAATGTCGTGCACCTGGCCATCGGTGATGAGGATCGCGCCGCCGACGCGTGAGCGCGGCACATCGGCGATCGCCGCGTTGAGCGCGTCGAAGAGACGGGTGGAGGGCGTGTCCGACGTGCCGTCGTCGCCGGCCTCCACGATGCGCGGCTCGATGCGGGGATAACGGGCGAAACGCTCCTTGAGCCCTTCGAGGGCGGCGTTGGTCTCTGCGGTGCGCTGCTCGTTGTCCTGGCTCTGGCTGCGGTCGACGATGACCGGCACGACGGTCGACAGCGCCTCGCGGTCCTCCTGCAGGAAGACCGGATTGGCGAGGGCGAGGACCAGGAGGGCGAGCGCCAGCGCGCGGATGACGGCGCCGCGCAGGCCCCGCCAGAAGCCGAGGGCGGCGAGCGCGATGCCGACGGCGGCGATGGCCGCGACGGCAATCCAGGGCAGGAAGGGGGAGAATTGCAGGGTCATGTCACTGCCCCAGCCGTTCGAGAAGGGCAGGCACGTGCACCTGGTCCGCCTTGTAGTTGCCCGTCAGCATATACATCATGATGTTGACGCCGGCGCGAAAGGCATGGTCTCGCTGCACCTCGTCCGGCGGCACGGTCGGCAGCAGCGCGACACCGTTGGCATCCACCGCCCAGGCCCCGGCAAAGTCGTTGCCGGTGATCATGATCGGCGAGACGCCGTCGCCCGCCCGCGCCGGCCGGGAGGGGTCCTCCGTGCGGTCGAGCTCGGCCTCGATCCACAGCGGGCTTCCGGCATAGCGGCCGGGAAAATTCGCGAGGAGATAGAAGGCTTTGGTCAGCACGTGATCGGCCGGCACCGGCTCCAGCGGCGGAATGTCGAGATTGGCGAGGATCGCCTGGAGGCGTTCGGTGTTCGGGCTGGTCGAGCTGCCGTCGAGCGAGGCATATTGGTCGCGCGTGTCGAACAGCACCGTGCCGCCATTGCGCATATAGGCGTCGATACGGCTGATCGCGGCGGTAGAGGGCATTTCGGCCCCTGCGCTTACCGGCCAGTAGATGATCGGGTAGAGCGACAGCTCGTCCTTGGAAATGTCGACGCCGACCGGTTCGCCGGGCTCCAGCGTCGTGCGGTAGGTGAGGAATTCCGTCAGGCCCGCAAGGCCGCGCTCGGAAATGCGATCCACCTCGCCCTCGCCGGTGACGACATAGGCCAGATGCGTCGTGTCGAGATGGGCCATGATCTCCTCGTCGCCGGGCTTGGCGTCGTCCGCCCGGCTTTCAGGCGGCATCGCCAGCAGCACGCCGGCGGCAAGCGCCAGGAGAAGGGCGGCGGTCGCGCCGCGCTTCGGCACGCTGCGGGCAGCGGCCGCAAAGGCGCCGCCCATGAAGAGCACGATGGCGCAATCCGCAAGCAGAAGGAGGGCGGCAAGGGTGAAAAGATGGGGTTTCAGCGACCAGGTCTCCTTGCCGGCGAGCGGCTCGCGGACCGCCGCGCCTTCGGCGACGGGCAACGGGCGGATCTCGTGGCCGGGCGGGAAGAGGTTGTGCGCGACATAGCCGTCCTCGGTGCCGTAGAGGCCGGGCGGGTTGTCGAAGCTGGCGATGGCCTTGGTCGCATTGCCGGCGGCAAGGGGCTTTGCCTCACCGGTCGCGGCGGCCAGGGTGCCGTTCGCGGTCATCAACCGGTAGGGGGGAAGACCCTGCCGTTCGGCGCCGCTGTCCGTCGAGACGCCTCCGCCACGCGAAAGCTGCACGGTGCGGCGGAGCATTTCCACGAAATCGCCGGAGAGCGGCAGATTGGACCAGCCGGTTTCCGCGCTGACATGGAAGAGCACGATGCGGCCTGAACCGAGCGGGCCGGTCGTCACCAGCGGCGTGCCGTCCGCAAGGCTTGCCCAGGTCCGCTCGGCAAGGTCGGGCGTCGGTTCGGCGAGCACCTGGCGCTTGATCCGGATGTCTTCGGGCAGGCGCATGCCGAAGAAGGGACTGTTTGCCGGATAGGCGGAAAGCGGCTGCGGCTCCGACCAGGAGAGGGCGCCGCCGAGCGCCCGTTCGCCCTTGCGCAGCATGACGGGCACGAGCGGATCGTCCGCCGGGGCTGCGGCAAGGCGCGGGCCGGCAAAGCGGATCAGCATGCCGCCGGCCTCGATCCAGCGCTGGACCTGGCCCTGCACATCTTCCGGCAGGCGGCCGATATCGGCCATGATCAGCACGGAAGGATTTTGTTCCAGAAGCTCGGGAATGGCGACCGAGAGATCGGCGACGCTCGGCTGGATCAGGTCCGCATAGGGGGCGAGGGCGCGGTTGATGTAATGCAGCGGCGACAGGAGCGGCTGGCTGGCATCCAGCACCTCGCCGGAGAGGAAGGCGACACGGCGGCGGCGGAAGCCGTCGTCAAGGAGGTAGGTGCCGCCGGCATTGGCGAGGCCGTCTATCGTGATGCGGGCAAAGTCGTTGCGCAGCTCGAAGGGTGCGGTGACGGTGCCGGTCGTCGCATTGCTGCCGGCGGCGAAATCGGCGGTACCCGTGGCGATGGGGCGGCCGCGCGAATCATGCGCCGTCAGCGGCAGGCTGCGGGCCGGCCCGCTATCGAGGCGGGTGAGGGTGACGGACAGCGCATCCGCGCCGTTATTGGCCGCGGTGACGGCGACGGCCGGCGACCCGTCGCCGGCGATCAGGCGGATGTCGGCGGGGACAAGGGATTGCAAGGCGGAGACCGTCTCATCCGTCTCGCCGCTCGCCATGCCGTCGCTGATGAAGGCGACGGTACCCGGCGCGGTGCCGTCGAGGGCGGTACGCAGGGCGACGACGGCGGAGGCGCGATCCGTCGGGAGCGGGCGGACTTCGGCGGCGGCAAGGCGGTTGCGTGCCGTCGCGGCGTCGACCGGCACGGCGTCGTGCTGGCGGTCGGCGGTCAGCACGAGTGCGATCGGCACGTCGCGGCTTTCCGCGTCGTCGATCAGCGTTGAGGCGGTGTCGACGCGCTGCTGCCAGTCGGTGGCGGCCGCCCAGCTGTTGTCGATGACGAGGACGAGGGGGCCGCTCGAGGCCAGTGTGTTCGTGCGGGGATTGAAAACCGGATCGGCGATGGCGAAGATGATGGCGGCGGCCATCAGCATGCGCAGCAGCGTCAGCCACCAGGGGCTTTGCGCCGGCGTCTCCTCGCGCTTCATGATGGAAGCGAGGATGGCGAAGGGCGGAAAGACTTCGGTCAGCGGCTTCGGCGGCGTCAGGCGCAGCAGCCACCAGATGACCGGCAGCAGCACCAGCGCGGTAAGGACGGCGGGGAACGCGAAGGCGAAGGCGCTCATCGGCCGCGGCCCTCCGCCTTCATCGCCGGCATGCCGGAGAGATACATATGCACGGCGACCAGCGCCTCGGAGGCGAGGCGGTCTGTGCGGTGGGGCACGAAACTCCAGCCGAGGTGGCGGAGACTGTCGGCCAGCGTCTCGCGCCGGGCGACATAGGCGCGGGCATAGTCGTCCTTCAGCGTCTCGGCGCGGCCGGCGGTCAGCTTCTGGCCGCTTTCGGGATCGGTGAATTCGGTGCGGCCGGCATAGGGAAAGGTTTCTTCCGCCGGATCGGCGATCTCCACCACATGGCCGCGCAGGCCCCGGCGGGCGAGGGGAGCGAGGCGGTCCATGACCTCCTCGACCGGATCGAGGAAATCGCCGATCAGCACGATGTCGCTGCTGCCGCGGATCATGCTCGTCTCCGGCAGACCGTCCGTCGTGCCGTTGTGCATGAGGGCGGCGGCGAGGCGTTCGGCGGCGTTGCGCGCGGCGATCGGCTCCATGATGCCGGGGCAGCCGATGCGCTCGCCGGAGCGGGCGAGGATTTCGGCAAGCGCCAGCATGAGGACGAGCGCGCGGCTTTCCTTCGAGACGGCGCCGAAGGTGGACTTGTACATCATCGATGGGGAGAGGTCGGCCCATATCCAGACGGTGTGGGCGGCTTCCCATTCACGGTCGCGCACATAGGTATGGTCGTCGCGGGCCGAGCGCCGCCAGTCGATGCGCGACAGGCTCTCGCCATCGACATAGGGGCGGAACTGCCAGAAATTCTCGCCGATGCCGCGCTTGCGGCGGCCGTGCCAGCCGGCGATCACGGTGTTGGCGAGGCGCTGGGCCTCCACCATGCAATCGGGGATGAGAGCAGCGCGCGCCTGCGCCCGCGAGAGAACCTCTCGGGTCGGGGTCGGTTGGACGATCTGGCCGACGGACGCCATGCGATCGGCCCCGCTCAGCCGCCGGCCTGGCGAACGAGACCTGCAATGACATCACGAACGGACATGCCTTCGGCACGCGCGCCGAAGGTCAGCGCCATGCGGTGTTGCAGGACGGGTTCGGCAAGGGCGAGAACGTCGTCGACGGAGGGTGCGAGGCGGCCGTCATAAAGCGCGCGGGCCCGGGCGCAGAGCATCATGGCCTGGCCGGCGCGCGGGCCGGGGCCCCAGGCGACGTGCTTGTCGGTGGAGGCGACGCCGTTGCCGGGGCGGGCGGAGCGCACGAGGGAGAGGATGGCGTCGAGCACCTTCTCGCTCACCGGCATCTGGCGGATGAGGCTCTGGATTTCCGTCAGGCGGCCGGCGCTGACGGCAGCGCTCGCCTGCGCCTCATGCGTGCCGGTCGTCTCGAGCAGGATCTGGCGCTCGGCGGCAAGCTCCGGATAGTCGACGTCGACCTGCAGCAGGAACCGGTCGAGCTGGGCTTCCGGCAGCGGATAGGTGCCTTCCTGCTCCAGCGGGTTCTGCGTTGCCAGCACATGGAAGGGTTTCGGCAGGTCGTTGGGCCGGCCGGCGACCGTGACGTGATATTCCTGCATGGCCTGCAGCAGGGCGGACTGGGTGCGCGGCGAGGCGCGGTTGATCTCGTCGGCCATGAGAAGCTGCGTGAAGATCGGGCCGGGCACGAAGCGGAAGGAGCGCTTGCCGTTCTCGTCCTGGTCCATCACTTCCGAGCCGAGGATGTCGGAGGGCATCAGGTCCGGCGTGAACTGGATTCGGCTGGAGGAAAGGCCGAGCACGGTGCCCAGCGTGGCGACCAGCTTGGTCTTGGCAAGGCCCGGCACGCCGACGAGCAGGGCATGACCGCCCGAGAGCACGGCGAGCATGGTCTGCTCCACCACGCTTTCCTGGCCGAAGATCACCTTGGCGACTTCCTTGCGCACGAGGGCGATGTCGGAGAGCGCCCGTTCGGCGGCGGCGATCACCGCCTTTTCGTCGAGGGCCGCCTCGGGGGAATTCTGAACGCCCATGGGTATCTCCACTGCCGGTTCTCGTCTCTTCGCGAATCGTGGCTTTGCCGCGTCCGCTTCGACCATCGAAAGCTTATTAGCTCACCCGTGGCTGACAAGCGGCCACGAAATGACTATCTCGTGAGTGTATCCACCCTTTCCTCATCAGGAAAAAGGGCCTCTCGCCGAGATAGGGTTTAACCGGGACGGAACAATGGCAACAGGCGAAATTCGCGAAAGCAGCGACGCGGCGGGACTGGCCGCCCTGATCTCCCGCGCGAGCGCGGAGACGGGCGGGCGCGGCCTGCCGCCGGTCGAGCGTTGGAACCCGCCGTTCTGCGGCGATATCGACATGGAGATCCGCGCGGACGGCACCTGGTTCTATCTCGGCACGCCGATCGGCCGGGCGCCTCTGGTGCGGCTTTTCTCCACGGTGCTGCGCAAGGACGAGGATGGCCGGACCTATCTGGTGACCCCGGTCGAGAAGGTCGGTATCCGCGTCGTCGATGCGCCGTTCCTCGCCGTCGAGATGAATGCGAGCGGCAAGGGCGAGGCGCAGAAACTCACCTTCCGCACCAATGTCGGCGACGTGGTGGAAGCGGGGCCGGACCATCCGCTGCGCTTCGTCATCGCCGGGGAGAACAGCGAGCTGAAGCCCTACCTTCTCGTGCGCGGTCGGCTGGAGGCGCTGGTCTCGCGGGCGATGATGTATGAGCTGGTCGAACTCGGCGAGACGATCGAGATCGACGGCGTGAAGATGTTCTCGGTGCGCTCCGGCGGCGTTGTTTTCCCGATCATGCCGGCGGCCGAGCTGGATGCGCTTTCCCGATGAGCCTTCCTCCCTACAGCGCCGCGGAGTTCCGCCGCCGGGCGATGGAGCAGATGTTGACGCTCGGCGATGAAAGCTGGCGCGAGCATGGCGACAGCCTGCTCAATCCCGATGTCATGCCGCATCTCGAAGGGATGAAGCTGCGCGATGCGGCAGTGCTGATCCCGGTCGTCGATCACGGCGAGGAGGCGCGCGTCATCTTCACCCAGCGCACCGCGACGATGCGCAAGCATTCCGGCCAGGTCGCGTTTCCCGGCGGTGCGGTCGATGACGAGGACGAGGACGTGGAAGCGGCCGCGATGCGCGAGGCAGAGGAGGAGATCAGCCTCGACCGCCGTTTCGTCGAGCCGGTCGGCCGCCTGCCGCAATACAAGGCCCTGTCCGGTTTTTCCATCACGCCGGTCCTGGCGGTGGTGCAGCCGGGTTTCGAACTCAACCCCAATCCGGCGGAGGTGGAGACGGTATTCGACGTGCCGCTCTCCTTTCTCATGGATCCGCGCAACCACGAACAGGGCAGCGGCTTCTGGCAGGGCGGCGAGCGGCATTATTATCGCATGCCCTATGAGGGGCATAATATCTGGGGCATCACCGCCGGCATCGTGCGGGTGATCTATGAAAGGCTTTATGCATGACGTCTGTTTCGGGCGAGGCGTGGTTTTCCGATCTGGCGCTCGTTCGCGTGCTGGCGCTGCTCAACGGCGACGGCGGCGAGGCGCGTGTTGCGGGCGGCGCCGTGCGCAACAGCCTGATGGGGCTGCCGGTCGCCGATGTCGACATCGCCACGACGCTCCGGCCGCAGACCGTGGTCGAGCGTGCGATGGCGGCCGGCATCAAGGCGGTGCCGACCGGTATCGAGCATGGCACGGTGACGCTGGTCGTTGAGGGAAAGCCCTTCGAGGTAACGACGCTGCGCCGCGATGTCGCGACGGACGGCCGCCATGCGGAAGTCGCCTTCGGCACGGACTGGCGGACCGATGCCGAACGGCGCGACCTGACGATCAACGCGCTCTATGCCGATGCGACTGGCGCGGTGATCGACCTGGTCGACGGCCTGCCGGATATCGAGAGCCGCACGGTGCGTTTCATCGGCGATGCGACAATGCGCATTGCGGAAGATCACCTGCGTATCCTGCGTTTCTTCCGCTTCTTCGCGCTCTATGGTCGCGGCAGGCCGGATGCGGAGGGGCTGAAGGCCTGCGCCCGGGCGAAGGACAAGCTTGGAAAGCTTTCCGCCGAACGGGTCTGGTCCGAGACGAAGAAGCTGCTGGCCGCGCCCGATCCCGGCCGGGCGCTGCTGTGGATGCGGCAGTCCGGTGTGCTGACGGAAATCCTGCCCGAGACGGAGAAGTGGGGCATCGATGCGATCCCCGGCCTGATCGACGCGGAAAAGGCCTTCGGCTGGCAGCCGGAACCCATGCTGCGCCTTGCTGCCATGGTGCCGCCGGATCGCGGGCGGCTGAAGGCGCTTGCCGAGCGCCTGCGCCTGTCGAAGGCGGAAGCGGCGAGCCTCGACCACTGGGCGCGCGCGCCGGAGATCGCTGCGAAGCTTGCCGAGACGGCCTTCGACCGGTTGCTCTATCGCCATGGGCCGCTGGGGCTGGTGATGCGGCTGAAGCTGGCGTTGGCCGGCGCGCGGGCGCGCGGGCTCGGCGATAGCGAAGCGCTCGCCCTTGCCGGCCTCTGCCAGCGGCTTCTGGCGCGCGCGCAAAAATGGCAGCGTCCGTCCTTTCCGCTGACGGGGACGGACGTGCTGGCCGCGGGCGTTCCGGCGGGGCCGAGGGTCGGCGCCGTGCTCGGGGCGATCGAGGAGGAATGGGTGAACGGCAACTTCAACGAGGGACGAGAGAAGCTGCTCGCCCGGCTGCAGGCCGAGGCCGGAAAACGCTGAACGCAGATTGGCTTGTGGCGGTCTTCCTTCACTGTCCGGCGGACAGGAGGAGACGACTGCCGCGACCTCCGCATCACGACATCGCATTCTCATGGATATCGGCAAGAATCGACACTGCCGGCGGCGAGGGCCGGCAGATGAGAATCTTTTTCCGGGGTTAGTTGCGGCCGTCAGGCGGCGGCCTTTTCGTCGACGATCCGTTCCTTGATATGGTCGACCATGCTCTCGCGGATGATCGTCTCGCCATGGGCATTGCGCATGTGCTCGACGGCACGGCGCACGACCTCGGCGTCGTCATTGGCCCGGGTATGCCATTCGCAACCGGGAACGAGTGAACCGCATTCAAAAAGTCTCATGACCTATCTCCTGTCGTTTCAACGGCATGAATATAGCAGATATGGCCGCATCGGCCAAACCGGCCGGATCGCGGCTTGCGCGCCGTCTTTCCAAACAGGAAAGGCGGCGCGAAGTTCCATTTCTCTCAGGCCGCGTCGCGTCGTGCCCAGGCATCGAAGCAGCCGGACGAGCACAGGGGATCGCGCGGCGCGGGACGATCGTCGAGGGCGGGAACCATGCCGCTGGCAAGCAGGCGGCGGGCCTCCTCGACGAAATAGGCATGTGGCAGGTCGATGCCGCTTTCGGCACGCATGGTTTCGGCAAAACGGTCGAGAAAATCGGCGGATTGCGGGGCATTGCCCGCGATCGCCGCATCTTGTGATGCGATGATCATGACTACCTCCTCCGTGGGATCATGCGGAACGCATCGTACCACGGAGGCGTAGAAAACCGTAATCACAAGATCGCCAGTTCAGGGCCAGCGCACCACCGGAGGGAGGGAGGAGAGGATGGAATCGACATTTCCGCCCGTCTTCAACCCGAAAATCGTCCCGCGGTCGTAGAGCAGGTTGAATTCGACGTAGCGGCCGCGGCGCACGAGCTGCTCGTCGCGGTCCTCCTCCGTCCAGCCCTTGTCGAAATTCGAGCGGACGATTCGCGGATAGACCATGGCGAAGGCGCGGCCGACATCCTGCGTGAAGGCGAAGTCGGCATCCCAGCCGCCGAGCTCTTCGGGCGAGTGCAGCCAGTCGTAGAAGATGCCGCCGGTGCCGCGCGGCTCGTTCCGGTGCTTCAGGAAGAAGTATTCGTCGCACCATTCCTTGTATTTCGCGTGGTCGGCGACCGGATGGCGGTTGCAGGTGATCTCCATCGCCTTGTGGAAGAGCTGGGTGTCTGGATCGTCCATCATCCGGCGGCGGTCGAGCACGGGCGTCAGGTCCGCGCCGCCGCCGAACCAGCGGCTGGTGGTGACGACCATGCGCGTGTTCATGTGCACGGCCGGCACGTTGGGGTTCACCGGATGGGCGATCAGCGAGATGCCGGAGGCCCAGAACCGCGGATCCTCGCTGGCGCCGGGGATCTGGCCGCGGAATTCCGGCGAGAATTCGCCGTGGACGGTGGATGTGTGGACGCCGACCTTTTCGAAGACGCGGCCTTCCATCATCGACATGCGCCCGCCCCCGCCTTCACCGCCGTCGCGCAGCCAGTCCCTGGCGACGAAGCGGCCCGGCGACAGGTCGGAGAGCGGCCCCCGCAGTTCGTCCTCGAGCGTTTCGAAACTGGCGCAGATGGCGTCGCGCAACTGCTCGAACCAGGCGCGCGCGGCCTGCTTCTTGTCTTCTATATCCTCGGGCAGGCCTTTCGGCAGATCGGGTCGTTCCATGGCATTTCTCGCTGGCGGCCTGGACATTCTTGCGGGTGCCGCCGAATCGCATTTTGGCCACAGTTCCCAAATTTGCGCCGTTTGGCAACCGCGCGGCTGGCCTGCCGAGGGCATCGGGACTCGCAAAACGTGCCGCTCCGGCCTATCTTTACCCTGTTGAATGTGCTGCCAGGAGGAAATCTGCATGGCGCGTGTTCCCCGGCCTCCTTCCATGGAGGGGCTGCGACGCCAGATCGAACGCCACCGCCGCGAAAAGCGGACGGGCGAGGGCCATTTCGTCCGCGAGACCTTCTGCCTCGACCGGCAGGCGGCGCGGGAAAAGGCACGCGAATGGTTCGATCTCTGGCCGAAAGCCGCCTATTGGACGGAAGTGGAAAGCTGGCGCGCGATGGACGGCGACCGCATCGAATTCACCATGCGCCGCCTGCCGAGCGCCGATTGAACGGCCTTTGCGAACGGTATCGGAAGCCGCTTCCCGCACTTTGACGACAGCGTGATCGGCATGCTCGATTGACGGCGGCGCGTCGCGCCCCTATTTTGCGCCATCGTCATCAACAGAAAGGCGCCGTTGCGGTTCAGAAGCACGGCTCTCAGTCCTTGTTCGAACTCGCGATCGCTGTTTTCCTTATCCTCTTCAACGGGGTCTTCGCCCTTTCCGAACTTTCGATCGTCTCTGCGCGCAAGCCGCGCCTGAAGACCATGGCGGCCCAGGGCTCGCGCGGCGCCGCCGCGGCGTTGCGGCTGGCCGACAATCCCGGCAAGTTCCTCTCCACCGTCCAGATCGGCATCACCCTCATCGGCATTCTCGCCGGCGCCTTCTCGGGCGCCGCGCTGGGCAGCCGGCTCAGGGATATCCTCTATGCGGAGGGCGTGCCGGACTGGCTTGCCGATCCGCTCGGCTACGGTATCGTGATTTTCGTCATCACCTATCTCTCGGTGGTGGTGGGCGAGCTGGTGCCAAAGCAGATCGCGCTGAAGAATCCCGAGCGCTTCGCCTCGCTCGTCGCGCCGGCCATGTCGCTGCTCTCCAAGATCGGCGCGCCCGCCGTTTGGGTGCTCGATGCCTCGACGCGTCTGATCTTCCGCCTGCTCGGCCAGCATGAAGTGTCCGAAAGCATCGTCACCGACGAGGAGATCAAGACCATCGTCGCGGAAGCGGAGGCCGCCGGTGTCATCGAAGGCGGCGAGAAGCTGATGATCGCCGGCGTCATGCGCTTTTCAGACCGCGAGGCGCGCGGCCTCATGACCCCGCGCAACGATGTCGACTGGATCGATCTCGACGACACCGTGGAGGAAATCCACGCGACGCTCACCGAAAGCCAGCATTCCCGCCTGCCGGTCGCCGATGGCGGGCCGGAGACGATCGTCGGCATCGTCCAGAAGCGCGAATTGCTCTCCGCGCTGCTGTTGAAGAACCAGACGCTCGATATCCGCAGCTTCGTGCGGCCGGCGCCCATCGTGCCCGATACGATGGACGCGATGCGGGTGCTCGACACGCTGCGCAATTCCGAAGTGCCGATGATGCTTGTCCATGACGAATACGGCCACTTTGAAGGCGTCATCACGCCGGCCGACGTGCTGGAGGCGATCGCCGGCGTCTTCCGCGCCGATATCGAGGAAGGCGACGACGATTATGCCGTGCAGCGCGAGGACGGGTCCTGGCTGATTGCCGGCGCCATGCCGATCGACGAGATGGCCGACAGGCTCGGCCTGTCGCTGCCTGCCCGCCGCAGCTACCAGACCGCCGCCGGCCTCGTGATCGAATCGCTGCAGAAACTGCCGAAGACCGGCGAGGTCACCGAAACGCAGGGCTGGCGCTTCGAGGTCGTCGACATGGATGGCCGCCGCGTCGACAAGCTGCTCGCCACACGCCTCGGCTAACGTCAGGGTTCGAGAAGCCGCGGGCCGGGTCCTTCCGCCGCCAGTTCATCGAACGGGTTGCGCAGCGGGCATTCCTGCATGGATAGGCAGCCGCAGCCGATACAGCCGTCGAGCTGGTTGCGCAGCTTGGTGAGCCGGGCGATGCGCTCGTCGAGCTGACTGCGCCAGATCTCGGAAAGCCGGCGCCAATCGTGCGCCGTCAGCGGCCGGTCATGCGGTAGCACGGCGAGTGCGTCGGCGATCTCCGAAAGCGGAATGCCGGTGCGCTGCGCCACCTTGATCACCGCGACGCGGCGCAGGATGCTGCGCGGATAGCGCCGCTGGTTGCCGCGGTTGCGCTGGCTGTGGATCAACCCCTTGGTCTCATAGAAATGCAATGTGGAAACGGCCACCCCGCTGCGCGCGGCGACCTCGCCGACGCTCAGTTCGCGGGGCATGGCCTCCTTGTGAGAATTTTCCGTCATGGCTGTTGACCTCAACTTTGCTTGAGGTTTTATACCGGCGGCTCCCTGTTTTTCCAAGACGGAGCCGACACATGACAGACAGACTGACCCTCGCCCTCATCTATGGCAGCGGCCGTGAGGGGCGCTTTGCCGATACGATCGCGGGATGGCTGGAGCCGGAGCTGGACGGTTTCGGGATTTTCGACATCATCCGCGTCGATCCGGTGGAGCTGACCTTCACCCCCGGCGGCCTCGACGAGGCCTCGGCCGGGCTGGTCGAAACCCGCATCTCGCAGGCGGACGCCTTCCTGATCGTCACGCCCGAATACAATCACGCCTATCCGGCGGCGCTGAAGGCGATCGTCGATTGCTGCTTCCGGCCGTGGCATGCCAAGCCCATCGCCTTCGTGTCCTACGGCGGGGTTTCCGGCGGCCTGCGCGCCGTCGAGCAGCTTCGGCTGGTTTTCGCCGAGCTGCATGCGGTGGCGATCCGCGAGACGGTGAGCCTCGCCCATGCCTGGGCGCAGTTCGATCCGGCTGGAAACCCCTTCCGGCCCGGCCAGCTCAACGGCCAGCTTGCGGTGCTGATGAGCCGGCTGACCTGGTGGGCAAATGCGCTGAAGACCGCGCGCATCGCGACGCGCTATGACGAGGTGGCGGCATGAGGCCGGAACTCTACGCGACCGCGGCGGTGGCCCGCTCGCCGGCGGAAACCCGCCGCAATGCCACGCTGCTTTTCATCAGCACGCTCACCATCATGTCCGGCGCGACGATTTCCGCCTCGCTGCCGGGCATCGCGGCGCGCTTTGCCGAGGTGGAGAACGTGGCGCTGCTGAGCCGGCTGGTGCTGACGCTGCCGGCGGTATTCATCGCCCTGTTCTCGCCGGCCGCGGGCTTCCTTGTCGATCGCTTCGGCCGCAAGCCGCTGCTCCTTGCTTCGCTCGGCCTGTTCGCCGTTGCCGGCGCTTCCGGTCTCTTCCTCGACACGCTGCCGGGCCTGCTGGTCGGCCGCGCCGTGCTCGGCATTGCGGTGGGCGGCATCATGACGGCGACGACCGCGCTGGTCGGCGACCTCTTCCAGGGCGCGGCGCGGGATCGCTACATGGGCCTGCAGCAGGCCTTCGTCGGTATCGGCGGCACGATCTTCCTGACAGGCGGCGGGTTTCTCGCGGAGATGCATTGGCGCGGGCCGTTCCTCATCTACACGGTGGCGATCCTGCTGGTGCCGGCCGCGCTTGCTTTCCTGCCGGAGCCGCAGCGGGCGCGTCCGGCGCGGTCCGCCACGGGGGAGGACAGGCTGGACGGGCGCTCCACGGCGCTGCTTGCCCTTCTGTTCCTTGCGGCCGCCGTCAATATGATCGCCTTCTACATGATCCCGACGCAACTCCCCTTCTATCTGGCCGCGCTCGGCCTTCCCGCGCCGAGCCTCGCGGGTGCCGCGATCGGGGCGGGCCAGCTCGTCGGTGTGGTGAGCGCGCTTGCCTTCGCGCCCTTCCGGCGCCTGCTCGGCATCATGGGGGTGTTCGGCCTCGGCTTCGTATCGGCCGGCCTCTCGTTCCTGCTGCTCGCCATGGCCGAAAGCTATGCCGGCGTGCTTGTGGCCATGGCGGTCTCGGGCATCTGCATGGGCACGATCATGCCGAATTTCGCCGCAGCGGCGATGCTGCTCGCCCCGCCGGCGCTGAGAGGTCGGATTTCGGGCCTGCTGGTGTCCAGCATCTTTGCGGGCCAGTTCCTCTCGCCGATCCTTTCCCAGCCGCTGATATCCGCCTCCGGTTACGGCGGCGCCTATGCGACGATGGGGGCGGGCGTGCTGGTTCTCGGCGTTGCGGCTTTCGCCATTCGCGTTGCGGCCGGCGATGGCTAGGGCAAATCCAGCGAAGCGGCGGAGCGGGGCGTCAAAACGCTTTCGCTCAGGCAAAGCCCGTCTGGCGCAGCGCCTCGCCGCAGATCATGGCGACGGAAAGCGCGACGTTGATGGATCGCTGTCCCTCGACCATGGGAATGAGCACCCGGCCGTTCGCCCTGTCATGCACAGAATCGGGAACGCCGGCGCTCTCCCGGCCGAAAAGCAGGATGTCCGTCGGCTGGTAGGCGAAATCGGTATAGCGCTCGGCGGCTTTCGTGGAAGCGAGAATCAGGCGGCGGCCGCTTGTCGCCCGCCACGCCTCGAACCGGTCCCAGCTCACATGTCGCGTGAGCGTCACGGCGGCGAGATAATCCATGCCGGCGCGCTTGAGGTTGCGGTCGGAAATATCGAAGCCTGCCGGCTCGATGATGTCGACCGCAAGGCCGAGGCAGGCCGCAAAGCGCAGGATCGTGCCGGTATTGCCGGCGATATCGGGCTGGTAGAGGGCGATGCGAAGTGCGGACATGGGATTTTGCCTACAGCAAATCGGCCCGCAATGCGAAGCGGTTTTGCGCGCCGGCATGGTGGTGGGTGCGCGATGGAAGGATTTCCGGATGGCGGCGCAAGACGGGCGTGCGCGACAAGGGCTGTGGCGACAGGGCAACAGCGGCGACCGCAGGCGCGAATTTGCGACAAAGCGACTGGCAAATCGCGCCGTTTCGGAGTAACCAGAGCGCATCTGCAACGCGAGAAAAGGGAGGATCATGATGATTGCCATCCATCGACTGCGCCTCCCGGCTGGATCGACGCCTCTTCTCGCTTAGGCGTTTCGCCGCCCAAATCCCCATCTGCCTTATTTCAATACGCCGTGTGACGCTTTTCGTCGCCCCACGGCAAACCAATCGGAACCCCGTTCCCGACCGCGCCCGTTTTGCGCCGTCCGTCCCGGTTCCGTCTTTGCATTACGGAGAAAGCCATGTTCGGCTGGTTCGAAAGACGTTTGAATCCCTATCCTTCGGAGGCGCCCTCGCTGCCGCCGAAGGGCCTTCTCGCCTTCCTGTGGCATTATACGCGCCCCGCCGCGCCGTGGCTTGCGCTGCTCGGCTTCTGCTCCATGGTGCTCGGCATTGCCGAGGTCGTGCTGTTCCAGTTCCTCGGCAATATCGTCGATTGGCTCTCGGCCGGCGATCCCGGAACCTTCCTTACGCGCGAAGGCGATACGCTGGTCTGGATGGCGGTGCTGCTGCTCATCGTTATTCCCGGCGTCGGAGCGCTGCACACGATGACGATGCATCAGGCGCTGGCGGGCAATTTCCCGATGATCGCCCGCTGGCAGATGCATCGCTATCTCATCCGCCAGAGCATGACCTTCTTTTCCAACGAGTTCGCCGGGCGCGTCTCCACGAAGGTGATGCAGACGGCGCTTGCCGTGCGCGAAACGGTGATGAAGATCATCGACGTCTTCATCTATGTGGTGAGCTATTTCGTCTCGATGATCGCCATCATCGCCTCGGCTGAGATACGGCTCGTCGTGCCGCTGCTCGTCTGGCTCGTCGTCTATCTGTGCATCCTGCGCTATTTCGTGCCCAGGCTCATGGTCATCTCCCGCGAGCAGGCCGATGCGCGCTCGATGATGACCGGCCGGATCGTCGACAGCTACACCAATATCGCGACGGTGAAGCTGTTCTCGCATGCCGGCCGGGAAGAGACCTATGCCCGCGAAGGCATGGATGCGTTCCTGCAGACAGTACATCGGCAGATGCGGCTCATCACGCTGTTCAACATCCTGATCGACGTCAACAACGTCATCACGATGTTCTTCACGGCCGGCATCGGCATCTATTTCTGGATGTCGGGCGACGTGACGGTCGGTGCCGTCGCAGTGGCCGTCGGCCTTGCCATGCGCATCAACGGCATGTCGCAATGGGTGATGTGGGAAGTGACCGCGCTCTTCGAGAATATCGGCACGGTCTATGACGGCATGGGCATGATGACCAAGCCGCACGACATCGAGGACCATCCCGAAGCACCGGCCCTGCCGGTCTCGAAGGGTGCGATCGCGTTCGACCACGTCCGCTTCCACTACGGCAAGAACAAGGGCGTGATCGAGGACCTGTCGCTGAAGATCGGAGCAGGGGAGAAGGTCGGTCTCGTCGGCCGCTCGGGCGCCGGCAAGACGACGCTGATGAACGTCCTCCTGCGTTTCTACGATCTGGAGGCGGGGAAGATCACCATCGACGGCAACGATGTCTCGACCGTGACCCAGGACAGCCTGCGTTCGCAGATCGGCGTGGTCACGCAGGATACCTCGCTCCTGCACCGCTCGATCCGCGACAACATCGCCTATGGCAAGCCGGAGGCGAGCGATGCGGAGATCATCGAGGCGGCCAAGCGCGCGAATGCCTGGGACTTCATTGAAGGCCTCAGCGATCATCAGGGCCGGTCGGGCCTCGACGCCCAGGTCGGCGAGCGAGGCGTGAAGCTTTCCGGCGGCCAGCGCCAACGCATCGCGATCGCCCGCGTCTTCCTCAAGGACGCGCCGATCCTGGTACTGGACGAGGCGACCTCGGCGCTCGATTCGGAAGTCGAGGCGGCCATCCAGGAAAACCTCTTCGCCCTCATGCAGGGCAAGACGGTGATCGCGATCGCCCATCGCCTTTCGACGCTGACCGAGATGGACCGCCTCGTCGTGCTCGACAAGGGCCGTATCCACGAGACCGGAACCCATGCCGAGCTCGTCGCCAAGGGCGGCATCTACGCCGACCTGTGGAGCCGCCAGTCCGGCGGCTTCCTCGCCGACGACGCGGCGGAGCCGGAAGTGGCGGCGGAGTGATTTGACCGGAAGGCACCCTTTTCATTCGGCCTCGGTGCGTTTGGAGGTGCGTTCCAGGCCAGGTACGCGCATGACCGCCAGCATGGACTTGAAGGCAGGATTGCCGTCGCTGGCGAGGGAGCGGTAGAGCGTTTCCCGCGCGAGGCCGGTTTTCCCTGCGACCTTCCCATGCCCTTGGCGCGTGCGACCACGCCGAGGGCATGGCGATATAGCCCGCATCGCCCGTCTCGAAGGCGTCTTTATGAAGACGTCGATTGCTTCGTCTGAAGTCAGGGACCTCGGCCGGGTCGTATTTATGCAGCGTTTCGTCGTCCAATTGAGCTGCCAATGCCCTGGCGCAGGCGATATCCCGTTTCGGGTAGCCCTTGTCGCCACCGAGCGGAGCCCTCCACCTTTCCAATCTTTAATTTGTCCGCCGTCAAAAACCGCCTATATCGGAAGCATGATATTCCGCCCGCTCTTTTCCTGGTTCGAGAACTGGATCCAGCCCTTCGCGCGGCGGGATGATCTTCGCCCGCCACAGGGTCTTACAGCCTTCGTCTGGTTCTATGTGAGGCAGGCCAAGGCGCCGTTCGCGGCGATGCTGGTGCTCGGTGGCCTCACGGCGGGCATCGAGGCGGCGACCTTCTGGTTCGTCGGGCGGCTGGTCGACATGCTGGCGACGGTGCAGCCGTCGGCGGGCTGGAGCGGGCTTCTGGCGACGCATGGGCCGGAACTGCTGGCCATGCTCGTGCTGATCGGCCTGGTGCGCTTCGTCATCGCCTTTCTCACGGCGCTGATCGACCAGCAGGTCATCACCCCCGGTTTCTACAATCTGGTGCGCTGGCAGTCCTACATGCATGTCGCACGCCAGTCGCTCTCCTTCTTCCAGAACGATTTTTCCGGCCGCATCGTCACCAAGGTCTGGTCGGCGGGGCAGGCGACGGGCGACGTCATCACCTCCTTCATGGAAAGCGTGTGGTTCGTGACGATCTATACGGCCTCCACGCTGGTGCTGCTCGGGCAGCTCGACTGGCGGCTGGCCGCCGTGCTCGTCGTGTGGCTGGCGATCTTTTCCGTTCTTGCCCGCTATTTCGTGCCGCGCATCCGGGAATATTCGCGCCAGACGGCGGAAGCCGCCTCCATGCTCAACGGCCGCATGGTCGATGCCTATTCCAATATCCAGACGCTGAAGCTCTTCGGGCGGGACGAGGCCAACGACCGCTACATGCGCAACGGCTTCGAGATCTTCCAGGAAACGACGCTGAAATTCACGCGGTTCCTGACCGGCGTGCGGGCCTCCATGGCCTTCATTTCCGGTCTGATGATCGCCGGCATGGCGGTGCTGTCCATTCACCTCTGGCTCTCCGGCATCGCCAGCTCGGGCGCCGTCGCCTTCACGATGGCGCTGGTGCTGCGGCTCAATTTCCTGCTCAACCGGCTGATGACGCAGCTCAACAGCATCATGCGCAATATCGGCACCATCCAGAATTCCGCCGATCTCATCTCCCAGCCGATCGGTCTCGTCGACCGGTCGGATGCGACGGAGCTGAAGGTGGCGCGGCCGGAGGTGCGCTTCGACCACGTCCGTTTCCATTACGGCCGCCAGTCCGGCGTCATCGACGATCTGACGCTCACGGTCAGGCCGGGCGAGCAGGTCGGCATCGTCGGCCGGTCGGGCGCGGGCAAGTCGACGCTCGTCAACCTGCTGCTGCGCTTTTACGATCTGGAAGGCGGTCGCATCCTCATCGGAGGCGAGGATATCGCCGCCGTCACGCAGGAAAGCCTGCGCGCCAATATCGGCATGGTCAGCCAGGACACGGCATTGCTGCATCGCTCGATCCGCGACAACATCCTCTTCGGCAATCCGCAGGCGAGCGAGGCCGAGATGATCGAGGCGGCGCGCAAGGCCGAGGCCCATGACTTCATCCTCATGCTGGAGGACCAGCGCGGCCGCACCGGCTACGATGCTCATGTCGGCGAGCGCGGCGTCAAGCTCTCCGGCGGCCAGCGCCAGCGTATCGCGATCGCCCGCGTCATGCTGAAGAACGCGCCGATCCTCGTGCTCGACGAAGCCACCTCGGCGCTCGATTCCGAAGTGGAGGCGGCGATCCAGTCCAATCTCGAGCGCCTCATGCGCGGCAAGACCGTGCTGGCCATCGCCCACAGGCTTTCCACCATCGCCGCGCTCGACCGGCTGATCGTCATGGATCGCGGGCGCATCGTCGAGGAGGGGACGCATGACGAACTCGTCGCCAGCGGCGGGCTCTATGCGGATCTCTGGTCGCGCCAGTCGGGCGGTTTCCTCGGCCACGAGGAAGCGGCGCAATAGCCTTGCCAAACGACGTTTTTCTCCCGCTTTTTCAGCCGTCAGGCCTTGCGTGAAACGGGCGACGCCTGCGGCTTGTCAAGATGCCCGCTTTTTCCCGCG